>ERZ842401.7742-NODE-7742-length-10858-cov-6.254744_pt1 | contig 10858 bp, 12 predicted proteins | sample MGYA00521270_ERZ842401 | MGnify/ENA primary metagenome ERZ842401 (study PRJEB31892, sample SAMEA3878208) | bioreactor metagenome | biome: Moose rumen | place: Sweden | collected 2011-10 | study: EMG produced TPA metagenomics assembly of the PRJEB12797 data set... | reverse complement strand
TAACTAAAAAAGGATTGTTTAAGAAATTAAGTTTTTCTTCAAAATGGAATTTAAGGGATATTTTAAGAAATAAAATGAGAACATTTATGGGACTTGCTGGAGTGGTTGGATGCTGTGCTTTAATTGTATGTTCATTTGGTATGTTAGATTCAATGAACTTCTTTGTAAAATTACAATTTGAAGATTTATATAATTTTAATTATAAATTAAATATAAAAGAAGGTATTAGTAGTGAAGAATATGATGTTTTATATGAAAAATATGGAAATCATACATCTCAAAGTTTAGGAATTGAAATAAGAGATAAAAATGGTAAAAGAGAGTCAAATAACATTTTAGTAACAGATGCTGGAGATTATTTAAGATTTGTGGATAATAAAAATAAAATTAAAGATAAACCAACAGATAATGGAGTATATGTTACATATAAATTAGCAGAAACTAATAACTACAAATTAGGTGATGAAATAGAGTGGCATATTTATGGTGATAGTAAATATTACAAATCAAAAATTATAGGATTTAATAAAGACCCTCAAAATCAAAATGTATCTATGACTAAAAAATATCTTGAATCATTAGGAATAGAATATAAAGCAGATGCATTATATACAAATAATGATTTAAGCAAAACGAAAGAAATAAAAAACATTGAAACAATTCAAAATATTAATAGTCTAAAAGAAGGAATGACAGGTATGTTATCTATGATGAGAACAATGCTAATAATGATTATTGGTATTGCCATACTTCTTGGTAGTGTAATCATATATAACTTAGGTATACTTTCATATACTGAGAAACAATATCAATTTGCAACACTAAAAGTATTAGGATTTAAAGATAAACAAATTGAAAATATTTTTATTAAACAAAACAATTGGATAGCAATTATTTCAATAATAATTGGACTACCAGCAGGATTCTATTTAACAGATTGGTTATTTAAAACAGCAATTGAAGAACATTATGATTTTTGTGCGTTCATAACTACAAGAACTTATATTATTGCAGCTATAGGAACGTTTATAGTTTCATACCTAGTATCTAAATTCTTAGCAAGAAAGATTAAGAAAATAGATATGGTTACAAGTTTAAAAGGAAATGAATAAAGAATTAGAAAGGAGTTAACATGTTTTACATAGGAATTATAATTATATGTTTAGTTGGAACACTTTTACATTTTACTTATGAATTTAGTCATCATAATAAATATGTTGCATTATTTTCTGCTGTAAATGAAAGTACTTGGGAACATATTAAGATATGTATGACACCAACTATTTTATGGAGTATATATGAAATAATAAAATATGGATTTAGTGGTAATTTCTTAATTGCCAAAAGTTTAAGTTTACTAACTATTATTCTCTTAATTCCAATATTATTTTATAGTTATACTATCTTTACTAAAAAATCTATATTATTTATAGATGTTATATGCTTTTATATAACAGTTATTTGTTCTCAAATAGTTTTTAAATATATAATAAATTTAAAATATTTATCAAATTTTTATATTTATCTAAGTGTTATTTTATTAATTACTCAAATTGCAGCATATTTATATTTAACATTTAATCCATTAAAAAACTTTATATTTAAAGATCCTATTACACATAAATATGGATTAGATGGGCATCCTTGCAATCACCATCATAATTATAAACATTAAAATAATCGGAAGATTAAGATATTAAGATCAACAAAAAAGTTGGTCTTTTATTTTTCTAAAAGATCAACCATTTTATTTGCAATTTCTTCAGGGTTTTCCTTACTACCATTTATTAACCAGAAATAATATACATTAAATATTCCACCTGCTATAAAGTAAGATTTAAAGTTTTCATATTCTTTTTGATGTATATTTATTAGTTTATTATCAAATTCATTTTTTAATAAATTAAATAGATTTGCTTTGTATATTAAAAATGCTTCTGTTTTATATTTTTCTAAATGAGTAAATAACTTAATAAAATAATCTTTAGTAGAATCTTTTTTATAACTAATATCTGATTCTTTTAAAAAGTTATCAGTTGTATTTGTAATCCATTTTTTTATAATATCTTCTTTTGATTCAAAATTACGATAAAAAGACATTCTTCCAGTTCCAGCTTTTTCACATATTTCAGTAATTGAAATATTGTTGTATTCTTTCTTTTTCATTAAATTAAATAAAGCATCTGTAATATATTTATCTACATATTTTTCACTTTGTAATCTCATGATACAAATCGCCTCCTTTTGTCCCAATTAAAGCTTAATATATTGTTGAAGTTCAAATCTAATGATACAATAGTATCATAAAAAAATGAAGGAGTAAAGAAAATATGGAAAAAGTTTTTAAAGTAATTGGAATAATTTTTGGAGTAGTAGTTGTAATTGGAATACTTATTTTTATACTATTAAAAAATACATTTTTAATGAGTCACCCAGAATTAAAAGGAGAACCTAAAGTAAATAAATGGTATAGAATTACACCTAAAGATGCAAAATCATCTGATGGTAGTGAGTGGCATGGCATATTTAAGTTAGGAAAAGAAAAGAATAAAGTAATTGTTTATTTCTTTGGTGGAGGAGTTAGTATCACTCCAGAAACATCAGAAGGTGGTAATGAATTTTATGCTACAAATATGACAGGTCAAGATTTTGTTGCTAAAGGTGGAATTGGTAGTGATGCTCCAGAAAATCCATTTAAAGATTGGACAAAAATAGTTGTTCCTTATGCTTCTGGTGATTTTCATTCAGGAACAGGAGAGTATCATTATAAAGATTCAAAAGGAAAAGACAAAACAATTTATCATAATGGATATAATAACTACACACTTTTGATGAAAGAAGTTCAAGAATATGTAGATTTTGATAAAGTTGATACATTACTTGTAACTGGATTTAGTGCAGGAGGATTTGGAACATCATTATTATCAGATGATGTAATAAACTATTTCCCTAATGCAAATAACATTACTGTAGCAGTTGATAGCTCTTTACTCCTATATGATGATTGGCATAAATCATCAACTGAATTATGGAACAGTCCAACAGAAATAAGTGATAGATTAACTGGAAATAATATTGTTTTAGATAGTTTGGTAGCATTACATAATAAAAGAGGAAATACAGTTAAAATCTTATTTGATTGTTCAGTAAGAGATGATACATTACAACAATACCAAGCATATATAGATCATGGTAAAATGGGTAAAACAAAAGAATATGGTGATAAATTTCAAAAAGATTTAAAACAAATGGTTACAGACTTACAAACTAATATTAATGGTGTTGGAATTTATATATGGGAATATGGAACAGATTCTGAAACAAAAAATACACAACATACAATTATTTCATCAAATTTCCTAGATAAATTAGAAGATAATAAAAGCATAGCAGATTGGATGATTGATTCAGTAAATGGAAATGTAAAAAGTTATGGATTAGAATTACTAGATAATAAGTATTAGAACAATAAATTACATGTTATCAAGATGTCAACAAGATTTTGGTATTGTAAACAAGTATTAGAAAGATAAATTACAAGTTATAAGTAGGGCATTTCGCCCTACTTATTTATAGTTCTGGTCCGTATTCATCTTTTGACAATTCTTCTTTTCTTAAATCTATTTGTTCACTTTCTTCAATTTTTTCTAAGCCTATATCCATATATTCCATTGTTTTTAATTCTCTTTGTACTAATTCAGGATTATCAACATATCTATCGTAGTTTTTTCTAAATTGTTTTACATTTTTTAAGATTCTTTCTGGAGGAACTTTATTAGATAGTTGATACATAACAAAACTAACAGTGGCAACAAGTTTAAAGTTAAATATTTTATCTGCTATTTTGTTCCAAAAAGAAGGTTTATCTTTTTCTTGCTCAATAGTTGTATTTTGCATTTCAATGATTCGAGCATTGTTTCTTTGTTTTTCTCTTTCAAACTCTTCTGCGAGTTGTTTTCTTTGCTTCTTGTGATGTATTTCTAATTCTGCAATACTTTCTTCCATATAGTCTTTTTTACCTTTTAAGTTTTCTATTTCCATCTCAAGTTCTTCAAGTTCTGCATTGTCTGCTATTGCTCTATTTTGACACATTTGTATAAATTCAGGATCTTTCTTTAAATCTTCTTTTATTATTTCAATTTCTTCTTCTATGATATTTTCTTTTTGTTCTTCTGGGAGTTGTTCTATAACAGATTTTTTAATTTCATCAGTAGGATTTTGTATAAGTTCAAGTATAGCTTTTTCCTTTATTTTTTCTTCATTTTTCAGTTGTTCAACGGTCTTGTTTCCTTCTGCAGTTGCTCCGTTTAAAATATTGACTTTAGTTTGTAGTTTGGTTTCTAAATATTCTTGCATTTGAGGATGTATTTGTTTTAATTCGGTTTTATTTATACATTGTTTGGCATTAACTTTGTATTCTTGTTTCTTTTTATCAAATACAACAGGAACAAAGCAAAAGTGCATGTGTGGACTTGTTTCGTCTAAATGAACATAGGCAGAAACAACATTTTCTTTCCCATATTTGTTTTCCATAAAATTATATGCTTCTCTGAAAAATAGTGCTTTACTTCCTGTGTAGTCTGTTGGCATAGTAATAACCCACGAAACAAGCCAATTAACATCTTTTCTTTTTAGTATTTTAAATTCTTCACATCTTTTTTTCATATATTCATAATCAGTCATATCTTTATGTTCTGGTGCAAGATTATAATTTAAGTGAGTTTTTGAGTGGTCTATTTTTTGATTTTTATAAGTTCTGTTTGGATCACTTCTATTACAATGTACCAAAATATTAGTAGACTGATTTCTAGTAAATTTTTCACAATTCATTTTACCACCTCCAGCGACCAACTATATTATAACACAAAATTTTTGGTGTAGCAAGTTATACCAAAATATTTTTCTAACGAAAAAATTATTGGTAAACTTGCAAGGGTGATCCCCTTGACCCCCTCCTGCAGAAATAAAAAAACATACCAAAACGGTATGTATATTTTTTTATTCTGCAGAACAATACCTATACTAAAGCATAGGTATTGCAGGGGCTATTCTCGCCCCTACGAAAATACAAAGTATTTTCTACCCTAGAGCTACCGCACTACATTGCTAATATAAAATTAGCAATTCCGTTTGGTCTTGCTTAATTTGTTTTAGTAATATGCCTTATATAGAAAAATGCAATTACTTCTGCAATTATAAGAATTGATTGCATTATTAGTATTTGTTTTTCTGCAGGTAATTCATTAAATTTTATTGCTACTTGTAATGCTATATCTGAATACATTATTTATCACCTCTATATAATTATACAATCATAAAATACTTGTGTCAAATACAAGTATAATATATGTGTATCTTACACATTATAAAGTTGTTAAACTAATAAAGGGTGATTTTATAATGGGAATAGCATATCATAAGAAAACAAGTACAAAGTATGTGCAATATACTTTAAGAATTGAAGAATCTATACTTGATAAAATTAAATCAATTGCAGGAAAAGAAGATTTATCTATAAATGAAGTTGTAAATCAGTCGTTACAATTTGCAATAAATGATTATGAAGAAAATAATAATAAAGGCAGTAAGTAGACAAATTGTCGAATTTGATATATACTAGCACCAACCCTACTTTGTAGGGTAAATCCCTTATAGAAGGGAGGTGTCGACATTTTGACTGGTTATAATTTAGTATTTTTGCTATTACAAAAAATTGAAGAATTACAAAAAGAATTGCAAAAGTACAAAGATCAAGACACTAAAAACTAATTAAATTTAGTTCAGGAGAGCGTCCGTTATTTTAGCTCTCCTGTTTTTTTGCAAAAAAAAAGAATATATGCCGTTACTCATATATTCGGTGTCGATTGACTGGTTATAGTTTCAATCTGTAATTGTATTATAATACATTTTTTATTATATGTCAAATTTTATTTTTTTATTCTTTTTTAAAATTTGTTCTGCAGATATAAAAAATACAATTTTATTCGTTCGAGAATCAATTTTAAGGCATTTTTTTATATTAGGCATATAACTTTATTCCTGTTTCAAATAAAACGGGGGTGAGCGAGGTACGAGCGAAGGAGGGGTGTCCCCTAAATGACATACTTATAAGCTAGACCATATAAGCGATAGCAGTACATTTTAATATAAATCTTGTTACAATGCGGTAGAGTATTTATTACTGCAGAAAAATATATTCGTCCTAGTGAAAGGAAAGAAAAAAAATTTTTTACTTAAAATGTAGTTTTTTGTAGGGAAATAAAATATCTGTGGAAAACGAAAAGAAAAATGTCAGCAAAAATCGTTGACATTTCTTTTTATTTAATATATTATAATTTCAATTGAATAAGAGATAAAAAAATAAACCTTTCGACCGGTACTCGAAAGGCAATATTCTGAAGGTATTACTCTTCAAAAACATACCTTCGATATATATAGTTTAACCAATTTTTGTAGAAATGTCAATACATAACTTAAAAAAACTTAAAAGAATTTAAAAGAATTGAACTAAACTATAAAATATTAAAAGAGAATTTTGCTTAGAGAGTGCATTGAATTGTACTCTCTATTTTTTATTCAATTACAATTAAATATGACTTAAATTGAAGTTAAGTGGGTGGAGAAAATGCAAAGTAACTGACACCTAAAAAATAAGGTTATGGGGTGTGGACGAGCCCATGCAGAGAGTCGCCTCGTATTGCTTATATGTTAGTAGTATAAGTTGTGCGTCAGCAGGAACTCATACAAATCGAAAACCTGCAATATATAAAGAATTTGGGGTGGAAAGTTAAAGAGGATTTACAACTTATGACATGGATTAACTTGTGTTGTCTAAATTAGACTATGTTGTATCAAACTGAAATGTTTGAACTTTACTAACAATGAACGACCGATCGACCGACGGTATTGTTAAAAGCAAAGTAATTTTAAGTCTATGGGATTACTTTGCCTTTTTCACTCCCTTACTCCCTCTGGTATTGTTATTAAATTGGTTTAAAATATAGTTTAATTATAAAATTGATAAAATTTAGAGATAATTGCTAAAAATTTATATTTTGTGCAATATTGAAAGTGGTTTAAAATAAGTTTAAAATTCGATTATTTCTAGTGAAATCTTAAATATTTGACAATTAAAATAAAGTATAGTAAACTAAAAACAACTTAATTTTATTAAAGTTTTTTAAAGTTGTTTTATACTTAATTAAACTAATTGAAAGGGGAATAGATATGTTTTTAATTAAGCAAGTATCAAATGATTTAGGTATAACACCACAAGCAATATATAAGCAAAAAGAAGATTTAATAGATAAAGGTTATATGTTAAAAACTACGACTAATGATTGGGAAATAACTGCAGAAGGTTATAATTATTTAAAGGAAAGACAAATAAACAGAGTTAAACGAAAACAAGCAGAGTTGAAAGAAGATGAAAATATAAATATTAAAAATACTGAAAATAATGTGGTTTATAGTTTAAATGAAACTTTAAAAAACTTTTATGAAACTAGAATTGAAGAAATGAAACAAAGTTATGAAAATCAATTAAACGAGCAAAAGAAACAAGTTGAATACTTTAAAAATTTATATGAAGAAGAAAAAAGTGAGAGAATAAGGACTAATGCACAATATCAAACTTATCTTTTGGGAACTGCAGAAGATAACAAAAGACATTGGTGGCAATTTTGGAATAAAAACAATAAGGAGAGTTAGTTGTACTACTCTCCTTATTGTTTTTATTCAGTTGTTGTTTTTCTTACCAAGATCGTATGCTGCCATTATAGCGTCTACACACCACATGATTACCAAGAAAATCGTCATACCATAGGATTTATCCATTTGGATTTCCATAGGTATTTGAAAAACATTGATAGTCATTAAGATGACCGAAGTTATTAACCGCATTACTATTCCAAGTATTTCGTTTCTTTTGAAAAATACGAATACTCCGAATATGAGAACTACGATCAACTCCACTACAGTCAGCACGGAATAAATGTCAATTGATACTACCATAACTGAATCCTCCTTAAAACTTTTATTGTTGATGGTTTCTATATGCATAAACTAAAAAGATAGAGGGATTCCCTCTCACTAATTAGTGAAAATGGGGAAAACGACACAGGACTTTGCCTACATCATTATTATTATAACATAAAACGGAGTAAAAGTCTAGTATTACCAAGGGTCGTAATCAAGTTCTTCTTCAATTTCTTGTTGTTTTTGAATATCTAACTTTTCACTTTCTTCAATTTTTTCTATACTTATATTGGTATATGTATCTTTTTCAAATAATTCCATATCATTTTTTAATAGTTCTAAACTATCTCTATATTTATCATAGTTTTTTCTGAATTTTTTTACATTTCTTAATATTTCTGCTCCAGGAATACCTTGGTCGAATTGAATAGCAATATAAGCAAATGTAGCGATAAGTTTAGATTTTTCAACTCTTTCTGCTAATTTATCCCAAAAAGAAGGTTTTGATTTTTCTTTCTCTATTGTTGTGTTCTGCATTTCTATTATTCTAGCATTATATTTTTGTTTTTCTCTTTCATATTCTTCAGCAAGAGCTTTTCTTTGCTTTTTGTGTTGTATTTCAAGTTCTGCAATACTTTCTTCGATATAATCCTTTTTTCCATTTAAGTTCTCTATTTGCATTTCAAGTTCTTCTAATTCTTCATTTTCAGACATTGCTCTATTTTGACATATTTGTATAAAGTCAGGATCTTTCTTTAATTCTTCTTTTACATTTTCTATTTCTTCTTCTATAATATTTTCTTTTTGTTCTTCAGGTATTTGTTCAATTACTAATTTTTTTATTTCTTCAGTTGGATTCTTTATTAGCTCTGATATAACTTTTTGTTTTATTTTTTCTTCTTTTTTCAATTGGTCAATAGTTTTATTTCCTTCTGCAGTTGCTCCATTTAAAATATTAACCTTTGTCTGCAATTTGTTCTCTAAATATTCTTGCATTTCAGGGTGTATTTGTTTTAATTCCACCTTGTTTATACATTGTTTTGCATTTACTTTATATTCTTGTTTCTTTTTATCAAAAATAACAGGAACAAAGCAAAAGTGCATATGTGGACTTGTTTCGTCTAAATGTACATAAGCAGAAACAACATTGTCTTTTCCATATCTATTCTCCATAAAGTTATATGCTTCTCTAAAAAACAATGCTTTATTTCCTGTGTAATCTGCAGGCATAGTAATAACCCAAGAAACGAGCCAATTAACATCTTTTCTTTTTAGTACCTTAAATTCTTCACATCTCTTTTTCATAAATTCATAGTCAGTCATTCCTTTATGTTCTGGTGCAAGATTATAATTTAAGTAAGTTTTTGAATGGTCTATTTCTTGATTTTTATAAGTCCTATTTGGATCACTTCTATCACAATGCACCAATATATTACCAGACTGATTTCTTGTAAACTTTTCACAATTCATTTTACCACCTCCAGCGACCGACTATATTATAACACAAAATTTTTGGTGTAGCAAGTTATACCAAAATATTTTTCTAACGAAAAAATTATTGGTAAACTTGCAAGGGTGATCCCCTTGACCCCCTCCTGCAGAAATAAAAAAACATACCAAAACGGTATGTATATTTTTTTATTCTGCAGAACAATACCTATACTAAAGCATAGGTATTGCAGGGGCTATTCTCGCCCCTACGAAAATACAAAGTATTTTCTACCCTAGAGCTACCGCACTACATTGCTAATATAAAATTAGCAATTCCGTTTGGTTTATTTATCTATTGATACAATATCTTGTATATCACAGTCTAAAATATTACTTAACTTTTCTATTTCTTCAAGTGTTATATATTTTACTCTACTAAAATACAAAGCATTGATTCTTTTATAATTCCAATTTGTAAGTTGTTGTAACTTGTATCTGCTAATATTCTTTTCAGACATCAAGTTTTTTATTGTTATATTTACCATAATACACCCCTACATGACATTATATTGGCTACTGGTAAAAAGTGGTAGACAGATATTAAATGGTAGTATATAATATCTAGTATAATAAAATTAAAAAGGGGGATTTGTATGAATAAAACAGGAATAACTAGAAAGGTTGATAATCTAGGACGAGTAGTTATACCAAAAACATATCGTGATAAACTGCAGATAAAAGAAAATGATACAATAAATATAAATATGGAAGATCAAATATTGACAATGACAAAAGTTGAAGATAGTTGCTTATTCTGTGGCTCTAAAAAAGATTTAATTACTTTTGAAAATAAATTGATATGCAATAAATGCAGTAATAAATTTCTAGCAAAAGTGCTTATAAAATAGACAAATAATAAAATATGTTATATAATAACAACAGCCTTTTGAAAGGTAATACTGGAGAAAGGAGGTACATAGCACCAATGAATAGTTACAGTTTGATATGGTTGCTTTTGCAAGAAATCGAAAGATTAAAGGCAGAAATACAATCATTGCAGAACAAACTAGGTAAAGAGTAATCTTTATCGGAGCGAGGGGAAAATCGTTACAGAACCTCGCTTTTTTTTTGCATAAAAAAAGAGTATGTGTCGTTACTCACATACTGATACATTGCTCAATGAATAGTTACTTCACTTATAAGCTAAATATATTGTAACATATATTTTATTATATGTCAAATTTTATTTTTCTATTCTTTTTTAGATTCTTGTCCTGTAGATATAAAAAATACAAATTTATTCGCTTGAAAATCGTTTTTAAAGCATTTTTTATAACAAGGTATATAACTTTATATCTATTTCAAATAAAACGGGGGTGAGCGAGGTACGAGCGAAGGAGGGGTGTCCCCTAGTGAACATACTTAAAAGCTAGACCATATAAGCGATAGC
>ERZ842401.7741-NODE-7741-length-10858-cov-6.557253_pt1 | contig 10858 bp, 9 predicted proteins | sample MGYA00521270_ERZ842401 | MGnify/ENA primary metagenome ERZ842401 (study PRJEB31892, sample SAMEA3878208) | bioreactor metagenome | biome: Moose rumen | place: Sweden | collected 2011-10 | study: EMG produced TPA metagenomics assembly of the PRJEB12797 data set... | reverse complement strand
GATGCCGAAGTAGCCGGTCTTCGCGGCCTTGATGGTGATGGTTGCACCGTTAGGCGCATTCACGCGGCCTGACAATACTCCGCTAAAGAAGTCACCAGTACCATAGAAGCCATCACGGATGCGCCAGCGACGTTCTATGAATGCCGGCAATGAGGTAAGCCCAAGCCCCTGCAGGGCATAGAAGTAGATGTTATTGGCCGTCGTACTTGTGAAGTCGATATACTTACGTTCACCGTCGTATGAGGAAACTTTCTTCTGCCAGCGTCTGATGCGGGCTGTCAGGAAGAAATAGGTTGCACCCTCAGGCGAGAACGGTTGCAGGGTGAGACCGTCAACGGTGGCCGTACATGAACGCATGGCTGATGCCACGGTCCTCAGCGACAGCTCGGTGCCGCCGCCATCTACATCCACTGTCTGCTGCAAGTAGATGTTGCGGAACAGGACAGAGTTGTAGCCCGCGTATGGATTCGTGTAGCCCGTCTGAACATCGGGCAGCTTGTTCGGGTCCACCTCGGCGTCCACCGTCTGCCCGCCGTCATTGTCCTTCCCGTTGCAGGTGTCGCAGTCATAGACCTTGTTCAGGTACATACGCAGCGCAACCATGCCCGTAGTCGAGTCGCTTGCCTCGTCATCGTCGTTGTAATAGACACCGTCCACCACCTTGCAGCCGTCCTCAAGGAACCACATAGGCTGCATGTTCTTCGCCCGCTGGTCAACTGCCGCCAGGTAGTCCGTGAAGATGTCGTATGACAAGCAGGAATATGGGGATGCGTATTTGTAGAGGTCGCTCTTCCACAAGGCAAGACGTGCGGCACCGCCATCCGCATCGGCATCCTTATAGGTGTCGTAGTCGCAGCTGTCGCAGAACTTCATCCAGCGGTAGAGGTTGTACGGAACCTTCTTGCCCAGGGCGTATGCTATAGCCAGATTATCGTCATCAACCAGACATTCATAGTAGTACGTCCAGGCAGGTACGGTCTCCACGCTGATGTCGCCGCCGTCGATGAGTGCCTGCACCCACTTCGAGAACGAGGTGCTGGGAGCCATCATGTCGCTCACACTGCTCACACCCTTGAACCAGTCCATGCCCTGATAGTTCAGAAGCTCGAAACCGTCAACGGGGTTCACCACGCTGCCGGTCACGGTCCACCGGCCGTTGGCACCCTGCACCATAGAGCCGCTCTTCTCAACCCACGAACCGCCCTCGTTCTTCATCACCTTGTAGCTGCTGCCGCAATACTGCGTGAGCACGTAGGTCGCTTCGCTGTCAAGCCCGCTGGTGCCCAGGAAACGGGTCTTCGTCTGTGCCAGCGTCTCACCGCTCAGACCGTAGAACTCTATGAAGTCGCCATAGTTCAGACAGCCCTTGTTGTAGCCGGGCACATCGTTGAAGCCCAGCGCCACCTGCTCCTTCTTGTCTTCCTTCCAGTTGCCCTTCGAATGGAAATAGGGGCTGCTGCCGGTGTCGCTCTTCGAACGGTACATGGCCACTGGTATATTGGCGGTTGAATGGTTCATCACCAAGCCCTCCACAACAAGAGAACCCTTCGTCCAGCTGCCGTCAAAGGCGCGCTGCGCAGGGGTCATGTAGTTACGGCCCAATGCCCTGAACGTCGCGTTCATCATGTCGCACACGCCGCAGTCGTTGGCATTCGAGCTGTCGCTGTAGTCCACCTTCACCGTGATAATATCCACAGGGATGCTGTCATCGTGTATCTGTACCTTGTTGATGGCTGCCAGAGCGATTGCCCTGCGTCCTGCCTCAGTACTGTCATCGGGGTTCAGCAGCGTGATCGTCGTGCCGCCCGTCTTGTGTACCTTGTCATAGGTTGAACCTTTCTTCTGGGCCAGATAGTAGCGAGGGTTCTTGACAGGGCGCTGGGCCGACGTGGTGCCCTGGTTCCTACGGGCAACGTCGCGGGCCACAAAGTTGGTCCAGGGACGTGCAGGGTCTATATAGTACAGGGTCACATAGATCTGGTCTTTCGTCGATACGGTTCTATCAAGGCCCTCGATGTCGGAGCCGTTGAAAGGACACTCGATGATGTAGGCCATACCCCTGTCTGCCAGCTCTGATGCCTGAGGGCGCAGTTTCGTGGTCTGTATGCCAAGTTCCGTGACAGCCTGTGAAGCCATCACACCCTCGAAGTCGTACTCAGTCACCATGTCGCCGGTGTCCGTCAGCTTCACAAGGTAGTTCTGGAAAGCCTGGTCAAACTGGAAGTAGTCTTCCCATGCCATCATATAGAACAGGTAGAAGTCGCCCTGAGTGCCGTTGAAGGTGATATTCTGCTCCTGGATCAGATTGCTCTGTCCTGCCACATAGCCGATGACGGCCACTTCTTCACCGTTCAGATAGAGCTTGATGAAGTAGTAGGTGGTACCGCTACGGGTCTGTCCCAAGCCTTCTGCCGCAGGTTCAACCACGACGGCAACAGTCACCTTCTCACCCTGTCTGTAGGCTCGTTCCTCAACATGGTTGGAAAGACCTGTTGAACAGTAGATGCCCACTGCCTTGCCAGTGACATAGAAGCCTGCGCCTACGCCCTCATGGTAGCACTCCATCAGCACTGCATCGTCATCTACCAGGTTCTTTGAGGCAAAGGCAAACTGGATGGCAAGACCATTGGACTCTATCGATGTGGGCTTGAAAGGCTGGTGATTCAGGACGGCTGTCACGTCCTCGGCAATTCTAAGGCACTTCTCACCCAGGAACGTGCGGAAGCCGGTCGTGCTCCATTTCGAGCCGCTGACGGCTATCGTCTTGCCGCCGCTGATGATGGTGTGGTCATTCTCTTCATTGCTGCGGTTCGAGAAGTCGAAGCCATAGATGGCACCGCTCTTCAATGCGGCATCAATCACCGTGCCGCTCACAAGGAACGTCGCTTCTGTGCCGTATGCAGCGCCCACGCCCACCTTCACGATATGCGAGAACGTGCCGTCACTTACTACGCCTGTCACCTGATGGGTATAGGTGTATGAGGTTGAACGGTAGGCCGTATGGCTCTGAACAGCACTGCCATCCAGATAGACAGTTGCTGTCGGGGCATTGTTCGTCGGGTCATAGACGGCATAGTTCACGGTGATGGTCTCGTAGAGTTTCACCACTGCACTGGCCGTCTCGCAGGTCCAGCTCTCCACAATCAGCGGAACATTGCTCGTCTCGTCTATCACAAAGATGCCGCTGTACAGGTAGTTGCCCACAACGCCGGACGCCACGTCCACACCATGAACGCGGATGGGATAGGCTCCATGTGACAATACTGAGCCAAGGCAGTTCGTCGCATCTATTGTGATGCCGTGCGAATAGGTGTCCTGGATGACGCTGCTGCCCAACTGCTGCCAGCTGCCGTTAAGGTAGATCTCAGTGATAGCCGTGATGCCTCGGTCACTCGCGTTGTTGGCGAACTTATACAATGGGATGCTCTTGGCACCGCCGCCAACGGTCAGGGCAGTGCTCTGGGTGTATTGCAGCGTCTGCACGCTCGACACCGTCACGTCAACAGCGGTCACGTTGATATTGCGTGAGCCGGTATTGCCGCCATCGTCTGTAATCAGGCAGCGGAAACGGCGCACACCGGCTGCTGCGAAATACTGCGAAACGTCCATCACGAAGTCGTAGGTGCTCAGCGTCGCCGACGAGGCCTTGTTGAAGAGGAACGTATCAAGCAGCGTGTTCGTGTCCCTGTCATACAGGGCTATCGTCGCAATCGTATTGTCCTGCTCCGAGGCTCCTACGGTGGTCACTGAGCGTACTGCCGCACGCAGGATGAACGAGCCGCCGGCATTGCCGTACAGGGGCGACGTCTGGAACGCAGCCGTCACAATGGTGCCCGAGCTGCTGCCGCCGCCACCAGTGCCCACGCTGAACTGCACTTCGTCACCGATGCCGGCGCCTTCAGCATTCTCCAACTGCATCTTCACCACGCCCTCTGTCTCGGTGTCAACCTTGATGCCGGTGGGGATGTACGCGTAGGCTCCGCCCGTCGAGAACGCATCCTCACCGTCCGCTTCGGGCTCGTCAGCGGTCTCTACGTCGCTGCCGCCGCCAAAGTCTTTCCACAGGCCAACCTCACCGAAGTCTGTCACCTCGCCCTGGAACTGCTTTGTCTCCAGCGTGTTCTCGCCCGTCTGATACGAGATGATCAGGCCTTTCTTCGCGTAGGTCACGCCGCTCGTCTGCTGCCACGCCACAAGACGGGCAACGGCCGTCTCCAGCGTGTAGTAGCTGCCGGCAATAGGCACGCCTATCATACTGTTGATGTTGATATAGGTCTCGCTGCCGGCCGCCAGACTCCCGAAGTCCTGCCAGTTGTCGGGGTTCAGCCAGTTCTGCTCCGTCACCGTCCGACCCACATACTGATAGGTCTTCCATACCCCTGCAGCAATCTCAAACGAGATGATCAGACCGCCAACGGCCTTGCCCGCAGCCCACGCGGCATGAACGGCGCTAAGACCCGGGTTCTCTGCATCGCATAGCACATAGTGACCGCTCACTGGCTCTTCCACCGTCGCGTTGAAGATGCTCGCAGGGATGTCCTCAGGCGCTATCGGCTGCATGTCACCATCCTTCCAGATATAGGGGATGTTCTTTTCCTTGCGAACATAGATGACTTCCGGCGAGATAACCACCGCTACAAGGTCAATGTCCTCCTGCAGCCTTGACACCCATAGTTCCTTCGTGTCATATTTGTAGTAATAGACACCGGCGGTGCTGATGCTTTCTTCCACGATACCGGCGTCCTCAGCGTCCCAGATGTCTATCATCACTACTTCCTTCGCGTTCAGCCTGGCAAGCACGCCTGCGCTCAGCTTCGACTCTGTCACTGCCCCGTCGGCAACATCGCTGTCAAACGTTACCAGAGTGCCTGCAGTCTCGCTCCACGCCCAGGGCTTGTGGGTCTCACGGTGAAGAAACACCCTGTCCTTGCGCACTTCATCGCCGTTGTTATACTGATCGGAATCCGCAAAATTCACATAATACGAACCATCCTTTAATGCGATGAAGCTGTGGCTTCTTTCATGGAAAAGAACAGCGAAGGGGGCTGCTGCTGTAATTGCCAGATTGAAAGGGACGATGTTGGGAGCCATACCGTCAAATTCCGACACCCTCCGGCCCTCAATCTCTTCGACGGAGGCCGACACGTCCGAAAGCGTCGACTTGTCTGCGGCGCTCATCAGACCAGCATGGCCTGTTGTCGACAACGGTATCGATAGCGCAACGCGATGCGTCGTTCCGCTCAGCATCGTCAGCTCCATCCACAGACTATCGCCTGTCACGCCAAACGTAAGGTCTGATACCGTAGACTCGCTCGCATCATTCACACGACCGTCCAGCTCATCAATCGCATCTGCCAATTGGGCGTTCAGGTAATCCTGCAACTCGGCCTTCTTGCTCTCTAATGCCGCTGTCAGACCCTCCACGTTATTCAGCGGTATCAGGTCTTCGCTCTTGTGGAAAAAACTGTCAAACGCATCCGCAAACTGGGCTTGCGTCGGCGTCAGGCCCTTCCTGAACCAGTTCTTCAGAACACTTCTTCTCTGGGTACTCATATCTAAAACGGTTTTTGATTGGTTTTCAAACGGTATTTATTTCAAGCGCATAATGTAGAACAGCACAAAGTAAGGCGGACGGTTCTCATGGGCAGCGGAGGCATTCGATGCCGCGTTGGCACTGATCGTATGGCTATGGCTGCCTGCCTCCGTTGTATAGAGCCAATAGGGATCGTCCGGACCGTGGTAGCCCTTGTTACTATGTGTTTGTGAATATTGGCTCACTTCTACCATGTGGCCGGGATTGCCATCGTCTTCGTAAGAGCCATATCCATAGATGTCATGTGTATGCCCGCCGTTACTGGACGTCGCACCGTGGTTATGCGAAGGCAGACCGCTTTCTGCCGACGTGAGCAGATGACTTTTCTCGCCGCCTGTATTACCTACCGTGTTATAGTCTTGATCCGAACCCTGGCCAACGATGAACCTTCCACGAAGGTCGGGCAGACAGAACATGCCGTCTGCCGTGCCCGCTTGGTTGAAACGGGTGCCGATGACCTGATAGAGTTCTGGATAGAGTTCCTGACTCAAGGCCTGGCCGTCACACACACCGTAGTTCTCCGGAATAGTAGAACCGCTGAACATCTCCACAACGCCCAACGGTACGGGCTTTATCCTTGACACCTCCTCCGCGAGTTCAGACATCTCTGAACGCAGAGCGGAGGCTATCGCTGCAATGTCAACAGGCAGCGCCAGCTCTGACCACGACCACTGCTCTTCACCTGCGCCCTGAACCAACTGCCGCGTGGTGTACGCGCCCTCGTAAGTGACTGAGCCTTGCGTCACGTCGCCGTCCTGCGACGATAAGTGTACATAGTCGGAATCCGTATTACTACCCACAAAATGAAGTACCTCGCCCAGAGGATAGGACGTGGTCTTCAGGAACACATAGCCCTCATTCCTGCCGCCGCCGGCTCTTTCCTCACAGCCGCTCAGAATGGTCTTGTCGCCTACCATGTTGCCCAACGCACCAAGCATGTCAATGTTCTCCTGGATGGATTCCAGGGTCTCGCAGTCCAAGGGGAACGAACGGTTCGCCTGACTGGTGTAGTTTCCTATTATACGTTCCATAGTTTATTGTATTTGAATAAGCTCGCGCCTTGCGGTTTCCCCGCAAGGTCTATATGTTATAATGATCTGATAATATCTCTGCCACGGCTACCGAAGGCTCTCCAAGATTGGGAAGACGGTCTTCGAAGCCTACCTCCATCATTCCACCACGGGGGTTGTCGATGACTTGAACACCGGTATATTCCACACCAAAGCGCATTCCTGCCAGCTTGTATCTTCTCACCATGCTGGTCAGACGACGCTCATCAACAACAGACCGCAGACGCCACGGCACCCGAACGGCAAAGTCCAGCTCCGTGCTGCCGCCATAACTGCGGCAATTCAGCGTCTGGGGCGTCGTCTGTTCCTGACCGTCTGCGCGCAGGTGCAGCGTCACACCTGACGAATGGCCTGTTTCAATGATCCTAATGCCACGACGCGTAGGGTCGAACTCATCGTTCAGCATACGGCGCAGATGGCAGGTCTGGCCGTTGCGGCTCAGCTCTTCCTTCACTTCACTACGGTAACGAAGCAGCGCGCTCAGCACTGAGGCTGACGGGTGGGTAACAGCATACACTAAAGCGCCCATCAATGGCTTGCGAAGGCACAGCGGAAGCAGTTGCAGCCCCAGACGTCTTATGTCAACAGCAAACAGACTCATACATACTCCTCCATCGTTAGGGTCACATCACTGCTTGACGCAATCATATAGCCGCTGTGGGGCACTACCCGCACCGCTATCGGCGTCCAGCTGTCTGAGCCGCTTGCCTTGATCGACGAACTTGTCACCTCGGCAATCTTTACGCCTTCCACCTGCTGAACCGCATCCACAAGGGCCATGTTTGAATACACACCGTTGAATGGCAGGTTCTCAACATAGTCCTGTACGGCTCTCAACACTGACTCCGCTACACTCGTCGCTTCCAACAGACCGTCGTAGTAAAGGCTCAACGAACATTTGAAGTGGTCCGCACTCTCATTGACAAGGCTGATCCGAACACCCGCATCCTTCACCTCACGAAGGTAGCTCTCCAACTGCTGCTCCGTCGCAGCGTCCAGGGCGCAACGGCTGCCACCGCTCTCGCCTGCCACCTTGATCGTCAGAATACTGCTGTCCGCGTTCTCGCTCACAGCCGCATACTTCACCACTTTCGCGGCTTCTATCTCGCTCGCGGTCATCTCGCTCGTGTCATACACGTCACTCTCGCCGGAAAGGGTCTTGCCCTTCATAAAACCCAGAGCCTTGTCCCTGTACCACTTCGCCCTGTGGGGGGTCAGAGCGTCCAGGGCGGCATCCACCTCGCTCCTGTGGGCGTCTAACAGACTTTCAACCACCCACGAGGCTACCGCAACGATATAGAACAGAAGGTTCTCCACGCTCACGGACGAAAACTTCTCGCTGAAATTGTCACCGGCCGAGAAACCGTAAGCATTCTGCACGGCTTCATTGCCCATCCATTCTGCGCATATGGCGCGCTTGATTTCACTGATTGTCCTTGCCATTGTACTATCCTATTTCAAAATCTACACCTAATACCATGAAGCCGATGCCGCCAGACCACATCTCATGCAGGTCGTCATCACTCAGAGACGTCGACGAACTTACATCGTTGGACTTGCAGTACGTCTCAAGCAACTTGTTCCATTCCCTTGAAGGCAACTGCAGCACCATCCCCGCGCTAAGCGCTTCCGTGACAGACAGACCGTTCAGGGCGGCTATCGCTTCAACAGCCTCTATCGAGCCTTTCTCTTGTAAGGCAATATCCAGGAGCGTCTGGCCGCTCTTCACAATCACCGTCTTCATCGCTTTCTGATTTTCAATAATATCAAGAGTAAGGTCAAGGCACCAAGAAAAAAAGAAACAATCATTACCGTCCAGTTTAAGGACCTCTTTTTTGATACGGTCACTTCTTTTAGTGTGCCACCATTATAAATAGAGTCGTTCCTTGCCTGTTTCATTTCCTGGTGCTGCGACGTGGCATTCTCCTGATGGTGGCCTGCACGGTTTGTCTGGCGCTTGTTCTGCCCCTTGAAATTCTCCTTGCTATGCTCCACCTCATGCAGGAGCACACGCCCGCAGGAATCTGTAACTATGCGCTCATGGAACTTCTCTACGATGCTGTCACTCCACTGGGTATGCGTCGCCTCTTCTTGGGTGCTGCTCACTCCCTGCCTCTCTGTGTGCTCCGTTGCCTGCTGAACTGAGGAACTGCTTGCTTGGGCAGTCTCTTTCAGGTTCTCTGTAACCTTCTGCTTTGTCTTGCAGCCGCACAGACTCAGGGCAAGAAGGAACATGAGTAGTTTCGTTATCGTCTTCATATTGTTATAGGTCTTTATACTCGGTTTTCGCCTCGAAGCAGGGGCAGTCCTTGATGCGCTCCCAAGGATCCACCACGCCGTTGCCGTTCTTGTCGGGGCTGAAGTCACGGTGACCCTGGATCACGGCTTCAGGGTATTTCGCCTTCAGCAGCTTCAGCAACTTCCGCAGCGACGCCTTCTGAGCATCCGTGCGGTTGTCAACCGATTTGCCCTTCGAGTCGATGCCGCCCGTATAGGCCACGTTCACCGTCACGCTGTTGAAACCTTTTACGCCGTTGCTCACCAACTCTGTGGCCAGCAGCTGGTGGATCTTGCCCTCTGCCGTAACTACATAATGATAGCCGGGAGCCTTCCAACCCTTCCGCTTGAACTCCAGTTCCAAATCTCTCACCGTTGCCTGCTGGCTGCCTGCCGTACAATGAACGGCAATGTACTTGATCTTTCTCATAACACGCTATTTGTTTTTACGTAAATAATCATCCACTACCAGCTTGAAGCCGAAGATGGTCGCGGCATATACCATCGTCTGGCCAAAGTACCATAGGGCACCACTTGGAACGTCACCTTCTTTACTCCTGAAAAAGGCGATATAACACATCATGATGCCGCTGATCAGCGTCACTACGGCCGTCGTGTACTGTACTTTGTCTTTCGTATGCTGGTCCATGTCTCTTAGTAGGTTGCTTCTATCTCTATACCGCTCTGCGTCAGTTTCACGCTCTCAACCTTCTGACCGTCCATCTCCAGCTGCTCCTTGATCTTTGTGCGCCAATAGATGGGGTCATTGTCCAGCAGCATGTCACTGATGCCGACACCAACTGCGGGGCGTTCCTTCAGCTCCCCCTGGTGCATGGCCAGGATGATAGCCTGGTTCTGCTGCAAGGTCTCACCCAAAGTCAAGCCTTGCGTGATCAGACCGAGGTCATCCGTCTTGATGACCACCTGAGGCTCATAGTCCGTGAGTTGTATTCCTGTCATATATTCAGTGTTTTACTGTTTCATCTTCATAGTCGCCCTTGCTGAAACTCGTTGCAGGGCTCAGGGGGACTGATGTCGCCCCATGTACGCCTGTATGGGTATGACTGTTGAAGGTATTTACCAATTCATTTATCTTGGCTGTCAGCTGCCCGATGTTGATCAGACCGCCCAGCCGCCCGCCATTGATCACTATCGTCTCGATGTGGTCCACCTGCAGAACCACCAGCTGAGACAGGTCACCGCTCAGACTGCCGACGGTCACCGCGCTACCCACCTTCGGGGTCACAAGCATCTCGCCAGCATCATCCAGCTCTGAAGCTCTCAGGCGGACATCAGGAATGACGATATTCCCAATCTCCACTTCACAGAGGTTGCCGGACACCGATTTTACGATGCCCTGCGTGATGGCAATTCCTTTGCTGCCAATCCCGTCCAGATACTCTTTCAGTTTACTGTATTCGTTCATATCTCGATAGCCACTGTTCCCTGCGGTTTTCCGCAGGGCAAAATAGTCAGCTCAATCTAAATCCTAAGTCAATCTTACGCGAACCGCCCTCTTTCCCAAACTCCGTTGTCACAGAGGTCACGAAATAGGTGCCGTCCTTATAAGGGTAGTCCTTATCTTTCAGCGTCACACTGTCTGCCGGCTTGCACATCGGAATCAGCCAGCCCGTGATGCTCCCCTCATAGCCGTCGAAGGTACGACGCTTCACCTCTAACTCCCCACGGGCCTTCATAGATGCTTCGTCTGAGGTCGGACATTTTATCTCAATCTTCTCGCCACCAGTGCTGCCGGTTTCCACCTCTCTGACAGTCCCATCAGGGAGCAAGGCTTTGACCACGACCTTTACTTTCTTGTCTTCCGCACGCCGGTAGGTCAGATCTTCTTTCTCTACATTCATAGCAAGGTCATAGAAACGTTCCTTGCCAACTTTCTCCCCAGGAGGATGCACATGCA
>ERZ842401.7740-NODE-7740-length-10859-cov-4.324695_pt1 | contig 10859 bp, 9 predicted proteins | sample MGYA00521270_ERZ842401 | MGnify/ENA primary metagenome ERZ842401 (study PRJEB31892, sample SAMEA3878208) | bioreactor metagenome | biome: Moose rumen | place: Sweden | collected 2011-10 | study: EMG produced TPA metagenomics assembly of the PRJEB12797 data set... | reverse complement strand
GTCGTCTTCCATGCCGGCACCGCCTTTGCCGACGGCAATATAGTGACCGCCGGTGGCCGCGTCATTGCCGTCTCTTCCTACGGAAAAGACCGTGCCGAGGCCCTTCAGAAGTCGATGCATGAGGCCCAGAAGATACAGTTTGAAGGCAAGTATTTCCGACGCGACATAGGACAAGACCTGATGGAAGAGGAGTGAGCCTCAAGCGCAAAACCCTAACGGAAGAGAACTGAGCCTCAAGCGTAAAAACCTGATGGAAGAGAAGTGAGCATCACCCACAAGAAGATACAGAACAGGGTGGCCGAGAGTGGCTACACCCTTCCCGTGACCGCCGCCTACGCCTTGCTGATATGGCTGCTGTCGGGAATGGTGGACCACGGCTGGTGGCTGCAGATGGGCAGCATGGCGCTGTGCACCTACCTGCTGGTAGAGCTGAGCAACAGCAACGCCTTGCTGCGCATACGCAGTCGCATGGTGTCGTCGTGCTTCCTTGTCCTCTGCTGTGCGGCCAACTTCATGTTCCCTGACACCGGCGGAGGAGTGGTCAGCGTGCTGATGGTGGTCGCGTTGCGGTTTCTCTTCAGCACCTATCAGGACAAGCGCAGCGAAGGACGCTACTACTACGCCTTCCTGGCGCTGGGCGCGGCGACGCTCTTCCGCGCCGGACTGCTCTACTTCGTGCCGCTGATCTGGGTGCTCTGCCTCACGCAGTTGCAGTCGCTCACCTATCGTTCGTGGACGGCCTCGCTGTTAGGTCTGCTCACCCCCTACTGGTTCCTGTTGCCGTGGCTGACCTTCACCCATGAGTGGTCACGCCTGACGGCCCATCTGGCACAGCTCGCCGACCTGACGTTCCCCATCAGCTATGCGGTGATGTCGCCCCCGGTGGTGCTCACGCTCAGCTTCGTCGTCGTCCTGTTCATCATTGGCCTGGTACACTTCTGGCTCAGGCTGTTCGAGGACAGGATTCACATCCGTCAGCTCTACGGCTTCTTCGGCATGATGGGCATTGCCACGCTGCTCTGCCTGCTGCTGCAGCCTCAGCACTACAGCCTGCTCCTGCGCCTGCTCATCCTGTACGCCTGTCCCTTCGTGGCCCATTTCTTCACGCTCACGAACAGCAGGCTCACCAACATCGTTTTCCTGGTATCGGTCGTGCTCTCCGTGCTCATCACCGTCCTCAACCTCCTTGCCTGATCGCCCTGTAGCCATGGAATGGATCATCAGTTTTCTCTCGGGCTACGGCTACGTCGGCATGTTGCTGGCCGCCTTTCTGGCCGGCAGCTTCTTCCCTTTCAGCAGCGAGGCGGTGATGGTGGCGCTGATGGCCACCGGCCTCGACCCGTGGCAGCTCATGATCTACGGCACCATCGGCAACGTGCTGGGCAGCTGCGTCAACTACGGCGTAGGGCGCATGGGGCGGCTGGAGTGGATAGAGAAGTACCTGCACGTGAAAAAGCAGGACCTCGACAAGGCCGAGCGCTTCATGGCCGGCCGCGGCGCATGGATGGGCTTCTTCGCCTTCCTGCCCGTCCTCGGCTCAGCCATCACCATAGCCCTGGGCTTCATGCGCGCCAACGTCGTCATCTCCTTCATCAGCATCACCCTGGGCAAGCTCGTCCGCTACCTCGTGCTCGTCTACGGGGCCGGACTGTTCATCTGAAGTTTTCCCCATCGGCGATCTTGCCAAACACCGCCAGTCTTTTTGCCAAACACCGCCAGTCTTCTTGCCAAACACCGCCAGTCTTCTTGCCGTTTGCCTCCCATCTGTTTGCCCCTCATGGCGACCTGTCCTGCCGTTCTATTCTAACCGTTTTACAAACTCGTCGAGTTTGTTAGACAAAGTCGTCGAGTTTGTTGAACAAAGTCGACGAGTTTGTAACAAGGTTTGCCTATAGCCCTGAAACAGCCTCATACAAACGCTTTCCCGATTTGACGAAAACAAGCGGTAACATACAGAACAACGAAAAACACGCACATTGTATAAACTTTCCGACTTAAAAAGGTTTAATTTTCTTAATTACCCCCCCCCGATTAACTTAAAATTATTAAAATAATTGGCAGTTTGTTATTAAATATATAAGCGTACGCGAAAAGTTTCGTATCTTTGCAGCCAAATTAAAGTAGTCAGAATCGGAAATTTTCAAAGAAAATGAGCACACGGTACTACATACACACAGTCGTTCTCTTGCTGCTTTGGGTACTTCCCGTAGCCGGCAAGGCTCCCGTGTATGTGGCCGACAACGATTCCTCGTTCTACGACAACTATCCCTTCATCCGCTTTGTTGAAGAGGGCAGCCAGCCCTCCCTGCTCACCGACGAGGAGTTCTACAACACGTCGGCCAAGGTGATCTTCCCCGTCAACAAGTACGTGCTGCCCAAGAACGACTCGCTGCTCAGCCTGCTCGAGCGCATCGTCTTCCCCCGCATCAATCAGGACAGCCTGCGCCTGCGCAGCCTCTCGTTCCGCGGAGCTGCCTCGCCCGAAGGCCCCCTGCGCTGGAACACCTTCCTCGGCCAGCACCGCATGCAGGCCCTCTACGACTTCGTCAGCAAGCACATCGACACGGCCGACGACAGCCTGACCATCAGCAAGGCCATCGACGTGGAAGACTACCGCACGCTGTGCATCATGATGGAGCGCGCCGGCGATGCCGACTACGGGCTGGTGAAAGCCATTGTCGATGTCTACTTAGAGAAAGACGACCTCGTCACGCTGAAGAAACGGCTGCGCGAGGTGCACAACGGAAAGCTGTGGCAGCGGCTGCTCAGGACCTACTACCCGGCGCTGCGATCGGCGCGCTTCGTGCTGTTCATCGAGAAGAACCCGCTGTTCAGCCATCTGAAGGCACTGCCCTACTACCGCACAGAGGTCGTCGCCGAGGTGAAAGAGCTGCCGCCGCTCAACATCCCCTCGCTGCTGCCGCGCCGCGAGTTCCTTTCCGTGAAAACCAACCTGCTCTTCGACCTGGCCTACATGCCAGGTTATAATCGTTGGTGCCCCATCCCCAACGTGGCCGTAGAATACTATCCCCTCAGCGGACACTTCACCTATGGTGCATCCTTCGACTGTCCCTGGTGGCAGCACTACTGGAAGCACAAGTATTTCCAGATACGCAACTATCAGCTGGAAACGCGCTACTACCTGAAGCCCAACGGTCCCTACAAGGCCGACAAGACAGGTAAGCCCAGCCGCCCCTACGACCCCAAAAAGCCTGCCTTCGCAGGATTCTTCCTCATGGCATACGCCCATGCCGCCCTCTACGGCATAGCCTTCAGCGCCGACAAGGGATGGATGGGCGAAGGCGCAGGCGCAGGCATCGGTGCCGGCTACGTCATGCCCCTGTCGCGCAACGGCCACTGGCGGCTCGAACTGGCCGCACAGGCCGGATTCTTCACCACGAAGTACGACCCCTTCCAGTACGAGAACCCCGTCAACCCCCTGTATCGCGATCACCTGTACTACTACAAGTGGACCCTCAAGTCCAACCTCTTCAAGAAGCGTCAGTACCGCTTCAACTGGATAGGTCCCACCCGAGTGGCCGTCACCCTGAGCTACGACCTGCTCTACCGACGCATACAGAAGAAGGGCGTCAGCCTGCAAAGCTGGGAAATCTACGAGCCCTACAAAGCCCTTGAGGCACAACAAGAAAGGAGGACCGCCGAATGAAAAAGCTCATCACCGTCCTCTGCCTACTGCCCCTGCTGGCCAGCTGCGAGCGCATGCCCGAGCTGCATCTCTACGACTCCGCCGACGTAGACTACACCCTGCCGCTCATCGACCTCAACCTCGAGGTCTACTGGGACTACGAGCTCTCCTACGGTGTCTACTACGACTGGCGGGCCGAATGGTTCTACGGATGGGACGAGGCCGACAAGCAGCTCTTCGGCGAGCTGGGCTACACCGAGCCCACCGTCTTCAACCTGCGCCGCTACTACACCGGCGAGGCACCCTACACACCCCACGCCTACGCCCTCAGCGACAAGGTCTACGGCAACACCTTCCACGGACGCTACGAATGGGGATTCTGGGACCTCCTCGTATGGAACGACATCAACACCATCGACGGCGTGCAGAGCCTGAACTTCGACGAGACCACCACCCTCGACCAAGTGACCGCCTACACCAACCAGAGCATGCGCACCACGCGCTACTCAGCGCCGCGCTACACCCACGCCTTCTACGAGCCCGAGCTGCTCTTCGCTGCCTACGAGCAGGCCATACACATCGACCCTGCCCTCGACGGCTTCGAATACGACGAGGAGCGCAACGTCTACGTGAAGAAACTGAACATGGTGCTCGAGCCCATCACCTACATCTACCTGACGCAGGTCATCCTCCACAACAACCGAGGGCGCATCGTCAGCACCGACGGCTCGGCCAACCTCTCGGGCATGGCACGCTCGGTGGTCCTCAACACCGGCATCGCCGGCAACGACCCCATCACGGTCTACTATAACGTGCGCATGAAGAAAGACCTCGACAAGGAGGGCGAGAACGTCGACATCGTGGGCGGACGAGTCATCACCTTCGGCATGTGCAACATCAATGCCAACCGCATCAACCGGCGCGCCGATGTGCTCGACGAGCAGCACCACTACATGGATGTCACCATGCAGTTCAACAACGGCATGGACTCCACCATCGTCTTCGATGTCACCGAACAGGTCAGAAAACGCTACAAGGGCGGTGTCATCACCGTGGAGCTCGATGTCGACACCGTGCCCATCCCCCAGCGCTCCGGCGGCTCCGCCTTCAACGCCGTCGTGGAAGACTTCAAGGAAGAGACCCACGAGTTTGAGATGTAAGCAACAAAAAGGACAATAAGAATCATTATTCATTCAAAACGAAACAGAATAAGTTATGGAAGAAGGAAAGAAAAGAACAATCGCCACTGAGCCGACGGCAATGACCTACGGCATGAGCGACATACTGCTTGGCAGCGACCTGCTGCAGCGCATCAGCGAACTGAGCACAAAAGACAAACGGTGTCTCATCAGCTACATCTCCGAGGAGGTGGGAGCGGAAGAGATGGAAGAGGACGAGTGGGACCAACAGGACACCAGCGATCTGGAACCTTACACCCTCGATGAACTGTATGCACGCATACAGGAGTCGGAAGACCAAATAAGCCGCGGAGAATACTTTACAGAAGAAGAAGTCAGAAAAGAATTAAGAGAAGAATTTCTATGGCTACAGTAGTTTGGACAACACGCGCAAAGGCTATGCGAAAGAAGCTATATCGCAATGGAACAGTGGAATTTGGGCTGAATACTGCTGAGAAAACTGCCCAGATAATAGCAGACATCTGCGACGACCTCTCACAATGGCCGACTTCTGGTTTTCCAGAACCACTCTTGAAAGAAGCATCTTTTTTATACAGATCACGACACATCAACAAAAGATTCAAACTGATTTACCGCTACGACGACATAGAAGACATGGTCTACATCGAAGACATCTGGGACACCCGAAGACACCCGGACAACCTGACGAGAAGAGTGAAGAATTAAAACAATATACACATAACATATAGACAAAAAAAACAAAATATTTTTACAAATTTTCATTTAATAACTTTTTAAATTTTTCAATTATGAAAACAAAGTATTATTTCCTCGCAGCCCTGGCGACCACAATGTTCGCCAGCTGCGCAAACGACGAGTTCGTCGGCGACAACAGCCCGACAGCTCAGGAGCAAGTAGGTGACGGAAGCATCCAGTTCGGCTTCGACTTCCAAAACACCACCCGTGCAGACATAGTTGGTAACGAGGCTGCAACGAAACTTGGTTCCAACTTCTATGTGATGGGTACAAAGGGAAGCGCAGAGATAGCTACGCCTTCTCTTACCAAAGTTTTTGACAACTACTTGGTACGTTACACAGAAAACACCTCCGGTAAAACTCAGTCTAACACTTCAAACTGGGAGTATGTGGGTGTAACTGCAGATGCTAATCATGTCAAGTTGTCTCCTGCGACTGTTGATAACCAGACTATCAAGTTCTGGGACTATAGTCAGGAACAATATGACTTCCTCGCATTCTCAACAGGAACATGGAAAGCTCTTAACACCACTTCGCCAAATGCTACTAACAGTGAAATTGGTGTAACCTCTATTGCATCAGGTACTGCTCTTGGAACAGAAGCATATAGGTTCTATTTGCCCTCAATTAATGCCCTTGAACAAACCTATATCACAGACATTGTCAATGTACAAAAGGCGAACTTTAGCAAAGAAGTTACTCTACGGTTTAAGAACCTCGGTTCTAAAGTGCGTCTTGCCCTCTATGAGACTGTCCCTGGATATTCTATTAAGGCCTCAAGCGTAAAATTTTATACTGTAAACGGAACTACCGATTTTGCTGATGCTAATAAGAGCGAAGATGCAAAGTTGATTAGTTCCGATGCAAACACCTTTGCTGGCGCCGGTACTGTTCAAGTAAAATTCCTTAATATGGGTACGAATAATCTAAATAACTCGAACTATAATAAGGCAACAGCAACAGTGACAGGCATCAGTGGTGGAGATACCAAGAAATCATTTGGCTCACTTGATGATAATACAAAAGCAATAGCAGAAGGGACAGAAACGGCTGGTAAAATCTATATTGGGCGTTCTCTACCAGCTGCAACATTCGCAGGTTCAAAATCTGCTGATTATTATAAGACCGTATTTCCTATCAGCAACAGCTTCCCACTTACGCTTCGTGTAGATTATACATTGATTTCTACCGATGGTTCCGGTGAGGAAATTAATATTTATGGTGCAAAGGCAGTGATTCCTTCTAATTACACCGTATGGCAGCCCAACTATGCTTACACCTATATTTTCAAAATTTCCGATAACACTAATGGTTGGACTGATAACGATCACACAAAGGCAGGTCTCTTCCCCATTACCTTCGATGTTGTTGTAGCAGAAGCTACTGATGCATCTGGTGAGCAGACGACTGTTTCTACTGTTTCAACTCCCTCTATTATAACTTATCAGCAGGGACATACATATAAAACTAACGAGTATTCAAAATCTACAAAGGGTGCGGATAATGTAGTTAGAAAACTGTATGTTATGGTGATGCATAATGAAGGTAATCCTGAGGCACATCCTGCTGGCTCAACCTATGCTGAATGCCCAATGAACATTCTTTCTACCACCAACGCATTACTTTACAAAGTAAGTGATGGTGACGCAACAGAGGCTGAGGTAATGGATGCACTGGAGAATCGTACTACTGATATTGCTACAGACAATGTAACTGGCCGCAACAACATTACTCTGACGAAAAATTCACATATTAGTGCAGTTAGTACAATTGTAAATGGTCCAGACGATAATCCTATCACTATTGCCTCCGACCATGGTAATGCAGCAGAGATTGATATTGCTAATGAAGGTGTGCCTGCTGGTACTTATGCTTTTGTATATGATTACACAAACGGTTCCAAAACTACAACAACATTTTATCAGCCTAAGAGTGTAGGAACGAATTCGATTCCTAATGGTACAAGATATATCACCAAAGCCATTTTGGATGGCATAAGTACAACTACATCAGCTGATGAAACAGTAAATAGTAATGGTTTCCTCTATTTTTCTAAGACAACTGACGGAACAGGTACTACAACTTATTCATATTACAGTGTAGATGGTAAGACAACCCTTCCTGCCGGTTTACTGAAGGTTGCGATAAATGATTCAAATCTTCCAACAAGTGATGGCTCTGCAGCTACTTCAAGCGCAGCATTCATATTTGACGTTTACACAAGAAACAATGGATCTTACGCCGTGAAGGTCATCAAGATTGTAGCATAATCTTCTCTATAAGCTCATTCAGGTTCGACTCCTGAATGAGCTACAAAGAAAAAGAAAAAATGAGGCCGGTGCCTCGAAAAAGACAAAAACAAATGGCAAAGATCATTGTTGACAACACCGAAATTACCGTGGTAAAGTCCAATAACGAGGACTATATCAGCCTGACGGATATGATGAAGGCAAAAGATGGCGACTTCTTTGTTTCCGACTGGCTGCGTAATAGGAACACGTTGGAATATATCGGTATTTGGGAAAAATTCTATAACCCGACGTTTAATTATGGCGAATTCGCCACAATTAGAAGTCAGGCTGGTCTGAACAGCTTCAAGATCAGCGTGAAGGATTTTGTCGCCAGGACAAATGCCATTTGCCTCCAAGCAAAAGCTGGGCGATATGGCGGCACCTATGCTCATAAGGACATCGCGTTTGAATTTGCCATGTGGATAAGTCCTGAATTCAAATTCTATGTAGTTCTTGAGCTACAGCGGCTAAAAGCAAAGGAGCAGGAATTGATAGGATGGAGTGCAAAACGTGAGTTGTCGAAGATTAACTACCGTATACATACAGATGCCATCAAAAGCCACTTGATTCCTGAAGAGGTAACAAAAGAGCAGGCCAATATCATTTATGCTGAAGAAGCCGATGTGCTGAACGTTGCATTGTTCGGAATGACAGCCAAGCAATGGCGCGAAGCAAATCCCGACCTGAAGGGTAATATTCGGGACTATGCTACTATAAACGAACTGATATGTCTATCAAACATGGAGAATATCAATGCTGTCCTCATTAATGACGGCTTACCGCAAGGTGAGCGTTTGGTAAAACTCAATCAAATAGCAATCCAACAAATGCAAGTATTAAGTAGCAATAACAACAGGAAACTTCTAAAATAGCGAACAAAGCCCAGGTTCGACTCCTGAATGAGCTACAAAGAAAAAGAAAAAATGAGGCCGGTGCCTCGAAAGAAAGAAAACAACTAATAATAATATCAAACAATTTTAAAACAACAAGAGTTATGAAACATCAAATTTTGCCCCCCCCAGCCATGCGTAAGACGGTACTCTATGCATGCGCCCTGCTGGCCCTCGCCAGCTGCTCAAACGACGAGTTCGTGGGTGACCAGAACCTCAGCGAGGCTAATGGACAAGCGGCGATAAGTTTCGGATCAAGGACTGGTGCCGTGACCCGTGCCTCAGGCAGTGATGCAGCCACAGTTTTAGGCAACTCATTCAATGTGTATGGCACTAAGACTGTCAGCAGTACTGTCAGCAATGTCTTCGCAAAGAACGCTTATTCTGCTGAAACTGATTACAATGCATCGCCCTATACAGTAACATGGGCTACAAGTACCGCAGGTACAACTGCCTCCAACACATCTGATTGGGAGTATGTAAATGGTAGCGACCAGACCATCAAGTATTGGGACTACTCTGCTTCACAGTACGAGTTCGTAGCCTACAAGGCTACCGTAGGAACGCCGACTATCACAAAGTATCAGAAAGACGGGTTTACCGTTACAGCTACAGCCAGTGAACTGGCCGGTCTTTATATAGCAGACAAGATAACCATCACGGAGGCAAACGCTTCACCATCCACGCCCGCCACACTGAAAGACAACAAAATTGGTGACATTGTTCAGTTCACCTTCCGTGCTGGCGCAGCAAAAGTACGCCTAGGTATATATACAACCATTACAGGTTATGTTGTTAAAAATGTCAACTTTCGCCCACAGGATTCTGAATTCACTGCTACTACTGATAATGCAAAACTCTGCGGCTCATTCAACGGTGCAAGTACGGGTGCTTCGGGCACGTATACCGTAACCTACAGCCCAGCTGCTACGTTTGCAACGGGTACTACTGCATCCACATCTTTCGATTTTGGTACCTTTGACAGCTCAACAAGTATCGGAACAACCTCCACAGATCCTACATGGGCTTCTGGCTCGTCTTCATACCAAGCAGTTTTGCCAAATACAGACAATGTCGGCAATATGCTGTTGAAAGTCGATTACCAACTTTATAACGCCACTACAGGTGAAACCATTAACATCAAGGGGGCCAAGGCTGCTGTTCCTGCTGCCTACATGAAGTGGAATCCTAACTATGCCTACACCTATCTTTTCAAGATTAGTGACAACACCAACGGCACATCTGGTACAGAAGGGACAAGCCCAGAAGGTCTCTTCCCCATCACCTTCGATGCTGTTACCATTGCCGCTACGGACGGTGCTGAGGTGGGAACCATCACAACGGTGGCAACTCCTGCCATTACAACATATCAGGACGGAAGCGTATCATCAGCAGGCATCACCTATGCCCATGACTCGAATCCAATCTTCATCACTGTCAATACTGATGGGACATTGGCTACTTTAACCGCATCTAACGCTAAGCTCTATACAGTAGCTACTGGCACGACAGAAGCTGATTTAGTACTTAGTTCAGCAACCATGACTGAAGTTACAGGTGGAAGTGCCCTCGCTATTCTTGAAGCTAACGAGACTGTGAAGGATATTACCTTCACAAGTGCTAAAGCTGCCAAGTTCACACCTGCAACTGCAGGAACCTATGCCGTTGAATACACAGATGGATCAAGTGTCAAGCACTACAAGATTATAGTAGTATCTTAACCCTCTCCCCACGCCTGCCGGGGAGAAGACCCTGGCAGGCTACTAAAAAAAGAAAGACAAGAAACAATGAAGCTAACAAAGCACATAAGACCAATGGCGCTGATAGGGCTCATCACCCTTATGGGCTGTCGCTCCAGCAGTGACGACCCCACGCCGGAGCCAGTGACGCAAGAGCCGCTGGAGGAGGTCTATGTGCCCATCAGCTTCAACGGTAGTGAGAGCGAAACGAAAGAGGCGGTGACTCGTGCCGGAACACCGCTGAGCCAGACCGGCATAGAAGCCTTCAAGGTCTGGGGCTACAAGGATATGAGTTATAATGAGGACACAGGCGAGTACGGTGATAATCAGACGGTGTTCCCGGGCTTCACGGTGAAATGGATAGAGAACAGTGCCAGCACCACGACCTCGAACAGCAG
>ERZ842401.7739-NODE-7739-length-10862-cov-9.897659_pt1 | contig 10862 bp, 10 predicted proteins | sample MGYA00521270_ERZ842401 | MGnify/ENA primary metagenome ERZ842401 (study PRJEB31892, sample SAMEA3878208) | bioreactor metagenome | biome: Moose rumen | place: Sweden | collected 2011-10 | study: EMG produced TPA metagenomics assembly of the PRJEB12797 data set... | reverse complement strand
ATCAGGCAAGGGCAGTCCGCAAGGAACTGACGGAACGTATCAGCCGTGACCACAAGCCCTTTGAGGTTGTCCTAACGGCACGTCATCCATTCCCCCGTTAAGCTTCCCTTTAGTCCATCCGTCCGTTACATCGTTTTAACGGACGGGTGAATGTGGGTAATTGCTCAAACGAAAAGCTTATGTTCAAAAGAACATAGCAAGATGTCTTTTGAGTTACTCGAAACGATTCAAGTAACTCAAAGTAAATTGCCTCCGAAGTTGGCAAGTGGAATATTAAAGGGATAGAGTAACAAAAAGGGCACACATCTTACAAAGAAATCTAGTCTTATATTTAAAAGATGTGTAAAATTAGGGACGTATGAACATACTTTCGAAGAAAAAGCGTATATTTGCGCAATGAAGATACTCAAAGTATGACAACCTATACAAAATTCAAGGAATACATCTGGCTGGTGAACACTATTTATCAAGCCAGAGAAATCACTCTCTCTGAGATTAACGAGAAGTGGTTACAAACGGAAATGAGTGAGGGCGTTCCCTTATCTCGCACAACTTTCCATCGCCATCGTATTGCCATTGAGGAGATGTTTGGCCTGTTCATTGAGTGTGACAAGAAGAATGGGAATCGGTATTATATAGGCAATGCACATGTTCTGAATGAAGACTCTATCCAGAACTGGATCCTATCGACTCTTAGTGTTGGCAATCTTGTTGGCGAAAGTCAAAGTTTGAACCATCGCATTCTTCTGGAAAACGTGCCATTTGGTGGGGAAAATCTACAGATTGTTATCAAGGCAATGAAAGAGAACAGGATGATTTCCTTAACTTATCGTCGCTATGGCTCAGATACAGAAGGCAAATATGAGTTGGCTCCTTATTGCGTAAAGTTGTTTCACCAACGATGGTATCTTCTGGCAAGTTTTGAAAGTGGGCTTAAGAGTATCTATGCCTTTGATCGTATTGTAGATATTGAGGTTCTTAATCAAAAGTTCAAAGTGGACGAAACTTTCGATGCGGCTGATTATTTCAGCGACAGTTATGGAATTGTGGTTGATGAGAGCGTTAAGCCAGAACGCATCGTACTTCGTGCTTACGGTTATGAACCACATTATTTGCGAGACCTTCCCTTACATCATAGCCAGCGAGAAATCAATACAACTGAAGATTATGCTGACTTTGAACTCAGGCTTCGCCCAACAGCAGAATTCAAGGGCCAGCTTATGTCTCGTGGACAATGGATAGAAGTGCTGGAGCCACAATCTTTGGCTGATGAAATCATTGAATGGCACCAAAATGCCATCAATCGATACAAAAAGTGAAAAAATCCGAGACTGTTCCACGAATTGAAACAGTATTCCGATAATTTTGCAGCCATAAAGATAACATGCAGGGGGTAAACCGCGAAAGCTGAGCCTCCTGTTCCCTAAAAACAAAACAATTATTATGGCACAGTTGTATACAGTAAAATGCCCAAAGTGTGGAACAGTATTTAGTGTTCCCAAGGGAGTGTTGATGAGCTGGGACTTCTCGAAACCAATTCCTGCTCATCTGCGAGATGAGATACCATTTAATTGTCCCTCATGTAATCATGAGATGTGTATAAAGGACAAAGGTTTTAAAAAGCATATTGTGAATGTAATGTATGCTGATTAAATGACATTGATATTCCTATGAATAACGAATTGAACAACGCAAGACTGCGTTCGATGATAGTTCGCTGCCAATGGACGTTTGCAAAGACAATGCCATTCGCACCGCATGAATATATTGTGAGGGAAAAATGTCCATTGACAACGGACGAGTTTGAGTATTTCGTGGAGATGCAGCGGCAATATGGAGTTAAAGAACGATGGGGAAAGTACAACAATCCCTATCTCTACATTGATGACTACAAGTATTGGACGATGGGCGCGCCTATTGAGGAAACTACGGTTATTAATCGCACTAAAGTTTGCGTAGTCAAGGAATCACATGAGTTGTATAAGGGAATTGAAAGGGTTAAAGCAGAACATGATATGGAACAACATCAGTATATTGACGAATACATCCATAAGCAACTTGGACTAAAGAATGATGACAAAGGCTACAACTTCAACCTGCTAAGTGGCAGACTTGAAGAGTTGTCTGCCTGTGCCAGTCATTTGGAGCGAATCAGAAGGAATTACAGCCACGAGATTATGGAAGGCTGGAGTGAGCAACTTGCAAAGGATTTCCCAAATTACAGAATCGTGGAAGATCTGGGACCAGCCAATATAGTCTGTACTGGCATCACCATTCCCTATAAAGATATCCCAGACGCAATGACTGTTCGCATTCAAATAGCCTATAAGAGCCTTTATTATGGCCTAACCTACATGCCAGAATCCAAAGCCCTGCGAAACGAGATGCAAGAAGCAATGAGTTTCATTAACGAGGCTGGCGATTTCATCAAAGGCAGAGACTGGCTGTATTATAAATTTGTGTCCTTTGAGGATGGGTATGAGGATTTGAAGGACATAATTCAAAAGATATTATTATGATCTTATCCGAAGCTGTTCCTATTAAAGAAATACGTCGCTGTCAAATATGCGAACATTTTGTTAAAAATAGTGATTGCCTTAGCTGCAATTTAGAATTCCCATCCAGTGAACTTGGAGATTCAGACAATGTCCTTTACATGTCAATCATGACCCACGGATTTTGGGTTCAAGTTGGATGCTGTTGTCATCTGTCAATTAATATGGTGTCAAAAGAATACCATTGTACGAAGATCTCTAATGGAAATAAGATGAAGTTGATTTTATCAGAATCAATCATCGAAAACGTCATTGACAATGTTGATGAATTGTTTCAGAAACATATTTTTCCAGAGACAGGAGGACTTTTGGATGGTTTTGATTATCGATATATAATTCAAAAAGGAAATGAGAAGTTTCGCCAAGGTATTGTTTGCGATAAGATTAAATTTTGGCCCTTACTAAATAATCTGGTAAAGGAATTGATGGTAGAGGAAGATTTTATAAACATTCACCCTTAAATCGATATGAGACTTATAAAAAAACTGAAAAAAATACTAAATAGGGTATGATGTAGAATTGTTTTAGTACTTTTGCATCGTATTACATCTAAAACAAGCAATTATGGCAACTCCTTGCATTATACATAAAGATTATAGTTTTGAAAAAAATAAAATGATATGGGCAATTTAACATTGGCAATAACAACGATAGGTGATTTGTTGTTAAACAATAAAATCACCAGAAAAGATAATGGTAAGCCTATTGAAAACGTAGAGCTTACTATCCCAAATTATCAGCGTCCTTATAAATGGACAGCACGTAATGCTATACAATTGCTTGACGATATAATTGAAGCAAGGAATGGCAACAAAGAAGTGTATCGTGTAGGTACGCTTATTTTGCATAGAGACAAAGATGCCAAGGGGCAAGAAATGTACAATATTGTAGATGGGCAACAGCGAACCATTACATTCTCACTGTTGCTTTATGCTTTGTATGAACTTGAAGAATCCAAGAATGTACCTAAAATTGATTTCTTAAACCAGCAATTATTTAATAATTCATTTAGTCGTCACAATATTCCCAATAATTTGAATGCGTTTAGACGGAGAACAGGAAAACATGGGGAAGGGGATGAGAATATGGATCATGTTAGAAATATGAGACGATTGCGCGATTATATTGAAAAACAATGCGAACTGATTGTGGTTATTACAGATGATGTGTCAGAAGCATTCCAATTCTTTGATTCTCAGAATGCAAGAGGTAAGGCCTTATATCCTCATGATTTGCTAAAAGCATACCATTTACGTGAAATGGCAGATATAAATGAAACAAAAACAGAACAAATAGTTAAGGAATGGGAAAAGATTCCACAACATGACTTGGCAGCATTCTTTGGTGATTATCTGTATCGAATTAAAGAATGGATAAATGGAAACTGGGCGTATAAACTAAATGAGCATAACATTTATAAGTTTAAAGGCATCACAAAAAGGGCTCGCACTCCTTATGCTCAGTTCTACAAAAGCGCATTATCATATGCAGAACTCATTAATTCGTCTGCTATGCCCTTCGTGTCAGGCACAAGAGAGGTGAATGCCTTTCAGTTAAATACACCAATTATAGCGGGAAAACCATTTTTTGATTATACGAAGCATTACTACGAGATATTAAAAGACATTCAAGACAACAGCCAGTATGAGGGCTTTTATATTAAAGGAAATGAAATAGTAAAGACCCTTGACAGATATTTCAATAAAGGAGTAGGTAACAGAATAACACGCTTACTTTTTGATACTGCTTTATTGTTATATGTAGATCGCTTCTGTCCCGCTACATATCCAACTAAGGTGGATACGGAATTGTTTGAGCAATTTGTTACTTTTACTTTTGTATGGGCATATTCACTCCGTGCCCAGTACTTGCATTTAGGATGGCAGTCTGCACAAAACTATGTTCTTGAGAAGAGCAACAAGAATGTTATTAATTCACTTAATATATATAAACTTATTGCTGACTCCGACACACCTATTTCATTATTAAGTATGTTAGCAGATAAGCTAAGCCCATTGTCATACGATAATATATATGATAATGTATATAAAGGAATAGATGAAGGTACTTTAGAAGAAAAAGACGCGGATGGTATATTGATGAATTATCTTCAATTATTTAAGATTAACAAATATTATTCTGAGTAAATGATGGAAAATATATTACCCCTTGAAGAACGTTCAATAAATCAGATTTATCTGCAAAGTCAGGAAACAAAGACATACATAATTCCTGTTTATCAGCGTAACTATGCTTGGGAGGAAGACGAGATTACCGCATTGATAAAAGATGTTCACGACTCTCTCCTAAAATTAAAACCTACATATTACATAGGCACATTGGTTACATATAAGCGTGGAGATAGTGTATATGAGGTAATTGATGGCCAGCAAAGATTGACAACCATTTACATTATTCTAAAGGCTCTAGGTATTAAAGATATTAAAAATAGGCTTACTTATGGAGCCAGAAAAGTCTCAGCTTCAACAATTGTGAATTTGGATAATTACCCAAATTTAGGCGATGAAGTAGATGGTGGAATTCAAAATGGCTACAAGTTTGCGAAAAAAGCAATTAATGATATAGATGAAAAAGAAAGAGATTGTTTCAAGCAGTATTTTCTTGACAAGGTTCGCATTATTCATTATAACGTGCCAAAAGATGTAGATTTGAACCACTATTTTGAGGTGATGAATTCTCGTGGGGAACAACTGGAGAAACATGAAATCGTAAAGTCCATGCTTAGCCAGAATCTCAACAGGAAAGATATGTTTACATTTAGTCGTGTTTGGGAAGCTTGTAGTGAGATGAATATTTACATTCAACAAGCATTCAATGATAAGGAGGTGTTCGGAAAACATCTTGAAGATTTCATGATTGATTGTTTTGAAGAGATACCAGGGAAGGATGAGCTGGAAGGAAAGTGTCCTATCATACAACTACTTAAGAATCCAACTATCCAAATGGAAGAAGTCTCTATTATAGAGCAGAATGACAAGTTCCAACCAATTATTGATTTCCCCAATTTCTTGTTGATAGTTTTAAAAGTCACATTGATGGATTATGAAGACTTTGACCCTACAAACTTTACCCTTGATGATAAAGAATTGCTCAATGAGTTTAAAAAGGCACTTAATTTGAAAAGAAACAAAAATCACGAAGATGAATTTGCAAGGTTATTTGTGTTCAACTTATTGAAGGCAAGATATAACCTTGACAATTATATTGTCCACCATTCTCTTGAGGACAAAGAATTGGCAGGAGATAACCCGTGGAAATTGCAGTACTATTATTACAAAAAAGATAGAAGATACACTCTGAATTTGGCAGATCAAAGTTTACAAGACGAACTGGTTCACTTACTCTCAATGTTTGAGGTGTCATTTACACCTAAACAGCGTAAAAACTATCTTTTTTATTGCATGTTGTTTTTATTTGAGAACATTGAACCTCCAATTGAGGAATATTTGGCATTTCTTCGGAATCTTGCAGATAAATATTTCTATGATGTATATCTGAATCCTGATTGTCTTAACGAAAGGAATCAACCAGGACCTAATGCGTTTGATAATGCATTATTGGCAGACGGACATTTGAATATTGCAGAAATTGGTGATGATGATACTGACTATAAAGCATTGTTTGAAGAAATTTATACACCAGGAAGAGCTGATGTGCCGTTGTTTGTATTTAATTATACAGATTATAGACTTTGGAAAAAATATGCCAACGAACTACGTGGTAATAAAAGTAAGAAAGGTTCAAAAGAAAGGAATCAATTTTTTATGAAACTCGGATGCTGTGACTTTGAACTTGACCCGTTCAACAACTTCTATTTCTCACGTACAAGAAAGTCACTTGAACACTATTATCCACAGGCAAAGGCAGGAGAGGGGAAACGTTTAAGTTCTAATGATATTAATTGTTTTGGAAACTTTGCTATGATTGGTGCTGAGGCAAATAGTTCTGGTTCAAACTGGGATCCGAAGACAAAACTAGACCATTATAGTGATGGCAAATCTGACCAAGTAAGCGTTGCGTCACTAAAATTCAAAATAATGATGCAGAAGTGTAATGACAACGATTTGTCTATTCGCAAAGGGATATTAGAAAGAGAGACTGGCATGGAGTGGAATGAAGAAGATATACAAGAGCACCAGAAAAAAATGCTTGATATAATCATTCAAGAACAATAGGATAGTGATTTTTAGAGACTGTTCCACGAATTGAAACATTCTGCCCTTATCTTTGCATCGTGAAAGTGAGGTTTAATCTTGACCTTAACAGCCAACTTATCCCAAAGGATGTGAGTTATGACGTGAAGGATTTTAGAGAATTCCTAGTTAAGAGGAAAGACTTGTTGAAAGAAAAATTATTAAGAATTGTAAGTTGATATGACAGACAGGATTGAAGATATAACACGGGCCGTGGTCTATGAGGTCTATATGGCTATGGGCGATGATAAACTCAACGCATTGTTGACAGCAGATGATTTGCTAGCCAGCATGGCAGTACCCGTGACACAGTTTGATTTTACTTATGTTGACAAGGGAAGGCTGAATAAGTTGATGCTAGCTGTTTATGACTTTATCAGGAAATCGAAATTGAGTGTTAATAGCTATACAAAAGAAGGGTTAAAGGCTAAGTTTGATAGTCTCTGGGTACCAACGCTGTCAAAAGAACAGAAGCAGGAGATGATAGCGGGTTATCGTTTGGTAGATGGCTTCGATGAAGATGGCTATGCCATTTTTAACGCTCAAAACTACAACTCGTGGAAAACAATCTTTGATAAGGGTCAGATTCCGCGGTTTGAATATAAGCGTCCTCAATTCGGAAAAGGGTCGAAAGCGATAGAGTTGATTGATGATAGGCCCTTTACAATTTATAGATCTGAAAACATCGATGGATATTGGTGTGTGCCCTTAGAGATATCTGTTGATTTATGGGTTCAGATTATTCGCGGTGCTTCAAATGGTACAAAACGGATGTTGCAGTGTTATCTACAGGTCACGGAACCTAATAGGCGTATACCATTGCAAGAATTAGAAAAACGGTTTGGCATTAAATGGGAGTCGTTCAATGCCTGTAACACTGCTTTAGGTCGTAGGGCTCAAAGAATTCTCAACTTTGCTGTGGAAGACCAGGATGGCGTATCACGCTGTTGGTCAACAGCAATGACACGCGGTCGTAGTGAAAATGGTTTGTGGGTCTGGGAACCTCGTCCTGAATTGATGGAGGCAGCAGAGAAGGTATTACGAGAAGAGAACTTTCCACCAATACAGACAACATGACCCTATGCCAGAACGAAGATTAAACGGAATATGGAATGCTGACAGGCTTTTGCAGAACCTCCTTCGCTTCACTGATGATAGAGGGAAAATCAGGAGTCTGAATCTGTCTGACGATTCCCCATACGGCATTGAGGTGCGCAGATTTGCTGCGGCAATGAAAGCCTACGGAAAAGACGAGTGCTTGTATCAGAGAATTGAGTATGTTATTAGCGAAATCTGTTCTGAAGAAAAGATAAACGAATTGTGTCAGTTGCTGAGCCAGAATCTTCCCGACAAATATTCCACAGCCTTCGTTAAGCAAGACAATCTCAAAGGCTTAGAAGAAAGACAGGATTTGTTTGAAGCATTGTTCCGCTACAGGAAGAGCCTGTATCAAGTGGAAAACACCTGGGCAGGCGTGATGGAGTGCTCACACGTTATTGCCCTTGGCATTAAGGCAACAAACAGTTTGTATCAGACGCATATCAAGATAGCAAGTGATATCCTCGACAGAATGCTGGTGCTCCTTATGGGTGACGACTACGACAGGTCTTTTTCAGAAGAAAAACTCCTACCCTTTGGCTATCCGAATGTGACAGATGAAGAGCTGAAGGATATGATACTTGATAATTGGTGATGAAATAGGTTTGGGGTTAGATATTGACTATGGCAGGATGCATCAAAATCAATTCAGAAGAAAAGAGAAGAAATCTCATTGCGATGCTTAGTGGAGATGTGGAGATGATTGAATCCTTGTTGAGACAAAACAACGGTAAACCATTGCCTGTATTTGATGCAGGATGGGATGATGATTATTTCTATTTCGATAGTTATCAATTTTGTTATGTACTCTATGATGCTTTGCTATATAGTAATGAAGAAAGTGATTATCGTGGAAGGAATATTCCTGAAATTTTGGATACTCACGAGCGTATGTGTGGGCAGATAAGGCATCTGGATTATGGGAAATTCCCTTTTATCAATTGGAATGATAATAACTATTTTGATGACGAAGAAATTGCGATTCTAAAAGAAGGTGGTGCCTCAGATCTTGATATAGAGTTAACAAATGCAGGAATCCAACACAAAGAGGAAAAAGTAATCGAATTGCTAAAAAAAGGGGCTAGCCCATATTTCATTAATCTGACAGATTGTGCTGGTACTGAGAGTAAAGAGATTCATTATGGCTATTACGAGGTGGCCATGCTTCTTTGTCATCTGGGCTCTGAGTGGTGCGATCAATGGGATTTAAACGGACTATCACTTTTACGGAAAAACATAAATTCACTTAATGATGATGATTTGGAGTTAATAGTGTTTGACCTCTTTAATGCTGCTGCAAGCCAAAGAATTCTTTATCTTGTAGACAAATACATTACTGATGAAGTAAGAGCAAAGGGGGAGGAACTTATGAGGAAGTATGATGCTTATTACCCAATATTAAGACATAAGCCAGAGGATAATGCCAGTATATTAAATGATAGTGGCGGAACTCCTAAATTATAATCAGGCAATAGAATTAGAAACAAAAACGTTATATAAATATGGACAAACAGAATAAGGAAATAGAAATCAATGAGCCACGCATTGTGAAATCACACGATGTGACGCTGGATGCAGAATATGCAGAGTGGATAGCGGAGGTGAAACACCGTTATCGCTCTGCCCAAGTAAAGGCTGCCGTTAAGGTGAATAGCGAGAAATTGCTGTTCAACTGGCAAATGGGACGTGACCTTGTGCAGAAGAAAGCCGAGGAGCGTTGGGGTGCTGGTGTCGTAGAACAGGTAAGTCTGGATTTGAAACGAGAGTTTCCCAATGAGGATGGATTCTCGACATCTAATTTATGGTATATGAAGAAGTGGTACCTCTTCTATACTAATCATGCTTCATCAGAAAAACTCCAACGACTCGTTGGAGAATTACAATCATCCATAAATCAAGAACGCTTAAAACTCCAACGACCCGTTGGAGAAATAGTGAAACAGCCTGTTTCAGAAACTGAGAATGACGCCAGCAATGACTTCCCAATCCCCTTTGCCCTTGTTCCATGGGGTCAGCACATTGAGATTATCACACGGAGTGAAAGCCTTGAAGAGGCGTTGTTTTATATGCAACATGTGATAGAGAAAGGATTAAGCAGGACGGCACTGGTCAATTGCTATAAGGCTCACCTCTTTGATCATCAGGGCAAGATTGTAAACAACTTCTCAACGTATCTGCCAAAGCCACAAAGCCATTTGGTGCAGGAGGTGCTAAAAGAGAATTATGATTTCGGTTTCGCTACTGTTGACCATGAGCCGTTTGAGGAACGAGAATTGGAAGATGCCCTTACCAGCGATGTTACGAACCTTTTATTGGAAATGGGAACTGGCTTTGCTTTCATGGGCAGACAGAAAGAAATCATCGTAGGAGGTCGCTCGCGGAAGATAGACTTGCTGTTCTATCATGTCCGCCTTCGTTGCTATATAGCGTGCGAAATCAAAGTTAAGCCATTCGAGCCAGAGTTTACGGGTAAACTCAACTACTACGTTAGTGCTGTCGACGAATTGGTTAAAGCACCTGATGACAACCCTACCATTGGGCTTCTGATCTGTTCCGATATGGATAAGACCGATGTGCAATGGTCTTTCCGAGGGATTACGACTCCAATGGGAGTTGCTACTTACAACAATATCCGTATCAAAGATATGCTGCCAACCCAAGAGCAACTGAAGGAACGGATGGAACTGCTACAGAAGGAACTTAGGGCAACTAAGCGACTGATGAAAAAAGCAAGTGAATAATTTAAAGCGTTTGGCGAATTCGGAAGAAATGATTACCTTTGCACCCGATGATGAGTCACAAAAACGGCTGGTGGCTCGTCATCGGGTGTTCTTTGATGCAAATTATAGCAGAACAAGGAGATTAGAACGGTCTCTTATTCGGTAACCCAATTTTTCCTCCATCTCCCAAACTGCCTTTATATCTTTAGTTTTGCAGTCGGAAACTAAGAGAGCAAGAACTCTTAATATCTCTTAAGGCTGGTGAAACAGAAATG
>ERZ842401.7738-NODE-7738-length-10863-cov-2.752498_pt1 | contig 10863 bp, 7 predicted proteins | sample MGYA00521270_ERZ842401 | MGnify/ENA primary metagenome ERZ842401 (study PRJEB31892, sample SAMEA3878208) | bioreactor metagenome | biome: Moose rumen | place: Sweden | collected 2011-10 | study: EMG produced TPA metagenomics assembly of the PRJEB12797 data set... | reverse complement strand
AAGTAGATATAGTGGAGATTTTAAAACATATCCAGAAGCAAAATGTTATTTACTAAATTATGACTCTTTACTACAAACAGAAGTATTAGATGAAGAATTAATAAATTGTAGAGGAGACATTTTAATAACTAAAAGTAATAAAAATAATAGTTATAAGTATGATTATTATTTAACATGTGTGGATAAAGATAATAAAGAATATAGTAGTGATGTATTAGAAGATGTATCAGAATGTATATTTGTAAATGGAGAAGAAACAGATCCAAATGTAATAGCACCAGTAATAGAAGCAAATAAGAGTGGATGGACAAAAGAAGAAGTAATAGTAAGAGTAAAAACAGAAGGAAGAGCAACAAGTGGAATAAGATATTATGAATATTACACATCAGAATATGGAACAATACCAGCAGAGACAGGAGCATTAAGAGTAACACAAGATAATGTAACAATAGATAAACAAGGAATAACATATGTATGGTATAGAACAGTAAGTTATAATGGAAATAGAAGTACATGGAGTAATAGAGTAGAAGTAAAAATCGATAAGATAGTACCATATAAACCAGAGATAGTATCAAGTGATGGAAAGAAAAGTGGAGAATGGCATAATACAAATATAACGATAGGATATGAAGAACAACATAATCCAAGTGGAAACATATATTATTTCGATACAAAAGAAGAGACAGAAGCATTAGGAAGAGGAGAAGAAATAACAGGAAATACAAGAAGTACAACATATTATGGAAAAGTATGTAATGTATCAGGAATATGTAGAACAACAAGTTATCTAGTAAAATTAGATAAAGTAGCGCCAACATGTAGTTTAAAAGTAGGAAAAGGAACAAAAGTAGGAGAGAGGTATAATACAGCAGTAGAGTTAGAATTTGAAAGTTTAGTAGATGCAACAAGTAAGATAAATGAAGCAAGCAAGGTAATAGATACGCCAAGTATAACATCAGCAATAAGGAATAAGAAAGTAACAGGAATAGTAAGAGATAATGCAGGAAATAGTGGAAGCTGTGAAATAGAAGTAAATGTAGATTCAAAAGGGGACACTTACCTTATGGTTCATTCAGGAAGCAGGAGCTTGGGGGCTGAGCTTTCGGCCTGGTACTTGAATGTAGGCCATAGGGAACTTGCGCAAAAAGGAATTGAATGTCCTTACGAACTTACTTGGCTAGAAGGTTGCCTAAAGGAGCAATACTTAGAGGATGCAGACTTTGCAAATAAATATGCAAGTTTAAACAGGCTCGCTATAATAAGCGACATCTGTAAGGGGATGAAGTGGAAAGTAGAGGATACTTTTGAGAGCATCCACAACTACGCAGATATAAGCGGGGCAAAGCCCTTGCTAAGGAAGGGGGCAATTTCTGCGAAGAAAGACGAAAGGGTCATTATTCCTGCAAACATGAAAGACGGAGCGATTCTGGGCCTTGGCTTAGGAAATGCTGACTGGAATTATTCTGCCCCTCATGGCTCTGGCAGAATCTATAACAGGAAGGAAGTAAAAAATCATTTTACTGTAAGCGCTTTTAAAAAAGAAATGAGGGGTATCTATTCAAGCTGCATAGGAAAAGAAACACTTGACGAAGCCCCCTTTGCTTACCGCAGTCTGGAAGAAATAAAGTTTGCCCTGAAACCTACAGTAGAAGTCCTTGATATCTTAAAGCCAGTCTACAATTTTAAGGCAGGAGAGCAAAACTGATGAAAAAGGACGAAAAGCAAAAAGGCCTATACAGATACAGAATCAGTGCGGGAAGAGGGCCTGAGGAATGTCAGTTAGCTGTAGGCTTACTTCTGCAAAGGCTGGAAAAGGAAACGGAGGCTTTCAAACTAGAATCTTTTATTGCAGGAAGCAAAAAGGGCTGCCTACTAAGCGCGGTCTTTACAACAAAAACAAATCTTGCAGCGCTTGAAGGTAGCATTGAATGGATTTGCAAGAGTCCGTTCAGGCCTTTTCACAAAAGAAAGAATTGGTTCATATCTTTTTCTAAAGAAGAGAAAAAAGAAGAAGCAACAAACAATGTAGGGGCCATAAAGTTTGAGCACTTCAGGGCAAGAGGCAAGGGAGGGCAAAACGTGAACAAAGTAGAGACCGCCGTCCGCCTTACAGACACGGCTACAGGTCTTTGCGTTACAGAGAGAGGGGAACGAAGCCAATACTTAAACCGGATGAAAGCGGAGAAAAAACTTGCTGCCCTTAGGAAACAAAAGGAGGAAGAAGTATCAGAGGAAAATAAAAAAAGTGCTTGGGGAAAAATAGAAAAACTTGAAAGGGGAAACCCCACAAGGATTTACCTTGGTCTAGACTTTAAGTTAGTATAAGACTTGTAAGGCAGTTCCAAAGGTCTAAATCGCCATGCTGAATCTGCTTGCTTAAAGAATTTCAGCATGGTGATTTAGGGCAGTTCTAAATGGTGTTTTTAGAAGAAGAACTTGTATTTTCTTCTAGAAGCACCTGAATCTTTTGGTAACTTCTATTGCGATACACTGTTACCGTAATAGTGTCACCTGGTCTTTTATCCTCCAGTGCAGAAGCATAATCCGCATAGTTGCTTACAGTTATATTGTCTATTCCAGTAATAATATCTCCGCCAAGGAAAATTGTCTTTGCAGAATTAAAGCGCCCATACTGAACAGCATTCTTTCCACCTTTTATTCCTGCCTTTTCAGCCTGGCTACCAGATGCTACCTTACTAACAATAACCCCTGTTGAAATTCCATAACCTGCATAAGAAGCGATTCTGCTGGTATTTTGTACCAAAGAAACTTTCATAACACCGCGCTGCACACTGCCGTACTGCAAGAGGTCACTGACTACACGGCGGGCAGTGCTTACTGGAACCGCAAACCCAACTCCGGCAGAAGAGCCACTTGAAGAATAAATCATTGTGTTTATTCCTATCATGCGTCCCTGACTATCAAGCAGAGGGCCACCTGAGTTACCTGGGTTAATGGCAGCATCAGTTTGAATCATATTGCGGATTATGACATTCTCGCTTTCTTGAATGGGGCGTCCCAAACCAGAAATAATACCTGTTGTCATTGTACGCTCAAGAGCAAAGGGGTTTCCTATAGCTATAACTTTTTGGCCAACCTTTAAGTTTTCGCTGTCACCAAAAGCAATTGTCTTTAACTCTACGTTAGAAGGCACTTCAAACTTAAGAACTGCAATGTCGCTTTCTGTGTCCCTGCCAACGACCCTGCCTTCATAAGAAGATCCATCTGCAAGAGAAATATTTATAGTTGAAGCATTTTCAATTACATGAACGTTTGTCAGGACATAACCGCGCTTATCGATGATGCTTCCTGACCCCGAGCCACTAGAGGTTACAACAGGTTCCAAAAACCAGTTGTAACCCATTACTTGAGTTGTAATATTTACAACAGCCTCGTTGCATCTTTCGTAAACAGCAATGTTTTGAGCCTCGTCTTGGGTGTAGGTATCAGAGTTACCAGAAACTTGCAAGACAGGGGTATTAGTTTCAAGCCCACTAATAGTATCATTACCCTGTGTCTGCTGATTAGAAGAACTTGAATTTTCTTCTTTCTGCTCAGAGACAGGAGCTAGACTTCTTGTAGAAAACCTACTGGTAAAAAAAAGTGTTCCCCCAACAGCAAAAACCGCAGTAAGCAAGCAAGCTGTTACAATTTGATGTTTTGAATATAAACGCATTTAAGGTCACCTCCGGTTGCTGTTAGTTTTCACTTTTTGCTTTACGTCCCCTCTTTGCCTTTGCGGGGGCTTCTTTTTCTTCTCCAGGAGCAACCTTTACTTTGCGAGTACGTTTTGGCTTTGCTTCAACCTCCGAAGAAGCAGTTTCAGTCAAGGGTTCAGCCTTATCTTCCACTTTAATGATGTCTTCAAATTCTTTGCCACTTATAGTTTCCTTTTCCTGCAACTGTTTAGAAACATATTCAAGCAGATGCTTCTTGGACTTTAAGAGCTTTATTACATAATTGTAACGCCCATCCATTATTGAAGCGATTTCTTCATCTATATAATGCTGGGTTTCCTCAGAGAACTCGCGGACTAGCTCTGGCTCCTGGGGGCCACCATAACCGTAACCGCTTTTTCCCAAGACGACATTCTTAAACTTGTCACCCATTCCGTAAGCAGTTATCATCTTTTTGATGATATCTGTAGCACGAGAAATGTCGTTAGCTGCCCCAGTGCTTATTTCGCCCAGGATAACCTCTTCCGCAGCCCGTCCGCCAAGAAGGGTGTCCACTTCGTTAAGCATATCCTGCTTGGTCTGGAAATTCTTTTCCTCCTCTTCCCTATACTGGGTATAGCCGCCGACACCATGGCTTCGGGGAACAACCGTAATCTTGTTGACAGGCGGATAGTCAGGGGTAAAGGCGCCGACAATGGCATGACCAGTCTCGTGAACCGCAACAACCCGTATTTCCTTTTCGTTTTCCTTACGGGACTTTTTCTTTAACCCTATGCTGATTTTATCTATTGCGTCATCAAAGTCGCTCATGCTTACCTTTTTGCGGCCGTTACGAACTGCAAGTAGGGCTGCCTCATTTACAACATTAGCTAAGTCCGCCCCAGAAAAACCAGTTGTACCGTGAGCAACAGAAACAAAATCAACATCATCCTCAAGCTTTACATTCTTTGCATGAATACGGAGAATCGCTTCCCTACCCTTTACATCAGGCTTTTCTACGGGAACATGGCGGTCAAAACGGCCAGGACGCAACAAAGCAGGATCTAAGATATCCGCGCGGTTTGTAGCTGCAAGAACAATGAGACCTTTTTCATTATCAAAGCCGTCCATCTCTACAAGCAACTGATTCAATGTCTGCTCACGCTCGTCATTTCCGCCACCGTAGCCATTAATGCGGCTCTTTCCCAAAGCATCAATTTCATCAATAAAGACAATACAGGGGGCTTTTTCCCTTGCAGTCCTGAACAAATCGCGAACACGGGATGCACCAACACCAACAAACATCTCGACAAAATCTGAGCCACTTATCCTAAAGAAGGGAACACCTGCCTCTCCGGCAACAGCACGGGCAAGCATAGTCTTACCAGTTCCCGGAGGACCTACCAAAAGCACACCCTTGGGGATTTTACCCCCAATATCCGTGTACTTTTTAGGAGATTTTAAAAAGTCAACTACCTCAACTAATTCTTCTTTTGCCTCGTCAACACCGGCAACATCCGCGAAGCGGGTCTTTACCTTGCCTTCATCTATGGCTTTAGAACGACCGCCACTAGCTCCAAAGATTCCCATTCCGCTCATGCTAGAACCAATACGGCGGAATATTATGAAGTAAATGACTAGAAGAAGGATAAAGGGCAAGAGGTTTATAAAAATCTGCAAGAGAACGGAATTCTGTCTAGAAACAAACTTGTACTCAACGCCTTTTTCTAAGAGAAGGTTTTCAAATTTTTCTGTAAATACGCCAGTTGTTCTCCAAACTTCCCGCCCCAAGGTTTCTTCATTCTGAGGCCTTAGAAAGCTAAAAGGAGATCGTGTCTGCTGAATAGGAGCAGATGAAGTTTGTGCCCCAAAGCCTACAAAATAGTTCTCACCCATTTCTACACGGGTAATCCTTCCGTTTTCAATCAGCTTTGAGAATTCTGAAAAGTCTATAAGTTCAGAGGGTTTATTTACAAAGAATGCATTTATTAAAAGCATTACCCCTACAAGAACAAGTAAAACAAGCCAAAAGGGAGTCTTGCGTGGGCCACCCTTATTGGGCTTTTTTTCATTCTTATCATCATCTTCCACAGAAAGCTTAAAAAAGCCGTACGGGTCAAACTCGTCTTTTTTCTTATCATCGCGCTTGTCGTTATCGTCGCTCATGTTTACCCCAAAATAGAGAAAATTTCCTTTAATATCCTATAATATAAGCAAAATCTTTTCATTAATCAACTAATATATTAAAAAATAAGTAGGCCCTACCCATAGGTTACAATAACATTTTGCTATAAGTTTTAAAAAAATGTTTTATCTTAAATTTCAGATTGCAAAAAAAGTTTAAACTAACTATAGTAATCTTAAATTAAGAAAGGGAGTTTATCAGCGCAAGCTAAAAAACAAAAAAAATGACACAAATTGAATTATCTTTGATTTACCACAAGTATTTTGAGAAAAAGAAAAAGTACCCGCAAAATCAAAAAGAGCATCACGTAACAATTATGTACCCGGAACACAAGATTCCGCCCTCCGAACGAAGGACGGAAAGTTACGGAAGTACATCTTTCTGCTGATGGAAGTCGGGAAACTCCCGATTAAGACAGCAGAACCCAACTATGGCAAGCTCCAGACAGAAGCTAATCCATGCGTATAAAAAAATACAGTCGGGGGGTTCTATTTTTATAATAAAAATTTCTTTTAAAAAAGTTGCTTCGCTATAACTCTTTACGGCAGTCCCCTCTCGCCTGAGGAGTTGTTCGAAGTGGAAGAAAATCATTTTCTTACGGGCAAGCGCAAAAAAAAGAAACTTTTTGAACTTGTCTTACTTAATTTTAACACAGCAATTTTTTAAAACAAGAAAAACTCTTGTTTTTTTACCTTCTTTTCTGTTATAATTGATTTTGAGATACATTTATGGAAGAAATTACATACAAAACACAGGGAACTTGTGCAAAAAGCATTCATTTTACACTTGATGGGGATAAAATACGGAACATAGGTTTTGAAGGTGGCTGTAACGGAAATCTTAAGGCTATTTCAAAACTTTGCGATGGAATGACAGCGACACAAATAGCGGAAAAGCTTAGCGGTAATCTATGCGGGGCAAAAAAGACATCTTGTGCCGACCAGTTAGCAAAAGCAGTTATGTCAATCAGGTAAAAAATGTTCATCCAGTCATATTTTCCAAAATATACAAGGGAACGAATTTTTAAAGATTTCCAGATAAACAGCGAGGAGACTCTTTTATATGCAATTTGGCTTGACAGCGAGAATTGCGGTTTTGTTTTTACCGAAAAGCGTTTCTATTGGAATATAAAGACATCGATTTTTCGTGGTAACAATGTAACAGAAATAAAAATCCCCAGTAATATTTTACGGAAGAATTCCCACAACTTAAAAGTAAAAACCTATACTAAAAATGTCAGCAAAGCGGAACTTGAAAAGTTAAAGAAAAAAGAACAGCCTGTTTTTTTAGTGATGCAGTCTCCCATTGGGAATATCAGGTTTGACACCGGTCCCCTAACGTATGAAGAGGCTTTAGCCCTAAGGAAAATATTCATAACCTATATAAAGACCGGTCATCTGCCCGCAGAATACGCTAAGGGGCACTTTGCAGAAAAGTTAAAAATTCTTTCCGCTGCCTGCAAAGATTTTATTTCTGCTAGAAAGAAAGTTGAAAAAGTTGAAGAAATAGAAGGGAAAGAAGAAATTCAAGTAGCAGAACAAGAAGTTGCCATTTCTTCCCCGGAAGCTGAAGCTGAAGAAAAAGCAGAGGCAGAACCTGTCAGTCAGGAAAATGATTCAGATTTAAAAACAGGAGAACCCGTTTACCAGTATGTGGATCCTAGTGACTACACCCACAAAAAAACAAGGTTTATACGCAGCTTGCCAGAAGCAGTGTTGCTTAATGCAGCAGACACATTGGCAAGCCTTCTTTATGTAACGGCTGCTATTTTTGCAGTAAAACCCGTTCTTTTGGCAAAATTTGTAAGTATTCCCCTAAATGCAGCAGGCATTTTCTTTGCAAGTTTGGGGCGGATTTTTTTCTTGAACGACAGTTACGCTTTAAAAAAACTTTCAGAACTTGAAATAAGAAATGAATTTATCAACATTCTTATTGACAAAAAAAATTCTCTTTTTGCTATCTTCCTCATTCTATACATCATTGCAAGGCTTACCGTTATTGCCCTTAATAGGGAAAGCCGTAAGGGGCAAAGCTGCGCATTAACACTGCTTTTAGTGCTTTTATGCTTTTTAATGCCGATAAAGTTTCTTATCTTCGCAGTCCTTGCCTTTATGGGGTATTTAACAATGCAGTTTGCACAGGGCTTTTACCTTCCATTGTTAGGCTACAAGGCATTTTTGCTTTTTCTTATTTCCACAGTTGAATACTACATGCTCCACCTCTTTTTGTACCCGGGTTTTCAGGATATAATCGCATCTGTGGTTCAAGTATTACGGCTACCAGCCTCCTGGTAATTTACATCTTCATTTGCTTGCTTTTTGCCTGACTTGGTTGTAAAATATTTTCTACAGGAGTATTTTACAAAATGATTTGGAATCAGGCAAAAGAGTGTATGAGCCGTGACCAGTTGCAGGAGTTGCAAGGAAAAAGGCTTGTTAAAATTGTAGAAAAAGTTTACCACAATGTTCCTTACTACCGCAAGAAGATGCAAGATATAGGACTTGAGCCAGGGGATATCCGCGGGCTTGAAGACTTAGAAAAACTTCCTTTTACAACGTATGAAGATTTAAATGCAGCATATCCATTTGGACTTGCGGCTGTGCCTAAAAGTGAATTGGTTCGCGTACATGCTTCTAGCGGAACCACAGGAAAGCCAAAGATTGCAGTTTACACAAGAAGAGATATAGACACCTGGTCTGAATGTGCTGCCAGATGCCTTACCATGGCAGGAATAACACGGGATGACATTATTCAAGTAGGCTACGGTTACGGACTTTTTACCGGAGGTCTGGGTGCCCACTATGGAGCGGAGTACCTGGGAGCCTTGGTTTTGCCAATGTCTACAGGAAATACAAAAAAGCTTATTGACATGATGATTGACTGTAAGGCAACAGCCATTGCATGTACCCCATCTTACCTGCTTCACGTAGCAGAGGACCTGCAAAAAGAAGGACTTATCGATAAAATCCAACTGAAAACAGCCATTTGTGGGGCTGAGCCTTGGACAGACGAAATGAGGGCTGCCATGGAAGAAAGGCTTCACATAAAGGCCTTTGACATATACGGTCTTACAGAGGTTATGGGACCAGGTGTTGCAGCTGACTGTGAATGTCATAAGGGACTGCACATTTGGGAAGACCACTTTTTACCAGAAATTCTAGATCCAGCAACACTAAAGCCCCTGCCAGCAGGTCAGACAGGAGAGCTCGTAATTACAACCCTTACCAAAGAGGGTATGCCAATGCTCCGCTACCGCACAAAGGATTTAACAAGTCTTGAGACCTCAAAATGTAAGTGTGGAAGAACTATGGCCAGAATTCAGCGCTTTAAGGGAAGAACTGATGACATGCTGATTATCAGAGGGGTAAATGTATTCCCATCACAGGTAGAGGCAGCCCTGCTCACCATAGACGGAACTACACCACACTACATGATAAACGTAGACAGGGTAGACAATACTGATACTCTGGAAGTTCAGGTAGAAGTAGAGGAAAAGTTCTTTAGTGACGAGGTAGCAAAGCTTGAAAACTTATCAAAACAGATACATGACAAGCTGCGGGAGGCTTTAGGGCTGAACGCAAAAGTCAGCCTGGTGCAGCCCAATGCCCTTGTTCACTCAGATGGAAAAACTAAACACGTTAACGATAAACGCAAGCTATACAAATAAGGGGGATATATGTTTATAAAGCAATTGTCAGTTTTTTTGGAAAACAAGAGTGGCTCTTTAGCTCAGGTCCTAAAATTCTTGAGCGAAGAAAATATCAACATCTATTCCACCAGCCTTGCCGACACTAACGACTTTGGAGTTCTGCGTATTTTAGTCAGCGACACGGATAAGGCCTATGCAGTGCTAAAAGAAAAGGGCATAACTTCTAAAGTAAATGACGTTGTGGGAGTTTCTGTTCCAAATGAAATAGGGGGGCTGCAAAAAGTTGTAGCGGCGGTACTTGAAGGACAAATCAACATCAGCTACATCTATGGTCTTAGCATCAGCAACGGGGGAGCTAACATAGTGATGAAAACGGACCAGCTAGAAAAAACCGTAGAAATACTAAAAGCAAAGTCTGTTCCCCTGCTAAGTCAAGACGACCTAGCGTAAGTAAGAAGATTCAATATTCAGCTGCGACCTATACTTAGCAACCGTGCGGCGGGCAACCTTTATTCCCCGCTCAGACAAGGCATCGCTAAGTTTTTGGTCGCTCATTTTTTTTGCATCGTTCTTATGCTCCTCAAGGATTTTTTTCATTTCATACAGAACCTTTTCTTTACTGACATCACCGGAAGATTCTTTGCTAAGAGAAGTTGCGGCTGAAATTGCATTTGAAAAGAAATACTTTATGGGGAAAAGCCCCCACTGGCACTGCACAAACTTGCCATTAGCCATTCTTGAAACAGTAGTTTCATGCACTTTTAAGATATCAGCTAAATCCTGCTGCTTCAGGGGAGCAAGATGACCTGGACCTTCAGCAAAAAAATCAGCTTGCATAGAAACTATTGCACAAGCGGCCTTAGCCAACGTTTGCTGCCTAAAGTTAAGGGCAGAAATAAATTCCTCTGCTTTCTTTATGCTAGAATCTACCATCTTATTTTTTTCAGATGTATATTCAACAAAATCAGGGCTTAAGGACAAGGATGGCACGTTTTCATTTGAAAGGCTGACTAAAAAGCTGTGCTTTTCACTTTCAACAAGGAGCCCTTTGTTAGAAAAAGGATAAGTTTCATTAGAGCCAATTTCGCTTACGTAAATATCAGGGGAAACAAAATGGGTTTGCAAAACAGAAAAATTTCTTGCAGGATACGGATCTAAGCCGCGTATAAAAGCAAGGGCTTCTTTGCATTTTTCTGCTGTAAAATCATTCTCCTGCAAAAAGATTTCACCTTCCTTCTGCGCAAAAAGTTTTTTTTGGGACTTAACAAAGGCCTCAACCTTTTTGCTGATTTTTTCCTCTTGAGCTGGCACTAGAAAATCTAAGTGGCCGTTAAGCAAAAAAAGCGCGAGGCTAGGGGCATTTTCTTTTT
>ERZ842401.7737-NODE-7737-length-10863-cov-3.996577_pt1 | contig 10863 bp, 9 predicted proteins | sample MGYA00521270_ERZ842401 | MGnify/ENA primary metagenome ERZ842401 (study PRJEB31892, sample SAMEA3878208) | bioreactor metagenome | biome: Moose rumen | place: Sweden | collected 2011-10 | study: EMG produced TPA metagenomics assembly of the PRJEB12797 data set... | reverse complement strand
TATGAGGGCTTCCGCCTGGTGAGCCGCAAGGAAATCGCGGAAAGCTATCCGGAGATTGGAAACGATCTGGATCATTTGGCGTTTGAAGCATTGCCAGAAGTGTAATTGAAAGAGCGCTTTAAGTCAGAGCTGAGAGTTAAGAGTTGAGAGTTGAGATTTATATGGTGGTGTTCTCTGGAAAAACAAAGAGAAACATGTACATTCAATATATATCTCAACTCTCAACTCTGAACTCTTAACTCTTTTGTCGATTGAAGAGGCTCAAAAACACAAATGAAAATCTAATGGAGCTTCCATGCCTTACGAATTAAAGTCCGCCCGGTATTTGGCGGCGGACGTGCTGAGCCGGGCCGTGGCCCCCGGCGATACGGTGGTAGACGCCACCATGGGCAACGGTCACGATACCCTGTTCCTGTGTGAGCTTGTGGGCGAAGGGGGCAGGGTGTACGCTTTTGACGTGCAGCCTCAGGCGGTGGAAAACACCAAAAAACGCCTGGAGGAAGCAGGCGTTTTGGATCGAACCGCGCTATACTGCCTGGGCCACGAGCACATGGCGGAAAAGGTGCGGGGCCCCGTTTCGGCTGCGGTGTTCAATTTGGGCTGGCTGCCCGGGGGCGACCACAGCGTGACCACCCATTGGGAGACTACCCAAAGGGCTGTGGAAAGCGCGCTGGAGCTGCTGCGTCCCCTGGGGGTGCTGGTTCTCTGCGCCTATCCCGGCCACGCGGAAGGGGACCGGGAGCGGGAAGCCTTGATGGGACTGCTTTCCTCCCTGCCGCCCCAGCGGTTCAACGTGCTGTGGCATAAATTCCTGAACGCCGGTCCCGGCGCGCCGGAATGCTTCGTGATCCAGAAACAGAAAGAATAATATAAAGAGAACAGAGTACAGAGTGCGGATTAAAGAGTACAGAGTTCAGAGTGCAGAGTACAGATTGAATTGTCTTATACTTCATACAACGCAAGAAACGTATGAACCCTTTCGCAAGTTATGAAAGACAAAATAATCTGCACTCTGTACTCTGTACTCTGTACTCTTTTCTTGCCCGCTTCTGATTTTTTCAGGAGCAATTTTATATTATTGTTTCTTCATCAGCCCCGCGCCTGCGTTCCAGGCCTTGCCCACCTTTTCGCCGGACACATAATAGCCGTGCTGGAACTGGTCGAAAATCAGGGCGTTCAGCTTGGCGGGGTCCACCTTGCCGTTTTCGGAAAGCACGCTTTCCTCGGCGGCGGTGTTCACGATTTTGCCCACGATGGCGTAGAAGCTTTCGGTCTCGGTCACTTCCGCCAGCTCGCATTCCATCACCACGGGGAATTCCTCAATGATGGGGGCGTTTACGAATTCGCTTTTCACCGCATGATAGTCGGTGCGCTCAAATTTATCGTCCATCTTGTTGCCGCTGGCGATGCCGAAGAAATCCGCCACGTCCATGTGGTCTTTGTCGGCAAGGGCCACGGTGAAGGCCTTGGTTTTCAGCAGGTTCTGGGTGGTTTTGTGGTCCTCGTCAATGAACAGGGCAATGCGGTCGGTGTTGCAGATCATGCCCCAGGCGGCGTTCATCACATTTACTTTCCCGTTTTCGTCATAGGCGGCCACCATCAGCACCGGCATGGGATACACGGCCTGCACAACGCCAAGATTTTTCTTCATCGGAATGTCCTTCCTTTCCGCAGCGATTGATTGCTTTTCGCGCATATCTATGGTATCATAAACCAAAGGAGCGGACAAGTACCAACATTTTTGTTAGGTACTTTCCTGAAAGTAAGTATGAGCGGCATCGACAGCGCGGATTTTTCCCAAACGGGCTACAGCTACACCCTATCCCTGATCGCGGGAAAATACAAGCCCATCATCCTGTATTGCCTGATGGAATATGAACCGGTGCGGTTCAACGAAATGCAGCGGTATTTGGGCAAGGTGGCGGATAAAACCCTGAGCGCCAACCTGAAGGAGCTGGAGCGGGACTGCCTGATCCACCGGGAAATGTACCCGGAGATCCCGCCCAAGGTGGAATACACATTGACCGCCCGGGGCCGATCCCTGATGCGGGTGCTGGATCAGCTGTGCACCTGGGGCCAGGAAAACAGGGCTGGAATGAAAATTTGACATAAAACGACAAATTTTTTCATAAAATGGTTGATTCTTCCTGCGCATTTTGTTATACTTTTTTTGCTATTTTGGTTTCATTTCATGAAACGTGCGGGAAGGAGGGGGAGCCTTTTTTCGTGCGCGAAAAAAGGGCGCAAATGAACATATTGATGATCAACAAGTTTCATTATATCAAAGGCGGCAGTGAAACTTATTATTTTGCGCTGAAGGGCTTGCTGGAAAGCAGGGGCCACACGGTCATCGATTTTTCCATGGCGGATGAGCGCAACGTTTCCTCCCCTTACAGCGCGTACTTTGTTTCCAATAAGGATTATCACGCACCCGGAAGCCTTTTCCGAAAGGCGGCCCTGGCCCGGGATTTTGTGTATTCCCGGGAAGCAAAGGAAAAGCTGGATCGCCTGATACGGGATACCGGGCCCGATCTGGTGCATTTGCACATGTTTCATCATCAGCTGTCCCCTTCCATTTTGGATGTGATCAAAAAGCGGGGTCTGCCCGCTGTATACACCGCTCACGATTTGCAGATGCTGTGTCCCAATTACCGGATGCTGCAAGGGGGCCGGGTTTGTGAAGCCTGCCTTCATGGGAAGGCTTTTTCGTGTGTCAAGAATCGGTGCGTCATGGGCTCCCTTTCCAAAAGCGCCCTGTCCGCGCTGGAGTATAAAATCCATTGGCTGCGGCACGCCTATGATGTAATTCAACGCTGGATCCTGCCCAGCGAATTTTATTATCAAAAATTCCTGGAGGCGGGGATCCCAGCGGAAAAGCTTGTCCACATTCCCAATTTTTTGCCGCTCCCAGCTTTGGAATCGGCTGATCTGCCCGAAAAGGACAGCGGAATGCTGTATGTTGGCAGGCTGTCGGAAGAGAAAGGGATTATGACCCTGCTCCAGGCTGCTGCCGGAACGGATATTCCTTTGCGCATCGCGGGGACCGGCCCTTTGGAGGAAGAAATAAAGGCCCTTCTGCGAACGGGAAAATACCCCAATGTGCGGCTGCTTGGCTTTCTTTCAGGAAAGGCTCTGGAAAACGAAATCCGCTCCGCCCGGGCCGTGGCGCTGCCCTCCGAATGGTATGAAAACTGTGCCTACGCGGCCATCGAGGCCCTGCGCTTGGGCCGGCCCTTGATTGGCAGCCGCATCGGGGGCATCCCGGAGCAGATACAGGATAACGGCCTGCTCACCGACCCCGGCAGCGCGGAAAGCCTGCGGGAGGCCATGCGTGATATGATGAACGTGAGCGATGAAAAATGGATGACCATGAGCAGAGCGTCGCGGAAGCTGTATTCCGTCCGGTATACGGCGGAAGCGCATGTGGAAAAGCTGGGGCGGGTGTATCGCCGCCTGGGCTTTTCCCTGTAAAGGGGGCGCTGCCGTGAGCGGAAAAAAAGCGCGGGTGATCGCCCTATACCTGCCTCAATTCCATCCCACGCCGGAAAATGACCGGTACTGGGGACAGGGCTTTACGGAATGGAATAATGTGCTGTCCGCCCGGCCCCTGTTCCCGGGCCACAGCCAGCCCAGGCTTCCCGGAGAACTGGGGGCCTATGATCTGCGGTCGGCCCAGGTGCGGCGGCGGCAGGCGGAATTGGCAAGGGCCGCGGGCATCGAGGGCTATTGCTATTGGCATTATTGGTTCGGCGAGGGAAAGGAAACATTGACCCTGCCGCTGGACGAAATGGTGCGGCTGGGGGAACCGGATTTTCCCTTCTGCGTGGCCTGGGCCAATCATGATTGGACGACGGCGTCCTGGCAAAAAGAGCAAAAAGCGCAAAAGGATCAGCGGATCTTCACCCAGACCTACCCCGGCCCGGAGGACGAAATCCGGCATTTTTACCGGCTGCTCCCCGCGTTTCGGGACAAGCGGTATATCCGGGTGGAGGGGAGGCTGCTGTTTCCGGTGTTTGATCCGGCGGCGATTCCAAACGCCCGGGAATGGATGGAGCGCTGGAATGTCCTGGCGCGGAAAGAGGACCTGGAGGGTTTTCATTTCGTGGGCCTGGCCCCCTCCCTGCCGGAGCTGACGCTTTCAGCTATGCTGCGGCCAGATGCCTGCATCGACGGGCGGTTTGACGCGGTGAGAAAGCTGGGCTTTGACGCCGTTATGTCCACCAACTGGAAATACGCCGAGCTGAAAACGGGCGGAGCGCTGCATAAGGCGTTTTTCGGGCTGCTTCGCAGAATCAGGCCCGGAGCATTGATTGAAAAATACGCCTATCCCCAAATCATTCGGCATTTTTATACGGCGGCGGATCAAAGGCCGGATGTGTACCCCCAATTGCTGGCGGGGTGGGATCGGTCTCCCCGGGCAGGGCGGCAGGCCATTATCTATACAAACCGCACGCCGGAGGCCTTTGGGGAGGCGGTGCGTCGGTGTCTGGATTGCGTTCAAAGCAAGCCCCATGAAAAACGAATCGTTTTTCTTAATTCCTGGAATGAATGGGGCGAAGGGGCCTACATGGAGCCTGATGCGGAATTCGGGGACGGCTTTTTGAAAGCGCTGGCCCAGGAACTGAGCGCTGAATAAAAAAGGGAGGGGAAAGCAATGGCGGAAATCATGAACGGGCAGGGCGTTAAAGCCATTGCGTTCTATCTGCCCCAGTATCACCCCATCCCGGAAAACGATCGGGCCTGGGGAGCGGGGTTCACCGAATGGGACAATGTGAAAAAGGCCCGGCCCCTGTTTCCCGGGCACGATCAGCCCAGGATCCCGGAAAATGAAAATTATTACTCTCTGCTGGACCCCGCCGTCCGGCGTTGGCAGGCGGCTTTGGCAAAAAAGCATGGCCTTTTCGGCCTTTGCTATTATCATTACTGGTTCGCGGGCGGCAAAAAGCTGCTGGAAAAACCGGCTGAGGATATGCTGGCCGATCCCCAAACGGATATTCCCTTCTGCTTTTCCTGGGCCAACGAGCCCTGGACGAAAAGGTGGGACGGGGGCAGCGGGGAAATCATGGCGCCCCAGGATTATGGCGGCGAGGACGATTGGAAAGCGCACATCGCGTATCTGCTGCCGTTTTTCCGGGACAGGCGGTATATCACCTTAAACGGCAGGCCCCTGCTGCTGATTTATAAGCCGGAGGATATTCCCGATTTGCCGCGTATGCTGCGCGTTTGGCGGGAGGCCGTGCGCCGGGCGGGCTTTCCGGGCCTGTGCCTCATGATCCAAAGCCCCTCCTGGTACTTTTCTCCCGGCTATGATCCACGGGAATTCGATTATCAAATCCAGTTTCAGCCCTTTTTCGGCGTCACATGGCAGGAGAAAAGCATCCCGCTGCTCAGGATCGCCCAGGCGGCGTACAGGATGGGGCTGAAAAAGCCCATTGAAAAAATCGTTTCTTCTCGGAAAGCACTGCGATTGGCGGCGGAGCCCGCGCAAAAACGGCTGGATTACGACGAGGTATGGGAAACCATTCTGCGGTTGCCCTTGTCCCGCCGCATGATCCCCTGCGCCTTCCCGGATTGGGACAATACGCCCAGGACAAACATCGGGCTCATGTTCATGAACGCCGACCCAGAAAAGTTCGGCGGGTATGCTTCCCGGCTGTGCCGGAAGATCCGGGAAAAGAACCGGGTTCCCCTGCTGTTTGTGAACGCCTGGAATGAGTGGGGCGAAGGGGCGTACCTGGAGCCGGATGAAAAATATCATGACGCTGCCCTGCGGGCCTTATCGCGGGCGCTCAAGGAGCAGGAAGGATGAAGCGGCCGTTGATCTCGGTGATCATTCCCGTCTATAATCGGGCGGACAAGCTGAAAAGGGCCCTGGAAAGCGTGCTGAACCAGACGGAAACCGATCTGGAAGCGCTGGTGATTGACGACGGCTCCGATGATGACGCCGAAGCGGCGGCGAACTCCTTTTCCGATCCCCGGGTGCGGTACGCCCGGCAAAGCCATGCCGGTGCCTGCGCCGCCCGGAACCGGGGGATCGCCCTGGCAAAGGGCGAATACATCGCCTTTCAGGACAGCGACGATTTTTGGCGGCCCCAAAAGCTGCAAAAGCAATTGCTGTGCATTGGGGAAACGGGGGCGGACGCGGTATATGGCCGCCTGGCCCGGACACACGGGGACGGCACTGTTTCCCTGTACCCGGCGCATACGCCTGCGGGCTTCATGAGAAAGGATGCTTCCCCTTTTGGCATCGGCACCCAAACGCTGCTGGTTCGGCGGGAAGTGTTTGAAAAATATTTGTTTGACCCCGCCATGCCCCGGTTTCAGGAGCTGGAATGGCTGTGCCGGGTGCGGAAGGAATTCCGGGTTTACGGCATGGCGGATATTGTGGCGGACTACGCGCCGGGGGAGGATTCCATCAGCGCTGATTCGGATGCTTTGCAGAAAGCTGCCGGAATGCTGCTGGAAAAGCACCCGAATTTATTTCAGGATTCCCCCGCCGCCCGGGAAGCCATGAAGGACTGCCTTATGTCCGAAGCGGAGCGCGCGTTTCGGCGAAACGATCCCCGGTACCGGGCCTGCCTCGCTTGGGCGGTCCGGGTCGGCGGTTTGAAGGAAAAAGCGCTTCGGTGCGCGGATGGGCTGAATTGTTACAGCCTGTATCTGCGGGCGAAGGATAAGGAAATCAAAAAGCGGATCAAGGAGCTTTTGCCCGTGCGGGCATTGAAGGCCTTCAAGCGCACCTTTGATCTGCTCAAAGAGGCGGAAGCCCTCCGGCGCTTTCCGGAAAAACGGCGAGTCTTTGGAATGGGTACAGCCTTGTCCCTGCTGCTTTCCCAGTCCGTTGATATCGTTACCCGCTGGCACACCCATTTTTATCATGCCGTTCTTCGCCATTTTTGCGACAAAGAATTTTCCGATCTGGCCGATCAATTGAAATCCTTTCCGGTTGTTGCCGACGCCGCGTCAGGGCCCGTCCCTGTGTGGACGCTTTGGTGGGATGGAGAAACAGCCGCGCCGGAATGCGTAAAAATGTGTCTTGCCAGCCAGCGGCGCTTTTTCCCCGCGCCGGATTATGATTGGCATGTACTCACCAAAGATGATTATGACCGATACATTTCCCTGCCGCCCGCCGTGCTGGAACGGTACAGGGAAGGCGAAATATCCCTGACTCACCTTTCCGACGTCATCCGCTGCGCGCTTTTGCACCGATACGGCGGCTTGTGGATCGATTCCACGGTGTATGTGAGCGGACAACCGGATGAAGCAGCGCTGAAGGCGTCTTATTACACAAATCGAAAAACCACGTACCCGGAAAACCTGCGCCGCCTGATTCCCGGGGGCCGCTGGGCCTGTTACCTGATGGGCTGCCGGGCGGGAAACCCGCTGACGGCGTTTTTGACGATGGCTTACGCGCGGTACTGGGAAAAATACGGGGAGCCCATCGACTACTATCTATTGGACGATTTGCTGGACGCCGCCTGGCGGCTTCTTCCCGCCGCCCGGGCGCTGATGGAACAGGCGGAAATCGGAAACCAGCGGATCTTCGATCTGTACGAAATGCGAAATGCTGCGTACCGCCCGGACAGACTGGAAGCGCTGTTCCGGGAAAACGCGTTTCACAAGCTGTCCCATAAAGGAGAATACCGGCCCGTGACGGCGGAGGGAAAAAGAACCGTGTGGGCCTGCTTGCGGGAGGATGCCGGACGTGAAGTATGATCGCATCAAAAATACCCGCCGGAACGCCCTGTGGGGCTTTTTGGAAAAGGGCTGCGGCATTTTGCTGCCTTTTTTGGTGCGCACGGCGCTGATCCATCGGCTGGGCATGGCCTATGCGGGGGTGGGCGGACTGTTCACCTCTGTGCTCCAGGTGCTCAGCCTCACGGAACTGGGCCTGGGCGGCGCCGTGGTATACAGCCTGTACCAGCCCCTGGCGGAGGATGATACGGGGAAAATTGGCGCCATTCTGCGTTTTTACCGGAAGATGTACCGGGCCCTGGGGCTGGCGGTGCTTGTGCTCAGCGTGGCGCTGCTGCCGTTCCTTCCCCGGCTCATCGGGGCGGACCTGCCGCCGGACGTGGCCCTTGGCTGGGTGTATGGGGCCTATTTGCTGCATGCCGCCGCGGGCTATTTTGTGTTTCCTGAAAGAAAAGCGCTTTTGCAATCCGCCCAGCGAACGGACGCGGTCAGCCGCGCGGCGCTCCTCATGCGTCTTTTCAGCTTCGGGGGGCAGATGGCGGCGCTGCTGCTTTCCCGGAATTATCATGTATATATCCTGTTTCTTCCCCTGTCCGCGCTGGGGGATCAGCTTTTATGCGCCTCAGCGGCCAAAAGACTGTATCCTTCCTATATCTGCCGGGGAAATTTGGATGGCGCGTCCCGCCGGGATATCCTGGAAAAAACGAAGGGACTGTTTGTGCACCGCCTGCTGGGCCAAACCCGCAATTCGTTGGATCAATTGTTCGTTTCCGCGTTTTTCGGTCTGGTCACCGTGGGCATGTACGGCAATTATTTTTATATCCTGCAATCGGTCCGTAGCCTGCTGGATGTGATCACAGCTTCCATGAGCGCGGGGGTGGGCAACAGCGCGGTATCGGAATCCGCCGAAAAGAACTATCGGGATCTGAATACCTTCACCTTTTTATATGAAGCGCTGTGCAGCGTGTGCACGGCCTGTTTATTGTGCCTGTATCAGCCCTTCATGCGCTTGTGGTGCGGGGAAAACGCCCTGTTTTCCATGGACACAGTGATCGCCTTCTGCGTTTATTTTTATGTGTGGACCATGGGCGACATCAAAAGCCAATACGCCGACGCCCGGGGCCTGTGGTGGAAAAACCGGTTCCGCACGGCCTGCGAGGCCCTGGCCAATATCCTTTTAAACGCGCTGCTGGTGCGGTGGCTGGGGGTTTTCGGCATCGTGATCGCCACCGCCGTGTCCATTCTGCTGGTGGGGTTCCCCTGGAGCACGGTGATCCTGTTTCGGGATTTCTTTCCAGGCCGAAGCCCCTGGCGGTATATGGGGGATCAGGCGCTGTACGCGCTTACAGCTGCCGCTGGCTGCGCCCTTTCCTATTTCCTGTGCGGTTTTATTCCAATGGATGGGATCGGGGGCCTTTTGCTGCGGTTGCCGGTATGCGCGCTGTGCCCCGCTTTGGTTTGGCTTGCGTGCTTTTTGAGGACCACCCGCTTTGGGGAGGCCGTTTCCTTTATTCGCCGGGCGCTTGCCCGGCAGGCATAGGAGGGAAAGGCCATGAAGCGCTGGACTGTTCAAATCCATCCGCGGGGGGACTGCTTACGCTGGGCCCTTGCGCTGTTTGCGTTTGAACAGATCGCGCTGAGGGGCGCGGCATGGAGAGCGCCTTTTTCCGCCGCCGTGTTCGTTTTCTACAGCCTGCTGGATTTTCTGATCCCCTGCCTGTGGATATGTTCGTTTTTGTGGGATGCGCGCCGGGGGCCGAACCGGCGTCACGGGGCTGCGCTGGCAATCATCGCGCTGCTGGCCGTTTCCGCCTTTGTCACCCGGGAAACGGCGCTTTTGTATTCCGGGATCATGGTCCTGCTGGCCCGGGATTTGGATATGGACAAGCTGCTCTCCGCGCTGAAAAAAGCTGTGGGGACGGCGCTGGCGCTGCTGCTGATCGCCCATTTACTGGGGCTTACCGTCAGTCAGCCCGTCAATTTTTCCTATGGCATGGGCTATTCCATGGGCATGGCTCACCCCAATAATTTCAGCGCGGCGGTGGGGACCTATCTGCTTTTGTGGGCCTATCTGCGGCGGGAAAAAGCCTTTTGGAAAACGGCGCTGATCCTGGAGGCTGCGGGTTATATTACCTTTCGGTTTACCCTGTCCCGCACCTCCTGGATCGTCCTTTTGCTGTACCCCGCGGCGTATCTTTTTCTGCGTCTGCCCTATCGGGTGCGGGGCGAAGGGCTGATCCGGCTGATCTATCTGGAATTTTTCGCTTTGATGGGGGCTTCTGTTTTCCTGATGCTGTACAGCGAAAACAGCAGCGATCTGCCCGTGTTTTTCGGCGATCAAAACTATCTGGCCCGGTTCACCAGCGCCATGAATTTGTATCGGAAGCACGGCGTTCAGCTGTTTGGCTCATTCATTGAATACCGAAGCCTGCGCATGGCCCTGCAAACCGGGCAGGAGGCGGTGATCCTGGATTCTGCTTACCTGTACCTGCTGATCGGCCAGGGAATCAGCACAGGAGCAATTTTTCTTTGGCTGATCTGCCGGGCCGTGCGAAGGCTGATTCGGAAGCGGCAGTTTGTGCTGCTGGCCATCCTGGCCCTGTATCTGGCCAGCGGCATGATGGAGCGGTACATGCTGTACAGCTATATGAACTTTCCGCTCCTGGCGGCCTTTGGGATTCTGACGACGGAAAAAACGGCGGTGATTTTCCCAACTGCCCGGCCCCGGCGCGTTCATTTTACCCTTGGCAGACGGGCAAAAACAAAGTATAATGGAGCTTGAAAGCGGATAAGCGCTTTCAATAAAAGGACGAGGTGACGGCGCGTGATCCTGGACTGGGAGGAGGCCATCCATCAGCGGCTGGGTCCCGATTGGCGGCACGCGGGCGTGCGGGCCCTCAGGCAGACGGATTCCACCAATCTGCGCTTGAAGGAAGCCGCCCGGGCGGGCGAAATTTCTGCGCCTTACGTGCTGGCGGCGGACTGTCAAACGGCGGGCCGGGGCCGGCTGGGCCGAAGCTTTGTGTCCCCCTCCGGCACTGGGCTGTATATGAGCATCCTGTTTGCCCCGCCGCCCGATACGGACAGCGGCAAAATCACCATCCTGGCCGCCGTGGCCGTGTGCAGGGCCATCGAGGAAATGACGGATGTGAAGCCCAAAATCAAATG
>ERZ842401.7736-NODE-7736-length-10864-cov-5.375613_pt1 | contig 10864 bp, 12 predicted proteins | sample MGYA00521270_ERZ842401 | MGnify/ENA primary metagenome ERZ842401 (study PRJEB31892, sample SAMEA3878208) | bioreactor metagenome | biome: Moose rumen | place: Sweden | collected 2011-10 | study: EMG produced TPA metagenomics assembly of the PRJEB12797 data set... | reverse complement strand
CATGTTGGACACTTTTGACAGGCAGACTTGACAATAATTTGGAAAATTATCTTATCTTTGCACCCAAAATCCTAAACTATCATGCAAATCATTAATTTTTCAGAGAGCAACTCGGTCATCAACCAGTATATGGCTGAGCTTCGCGACAAAACACATCAGAAGAACCGCATGGTGTTTCGCCGCAACATTGAACGTATCGGCGAAATGATGGCTTTCGAACTGTCGAAGACACTGGAATACAAGCCAAAGACCGTGACCACTCCTTTAGGCACTATCGACATCAACCTGCCCAAGGACGACATGGTGATTGCCACGGTGCTGCGTGCCGGTCTGCCTTTCCATCAGGGCTTCCTGAACGTGTTCGACCGTGCTGAGAATGCCTTTGTATCGGCCTACCGCATGTACACCAACCGCGAGCATACCGAGGTGGGCATCCACACAGAATATATGGCCTCGCCATCGGTGAAGGGCAAGACGCTCGTTATCGTCGACCCGATGCTGGCCACAGGTGGTTCGATGGTGGCCAGTATTGAAGCGCTGCAAAAGACGGGCAAGCCCCGAAAAATACACGTGTGTTGCGTGATTGCCGCTCCCGAAGGCATTGAGTTCGTCAAGCAACAGCTGCCCGACGATGCCACCATCTGGTGTGCTGCCATCGACCCCGGCATGAACGAGAACAAATACATCGTGCCCGGCTTCGGCGACTGCGGCGACCTGTGCTACGGTGAGAAACTTTAAGAAAAAAAACAATGATTCTTCTCAGTTTTGACACAGAGGAATATGACGTGCCTCGCGAACATGGCGTTGATTTTTCTTTGGAACAGGGAATGGCGGTCTCGAAAGTTGGAGTCAACCGCATTCTCGATATTCTGAAGGAAAACAACGTGCGAGCCACGTTCTTCTGTACAGGCAACTTTGCAGAAAATGCCCCTGAGGTGATGCAGCGCATCATGGACGAGGGGCACGAGGTGGCCTGTCATGGCGTTGACCACTGGCAACCGAAAGAGACCGACTTTGCCCGGTCGAAGGAGATTGTGGAACGCTGCACGGGGCGCACTGTCTACGGCTATCGCCAGCCGCGCATGTTCCCCGTGGTAGAGTCGGAAATCAAACGGGTAGGCTACAGGTACAACTCGTCGCTGAACCCAGCCTTCATTCCTGGACGCTACATGCACCTGACGGAGCCACGCACCTGGTTCATGAAAGACGGCGTGATGCAGATTCCCGCCTCTGTCACGCCGCTTATCCGTTTTCCGCTTTTCTGGCTCTCACTGCACAACCTGCCTGAGAGTCTCTATCACTGGATGACTCGCCGGGTGCTGAAGAAAGACGGCTACTTCGTCACCTATTTCCATCCCTGGGAGTTCTATGAGTTGAAGGAGCATCCGGAGTTCAAGATGCCTTTCATCATCAAGAACCACAGCGGCCGACAAATGTGCGAGCGACTGGACCGTCTGATCAAGATGCTGAAACAGCACGGCTACGAGTTTATCACCTATAACGAGTTTGTGGACAGAATGAAGACCGCATAATGACTCCTGCACGCCGCACGATGGCTCATGGACGGAAGATGCTGAAATTCACGCTTCCGTTGCTTCGGTGTTCAGCGAAGTGCGGATGGGCAGAGAAATCGTGGTCTTTTCCATGTTCAAAGACGAACACGCCACCGTCTTTCAACAGTCCCTTCTCGAAAACGAGATCGGGAATACAGGGCAGTTCTTCCAATGCGTAGGGTGGGTCGGCAAAGATAAAGTCGAACTGTGTACGACAACTTTTCAAGAAGCGGAACACGTCGCCTCTCAAGGGCACACACGCCTTTGTATCCAGTTTTTTCAGGCAGTCGGTGATGAAGCGATGGTGGTCGCGGTCCATCTCCACGCTGACCACCTGACGGCAGCCGCGTGACAACAGCTCCAGCGAGATACTACCCGTACCCGAGAACAGATCGAGAGCAGTGGCACCTTCAAAGTCAAGATAGCCCGTGAGCACATTGAAAATATTCTCTTTGGCAAAATCGGTCGTAGGCCGCGCCTTGAAGGTTCGCGGTATCTCAAAATGACGGCCTTTGTATATTCCTGTGATAATGCGCATGGTCGTTTTCTATTTCCCCTTCACAAAGAAAGTCTGCAAATCGTAAGGCATATTTTTCAGTTCAGTGACCTGAGCCCGGTTGAATTCGGCCGAGGGGTTAATGACATACACCTTGGCCAAAAAACGGCGCAACTCGGCCAGCAACTCTTCGCGCTCAGCCGACATTGCCGACGACGTGTCCTGAAACATATCGCCCACCAGATGAAGTTCATCGCCCTGCGGACTCAACTGCAACTGATTCCACACGTAGAGCAGATAGAACACGGCATCGCCCCGATGACGGACTGCAAAAGAATTGAAGAACTTGAACCTGTTCTGCTGGAAAGAAAAAACCTCCAGTCGGTGTTCATGGAAATAGCCGTACAGCTTCCGGTGATTTCCCGTGAAATTGCGCTGATGCATGTGGTGCCACACAGGAGACATGGCCGACAACAACCGCACATCGCGGAAATGGTCGTCGAGCACCAGCTTCAAATCCTTATTAACAGAAGAGACCGCAACGGCATTCAAACCGGGCAGCACCTGATGGAATACCGTCTCACCGGCCCTGTCAGGGAAAGAATGAAAGAAAAGCGTCTCCATCTGTTTCTCCTCAAATTGGTCGACGGGAATCATCAGCACGTCGGAATCAATAAACACACGTGCACGGGTAGATGCCGACAGCAGGAACTCGGAAGTCTTAAAAGCCTCTCGCAGATTGGCCGCCATCGAAATGCCGCTCCTGACAGTATAGGGTTCGAAAACAACTTTGCCCTCATCGTTTGGCATTGCGAAAGAGAGGGTTTCGCGCCCTACACGGATAGTGATACGGTGAGACAAATTTTCATTTATCATACGGTCAGAGTGTTGCATTCCGATTATTTTTCTTATCTTTGTGCCTGCAAAGTTAGTTGTTTTTTGTTTTACTACAAAATTTACACGTTTAAAATTGATTAGCGACGAACTGAAATACAGAATCCATGAGGCTTTCGGACATATTCCGACGGCAGAACAAGAACGAGGCATCGACACCTTCGCACAGTTTCTGGACGACCGACATCCGCTAAATGTCATGGTGTTAAGGGGTTCTGCCGGCACCGGTAAGACCACCCTTGCCGGAGCCATCGTCAAAGCCATGCACGCCATGAAGCAGAAACTCATGCTGATGGCCCCGACAGGAAGGGCTGCCAAGGTATTCTCGCTCTATTCCGGCCATGCGGCCTCCACCATTCATCGCCGCATCTACCGGCAGCGAACAGCCGGCGACCTCTCGTCGTTCAATCTGAACGACAATCTCCATACCGATACGCTCTTTATCGTTGACGAGGCCTCCATGATAGGAAGCGGCCACGAAGGACAGCAGAATTTCGGTTCAGGCTCACTGCTCGACGACCTGCTGCAGTATGTCTACCACGGCCAGTGCTCAGACTATTGCACGCCTGCCGCCACTGGCAACTGCCGGTTGCTGCTTATCGGCGACACTGCCCAGTTGCCGCCCGTAGGCGAAGAGGAAGCGCCTGCACTGATGAGCAGTGTGCTCAGAAGCTACGGTCTGAAGGTCTACGAGTGCAACCTGACGGGAGTGCTGCGCCAGAGCCAGCAGTCGGGCATTCTCTGGAATGCCACTATGGTTCGGCAACTCATCACCCACGACGCGCTGACCCAGCTGCCCAAGATGCGCCTGCAGGGCTTTGCCGACATTGTTCGCATTACTGGCGACGAACTGATTGAGACGCTGGCCACCAGCTACAGCCGGGTGGGGACAGACGAGACCATCGTTGTGACACGCTCCAACAAACGGGCTAACATCTATAATCAGGGCATTCGCCGCACGGTACTCGACCGTGAGGAAGAACTCTGCCGAGGCGATCAGCTGATGATTGTGAAGAACAACTACACACTGACGGCCAGCCTCTCACTCGCCGATCCCAAGGTTCCTTCGTTCCTGGCCAATGGCGACCGCTGCGTAGTACGCCGGGTGCGCCACGTCCACGAACTCTACGGATTCCGCTTTGCCGAAGTGACATTCCTGCTGCCCGACTACGACGACTACGAACTGACCTCTATGCTGCTGCTCAATACGCTCACCACCGAAGTGCCTGCACTGACTCGCGAGCAACAAGAGCAATTATATAATAATGTATTAGAGGACTATTCCTACATCACCACGAAAGCCGAACGCATCAAGAAGCTGAAGACCGACATCTACTACAACGCTCTGCAGGTGAAGTTCGGCTATGCCGTCACCTGCCATAAGGCACAGGGCGGACAGTGGGCACACGTATACATTGACCAGGGCTACATGACCGACGACATGCTTACGCCTGACTATATCCACTGGCTCTATACTGCCTTAACCCGAGCAACTGAGCGCGTATTTCTGGTAAACTGGCCGAAGACGCAGGTGGAAGAATCTCCAGAAGAGGGCGCATCACAAAGTCGCGCCGAGTGATGAGCGGATGTGGAATCTTCAAGTCGGGCTCGTTGACGGTCAGATGGTCATAAAGCAGGATGTCGATATCAATGGGACGGTCGTGATAGATGCCGTTTTCCGATTTCTGTCGGCGGCCCAGTTGCCGTTCAATGAACTGCGTGCGCCACAGCACTTCACGGGGCAACAGTTCCGTCTGGCACCACACCACGGCATTCAAGAAGTTGTATTCCGACCGGAAGCCCCAAGGCTCGGTCTCAATAAAAGCTGACTGGCGCACAACAGCGCCAATCAGCTTTTCTATTTCCTCACAGGCACGTGCCAGCAGTTCGTGGCGATTGCCCAGATTAGAGCCTAATCCTAAGAATACCTGATGCATCCGTCGCCATTAATCGTCGAGCATCAACAGTGCATCGCCATAGCATCCGAACATGTACCCATGCTGCAGGGCCAGCTTGTAGGCCTCGGTTACCAAGTCGTAGCCGCCAAAGGCTGCCGTTGCCATCATCATCGTGGACTCCGGATGGTAGAAATTGGCTATCATCGTGTCGGCAAATCCGAACTCATAGGGAGGGAACAAGAACTTGTTGGTCCAGCCGTCATATTCCTTCAACATGCCATCGGTACCGACAGCCGTCTCAGTGGCCCTGGCCACGCTGACACCCACGGCACAGACATGGTGCCCGTTCAGCTTTGCCTGATTAGCAATGTCGCAACACTCTTTGCGTATCACCATCTGCTCTGAGTTCATCTTGTGCTTAGTCAGGTCTTCTACCTCGATGGTATCAAAGGCACCCAGACTGCAATGCACGGTCAGATAGGCAAAGCCGTAACCACGAATCTCCATCATCTTCATCAGCTGCTTGCTGAAGTGCAGACCAGTCGACGGAGCCGTCACCGCGCCCTCGTTCTTGGCAAAGACAGTCTGGAAGTTCTCCATGTCTTCGGGTTCGGCCTTACGGCGCTCCATGATATAACGGGGAAGCGGAGCCTCTCCCAGGGCATAGAGTTCCTTTTTGAACTCGTCATGGTCACAGTCGTAGAGGAAGCGGAGCGTACGGCCGCGCGATGTCGTATTGTCAATGACCTCGGCCACCATCGGACCGTCGTTCTCAAAGAACAGTTTGTTGCCGATACGTATTTTTCGTGCCGGCTCAACGAGCACGTCCCACAGGCGCAGTTCCTCGTTCAGTTCACGCAGCAAGAACACCTCAATCTTGGCATCGGTCTTCTCCTTCGTACCGTACAGACGGGCTGGGAACACTTTCGTGTCGTTGAAGAGGAAGGTATCACCCTCATCAAAATAGTTCAAGATATCGCGGAAGGTCAGGAACTCGTCGGTGTCCTTTCCTTCGGCATCTTTCTTGTATAAGTCAATCTTCTGACTCTTACGGTGCAGCACCATCATGCGGCACTGGTCACGATTATAGACACGGTCAACGGTTCCGTCCTCGTTCTCGAAAGCCCGATGAGGGGGATAGAGTGCTATCTGCTCCTCCGGCAGTTTGAATTTGAATTGTGAAAGTTTCATCTATGTTATTTACGATATTTCGTTATTATGCTATCAGGTTCTGTTGTCACCGCTATCACGTTGTTGGCTGAAGCTCAATCTCCTGTTTGTCGAGCCAGTCCTGAAAGCCATCGAGGGTGACGCAGTCCTCTATGCGGACATTCCCCAGACGGGTGCGGCAGAGAGCCGTCAGGAAGGCACCGCTGCCCAAGGCATAGCCTATGTCACGGGCCAGCGAGCGGATATAGGTACCCTTTCCACAACTGACGCGGATGCTCATCTGCATCTTCTCTGGGTCGAAAGCGGTCAGTTCTATCTCGTCAATACGAACGGGCTTCGCTTTCAGCTCTACATCGCTGCCCTTCCGGGCCAGTTTATAGGCACGGTGGCCGTCGACCATCACAGCGGAGAAGAGCGGCGGCACCTGCATGATATCACCTTCGAACTGATGCAGTGTCTGCTCAATCAGCTCACGGGTGATGTGGCGTGTCGGATAGGTCATGTCCACCGTGTGTTCCCTGTCGAACGAGGCCGTCGTGGCCCCCAGCTGCAGGGTGGCCGTGTATTCTTTGTCTTGCAGTTGCAGGCTCTCAATCTTCTTGGTGGCCTTGCCAGTGCACAGGATGAGCACCCCCGTTGCCAAAGGATCGAGTGTACCGGCATGTCCCGTCTTCAGCCGTTTGACGTGCAGCAGGCGCGACAGCCGGGTTCGCACGTAGGCCAGCGCACCAAACGACGACATGCCGTAGGGCTTGTTGACGTAGACAAATTCGCCTTCCTGAAAGTTCATTTAGTCAACCATTGCAAGTGAATGACCAGTCAGCAGCAACACGATGATGATGCCGCCAACCACGATACGGTAGATACCGAATGCCTTGAAGCCATATTTGGTCAGGAAGTCCACGAACCACTTCATGGCCAGCAGTGCAACGACGAACGAAACGACACAGCCCAGCAACAGCATTGTCAGATTGTGGGGTGTGGCCCATGAGGCCTCTTCCTTCAGCAGGTCGAGCAGGTCGAGCAAAGTGGCACCGGCCATCGTCGGCACAGCCAGGAAGAACGAGAACTCGGCAGCGCGCTTACGGGTGAGTCCCTGCGTCATGCCGCCCACAATGGTAGCCATCGAGCGCGACACACCGGGAATGACCGAGATGCACTGATAAAGACCTATGTTGAAGGCCCGTTTCTCATTCACCTTATTTTCATCGCTTCCTTTGTTGAACAGTTTGTCGCAGAACAGCATGAAGACACCGCCCACAACCAGCATGACTGCCACCACCTCAACACTGTCAAGCAGCCAGTCGAGCAAGCCCGACTTCTTAGCGGCCAAGCCGATGACCACTGCCGGCAACACGCCGACAATCAGCAGCCAGTAGAAGTAGTAGCGGTGTTTCAGTTTCTGGAGCGTCGTACTGCCTTCCGGAGCCGGTGTGTTGTCAAACTGGAAGAAACGTTTCCAATAGAGGCATACCACCGACAAGATGGCACCAAACTGAATGATGAACGTAAAGGCATGCACAAAGGGATCGCCCTGAGGAATGCCCAGCAGGTTCTGCGTGATGATCATGTGGCCCGTCGACGAGACAGGCAGGAACTCGGTGAGTCCCTCCACAATCGAAATGATGATGGTCTCAATCCACGTCATTCAGCACCCTCCTTTTCTTTGGATTTGTGCACCACGGCATAGACCATTGACAGAAATCCTATCAGACACACGACAGGAGCCACCTTGGTGCGACGCACGCTGAAGATGTCGGGATTGTAGGCCGTGTCCGTCGACCCGTCGCCTCCCATCAGGATGAACCCGATAATCACCACCAGCATGCCTACTGCCAGCAGGATGAAGTTCATTTTTCCGAATGCTAAATCTCTCTTATCCATAATTTAATTATCAGTTCTCAATCGTCAATTCTTAAATCTTATACAATTCCCCTGCCGTCATACGCAAGAACTTGTTCACCGACAAGAGCGTGCAGAACAGCATGATGAAAAATCCCGCAGCAAACACCGCCACAGCCGTGATGCCCAATTCCACGAAACTGATCACCTGCTCTATGCCCTGCTGGTAGTAGTAGAGTGCGTAGAGCACGCCGCCCAGCACTCCGCAAGCCAGACACGAGGCCACCAGTCCGATGCCGATGGCTCGGTTCAGGAAGGGTTTCCTGATAAAGGCCCACGAGGCTCCCACCAGTTTCATGGTGTGGATGGAGAACCGGCGAGAATAGACATCCAGACGCACCGAGTTGGATATCAGCGAATAGCAGACGACTATCAAGAGCGCAGCCAGCACCAGCAGCACCATCGAGACCCGTTGCAGATTGGTGTTCACCTGCTCGGTCAGGTTCTCCTGATAGGCCACGTCGGTCACCTGCCGGCGGTTCTTCTTCAGCGTTTTGACAATCTTTCTCAGCGAGTCGGCATTGGCATAGTCGGCATTCACATTCATCTCGAGCGTTGCCACGAAGGGGTTCACGCCCAGAAACTCCGAAGGGTCGCTGCCCATAGCCTTGGTCTGTTCTTTCAGGGCCTGTTCCTTGCTGATATAAGTTACCTTCTTGGCGTATGCCTGCTGCTGCAGTCGCTTGCCCAGGGCCGCACCCTCCTTGGCCGTCACACTGTCACCCAGCATCACGGTCACGGTCAGGTTCTCCTTCACGTAGTTAGAAAGATTGCGAGTTGTCAGCACCGAAAGGACAACAAGTCCCAAAAGAGTCAGCACCATGGTGGTGCTAATGCACAGCGTAACGGCCTGCATTCCTTGACGGCGCCGGATTGGTTTATGCTTTTTTCCCATTAGCTAATTGGACATATTACTCCAAAATCGGTGCAAAGGTAGTGAATAAACTGCAAAAAAAGTGTTTTGCGTCTTTTTATTTAATTATTTTTGTATCTTTGCCCACGAAATTGTAATTTTGCATTCAATTTGCATACAGATTATGAGTACCATCATCTATCCTTCTCCCATTTTCGGCCCTGTGCACAGCCGTCGTCTGGGCATATCGCTGGGCATCAACCTGCTGCCAGCCGACGGGAAAATATGCAGCTTCGACTGCATCTACTGCGAATGCGGCTTCAACGAAGACCATCGCCCCAGCCTACCCTTCCCCACTCGCAAGGAAGTGGCACGGAAACTGGAGGAGAAACTGAAACAGATGGTCAGCGACAACCAGTTGCCCGACGTACTGACTTTTGCCGGCAACGGCGAGCCCACCTGCCATCCGCATTTTCCTGAAATCATCGGCGACACCATTGCTCTGCGCGACCGTTACTGTCCGAAGGCCAAGGTGTCGGTGCTGAGCAATTCGACACTCATTCACAACCAGCGGGTCCACGATGCCCTGATGCTTGTCGACAATAATATTCTGAAGCTCGACACGGTGAATCCCGACTACATCAGGCGGCTGGACCATCCCTGCGGAGTCTACGATGTCGGTCGTATCATCGAGCGCATGAAAGCATTCCACGGACATATCATCATCCAGACCATCTTCCTGCACGGACCAGGTGTCAGCAACACCGGCGAGGAGTATGTCGGTCCCTGGCTGGAAGCCGTCAAGGAGATACAGCCACAGGAGGTGATGGTCTACACCATCGACCGCGAGACGCCCGACCCCACCCTCAGCAAGGCCACCCGTGAAGAGCTCGACAGCATTCGCGACCGCGTCATTGCTGCAGGCATTCCCTGTCAGGCATCATACTGAAGCAAGGCCAGTCTAACCAGAACAACTAAAAACAAAACGACATGTACGACAAAGAACGAGGGCTCTACATAGCCCACTGCTCCAAAGGAGCACTCTCCATCATTGGGAAAATGGCCAACCGCCACGGCCTCATTGCCGGTGCCACGGGTACTGGCAAGACGGTCACGTTGCAGGTGATGGCCGAGACATTCTGCCAGGCAGGCGTACCCTGCTTCATGGCCGACATGAAAGGCGACCTTTCAGGCATCTCGCAAACGGGAAAAATGAGCGGTTTCATCGAGAAACGCCTGCCGGAATTCGAGATTGAGAATCCTCAGTTCCAGTCGTGTCCCGTGCGTCTCTACGATGTTTTTGGCGAGCAGGGTCACCCCATGCGTGCCACCGTGTCGCAGATGGGGCCGCAACTGCTGTCACGCCTGCTTGACCTCAACGAGACTCAAGACGGCGTGCTGAACATCGTGTTCCGCGTGGCCGACGAGCAAGGCTTGGAGATTCTCGACATGAAAGACCTGCGCTCCATGCTCGACTATGTGTCGCAGCATGCCAAGGAGTACACCTCGAAATACGGCAACGTGTCGTCTGCCTCCGTGGGAACCATCCAGCGCGCCCTCTTACAGCTTGAGGCCCAGGGAGCCGATCGTTTCTTCGGTGAGCCGGCCTTCGACATTCAGGACCTCCTCGCCACCGTTCCCTCCTCTCCCTCCTCTTCCGCCGCCTCTCCCTCCTCTGCTGCTGTGCCCGACGGTTCTCCGTCGGGTCGAATGGGCGTGATGAGCGTGCTGGCTGCCGACAAGCTGATGCTCCAGCCCAAGCTCTACTCCACCTTCCTGCTCTGGCTGCTCTCCGAGCTGTACGCCACCCTGCCGGAAGTGGGAGAAATGGACAAGCCCAAGCTGGTCTTCTTCTTTGACGAGGCCCACATGCTCTTCGAAGGCACTTCCAAGGCCCTCACGGACAAGATTGAGCAGGTTATCCGCCTTATCCGTTCCAAGGGCGTGGGCATCTGGTTCATCACCCAGAACCCCACGGACATCCCGTCCAACATCCTGGGGCAGCTGGGCAACCGCGTGCAGCATGCCCTCCGCGCCTACACGCCGCAGGACCAGAAGGCCGTGAAGGTGGCGGCCGATACCTTCCGCCCCAACCAGA
>ERZ842401.7734-NODE-7734-length-10866-cov-7.487744_pt1 | contig 10866 bp, 8 predicted proteins | sample MGYA00521270_ERZ842401 | MGnify/ENA primary metagenome ERZ842401 (study PRJEB31892, sample SAMEA3878208) | bioreactor metagenome | biome: Moose rumen | place: Sweden | collected 2011-10 | study: EMG produced TPA metagenomics assembly of the PRJEB12797 data set... | reverse complement strand
AATGTCGATGGCAACGTCTTCAACTTCGACGGTGCTGACACAAGTGCAGCCGAGGATACAGGTGACACCACCGAAGGTGAGACAGTTCAGAACAGTTACGCTGGTCGTGTTCTCTTCGTAGACGCTGCCGCTGGTGACTTTAACTTCACCTTCTTGGCTGCTCCTGAGACAACGGCTCCAACAGCAGTTGGTGACCCACGTTGGACGCTGACAGCAGGTACTTCTTACACTATCACTATCGGTGAGGTTAAGAATGGTAGTATAACAACTGCTATAACATACGCCGCTGAAGGCGAAAAGGTTTATGCAACCCTGACACCAGATGCTGGCTATGCTATTGATAATATTCCTACTATCAAGAACGCTGCTGGAGATGATGTTACCGAGCAGATTACATTCGGTGAGGATGAGTTGTACTTCGTTATGCCTGCATTCAACGTTACTGTTGACTATGAGTTCAGCAAGTTGTACACCATTACGCTCCCAACAGAGACAACGAATGGTACTGTAACGCTTGTTAAACCTGCAGAGGGTAACCAGTCTGTTGCTGGTAAGAATATTAAGATTAAGGTTACTGATCTTGCTTCTGGCTATAAGGTTGTTGCTAAGAATGGTGATGAGGAGATTGCACTCACTGAGGGTGACCACACTGAGTATGATTACTACTTCACCATGCCTGAGGGCGATGTAACAATCTCTATCGAGGTTGCTACTGGCATCAGCAAGATTGCTGTTGATGCATCTGACGACATCTTCAGCGATGGCAAGCCTGTATACAACCTGAGCGGACAGCGTGTCTTCAAGGGCTATAAGGGTATCGTTATTAAGAACGGTAAGAAAGTCGTGATTAAGTGAGAATAAAGCAAGAACTCGTTCATGCTTTATCGAGCGTGAACGAGTTCGAGCTGAAAACTCAGTGATCGCTGTTAAGTAACACACCTTATTAATAAATAAAAGGAGTGGCGATGGCGCAAGGCTGTCGCCACTTTTTTTATTGTTAATTCATGAAAATAAACTAATGATTATTTTGTTAATAAACAAATTATTATTATCTTTGCGGCAAATAATATGAGGTTTTATATATGTTGACTGATTTAGAGTTTGCTGAAGAACAATATCGACAGATGAATGAAATGGCAAAACATTTGGCTGAAATTATGCCTCCAAGCAAAGAAAGGGACAGGGCTATAGAGATGTGTGTAGATGTTATGGCTGATTGTCTTGCGAGAATTAGGGAGTTAAAAAAGAATGCAAAATAAACGAAAGGAGATGAATTATGAAACAACCAGTAGATTTGATAAAAGACAAGAAGTTGAAGGAAAACTTTACTTCTTATTTGAATTCAAAGAGCCCGGAAGAAAAGAGTCATGTGGTCTCTGAATATAGGGATTGGTTCAATGGGCTTAATGAAGAGGAACAAGTTGCTGCCACTGCTGCTATTATGGATAATATCAGCCATGTTGTAGCTGGCGTGCGAGATAATTTGGAAGAACTTGATAGCACTATTATAAGGAGCAAATTGGGGGATGTCCCTCAAGCCGTCTCTCTCAGTTATATCGCAACACAGTGTGGAAAAAGTAAGTCATGGTTGTCACAACGTCTTAATGGCAATAAAGTAAATGGGAAAGAAGCCCGATTTACGCAAAGTGAAGCTAAGGCGTTTCAGGATGCCCTTCATGCCTTAGGACAAAGACTTCTTAGCATATCCTTGTTATAGATGGAGTTCCAGTGTTTAGAAATAGTCAAAAATAGTCAGAATATGGGTATCTTGTATATTTACGCTGTAACAGCCATATTAGCTTTAGTAGCACTTATTTGGGGTATTTATGAAGGTCGTCATCTTGATCACACAACTGACTAGGCTGGTGACATCTTCAGCGATGGCAAGCCAGTATACAACCTGAGCGGTCAGCGTGTATTCAAGGGCTATATAAGGAGTGGCGATGGCGCAAGGCTTTCGCCACTTTTTTTGTCATTTGTTTGGAAGATTCGAAAATAATAATTATCTTTGCTGCGTGAATATAAAACAAGAATTTGGTAAATGGTTTCTTGACGTAGCGAAGTACGTGTTAACAGCAATGCTTCTGACATCTATGATAGAGGGATTAAGCCAATGGTGGCTTATTGCCACAACAGCAGCGGTCACAGTCCTTTGTTTAATTTTTGGTTCAATCCTTATGCGGAAAGGAAAAGAGGAAGAGGAAAGAAAAGCACGGAATCGTGAACGTCATAGGAATAAAAATAAGGGAGGATTATAAATTATGGGAGCAGTTGTTGCATTAATTATTGTTGCAGTTTTTGGAGTGGCTTTACTGGCATATTATCATTATACAGATAAGAACGAAACACAGATAGTTTGACTGCAACCTGAGCGGTCAGCGTGTATTCAAGGGCTATAAGGAGTGGCGATGGCTATAATGCTATCGCCACTCCTTTTTTTCTCTTTTTCTTGGCAGTTACGGAATAAATGAGTAAATTTGCCAAATAAATATACTACTTAAGGCTATGAACATACGAAAACTGCTGTATTTTGTCTGGACATGGTGTCTGACGCTTTCTGTGGAGGCTAAGGATATCTACGTGTCTACTTCTTTCCATGAACCCGCCACAGAGGGGCTGCGCTTCATCTATAGTTACGATGGGATGAGGTGGGACTCCATACAAGGAGTGTTCCTCCGTCCCGAGGTGGGAGCGCAAAAGGTGATGCGTGATCCTTCTGTCGTGAAAGGTCCCGATGGAACGTTCCATCTGGTGTGGACCAGTTCGTGGCGTGGTGACCGTGGCTTTGGCTACAGTTCATCAAAAGACCTGATCCACTGGACGAAGCAACGGTTTATCTCCACAGGGATGGATGAGACAACGGTGAACACCTGGGCGCCAGAACTGTTCTATGACGACGTGAAGAAGCAGTTCCTCATCATCTGGGCTTCGTGTGTACCAGGGAAGTTCCCTGACTATCAGGAGGACCATCTGAATAACCACCGCCTGTATTATATGACCACCCGTGACTTCAAGACGTTCTCGAAGGCACAACTTTTCTATGACCCGGACTTCAGTGCCATTGACGCGACACTGGTAAAGCGGGGGAAGGATGACTATGTAATGGTGGTGAAGGACAACTCCCGTCCAATGCGGAATATCAAGGTCGCCTTCGCCAAGTCGATCTATGGTCCGTGGAGCAAGGCTTCCGCACCTTTCACAGAGTCGTTTACGGAAGGTCCCTCGACGGCGAAGGTAGGCGACTGGTGGTATATCTACTATGACAGTTATCGTTATAAGATATACGGTGCTCATCGCACCAAGGACTTCAAGACGTTCCGAGACCAGACGGGTGCCGTCAGTTTCCCTGTAGGTCATAAGCACGGTACCGTGTTTATGGCAGATGAGCAACTGGTGGAGGGACTGATTAAATACAACCGTGACGTGGTACATTATAGCGGTACGACCATCGCCCGTCCAGAGCGACATGACGGAGGACTGAAACCTGTGGTCGGCGTGCATACCATCCAGACCATGCGAGGGGCGACACCATGGACCTATAACCACCAGCCGATGCTTGCCTACTGGAACGGTCAATTCTATATGCACTACCTGACAGACCCTCGCCATGAGCATGAGGCACCCGGCAAGACGATGCTGCAGACCTCCGAAGACGGCTATACATGGACAGACCCCGTGGAACTGTTTCCTGAGTATGACGTGCCAGAGGGCTGGACGAAAGAGGGTAGGGACTTCCCGCCCGCCCACCACCTGAAGGCGGTGATGCACCAAAGGATGGGATGGTATGTCTATCAAAGTTCAAAGTCCAAAGTTCAAAGTCCAAAGTTATTGGCTGTCACCAACTATGGTATCTGCCTGACCATCAAGGACGACCCTAATGACGGTAATGGCATCGGTCGTGTGGTCCGTGAAATCAAGAAAGACGGTTCTTTCGGTCCAATCTACTTTATTTACTATAACCACGGCTTCAGTGAGAAGAATACCGACTATCCCTATTATAAGAAGAGTAAGGACAAAGACTTTGTCGCCGCAGTAGACGCCATGCTTGCCGACCCCATGCAACGGATGCAGTGGGTGGAGGAGGCAGACCGCAATGACCCGCTCATTCCGCTGAACAAACCATATAAGGCATTCAGCGGGTATACCTTGCCTGACGGCAGGAAGGTGGCATTGTGGAAACATGCCGTCACCAGTCTCTCTGCCGACGGGGGGAACACATGGCGACTGGTCGATGTGGACGGGAAGTTAGGCTGTGACCGTGCCCCAGGCTTCGTCAACTCAAATGCGAAGATATGGGGACAGCGGTTGTCGGACGACACCTATGCCACCGTCTATAACCCTGCGGAATATCGCTGGCCCCTCGCCATCTCGCTCAGTCAGGACGGACTGGAGTACAACACGCTGTCGCTCATCCATGGCGAGGTGACGCCTCTCCGCCATGGCGGACAGTATAAGAGTTATGGTCCGCAATACGTCCGTGGTATTGAGAATAACGAAATAGCGGGAGTGAAGGATCTCTGGGTCACTTACTCCAATAACAAGGAGGATATGTGGGTGAGCCGCATTCCTGTTCCTGTCAAGTTAGAAGCAACCCGTCATGCGACACCTTTTGCACAGGGGGCAAGACTGGCAGACCTTACCGACTGGAATATCTATTCCCCGCAGTGGGCTCCCGTCTCCCTGCAAGGAGAGTGGTTGCAGTTGAGCGACTGTGACCCTTACGACTATGCGAGAGTGGAGCGTGTGATTCCCAATACCAAGGAACTGGAGGTGGAGTTTGACCTGAAGACCGCACAGAGCACCTATGGTGAACTGGATGTCGAGTTCTTAGATGATGGAGGAAATGTCTGCTCCCGTATCGTGGTTGACTCCACAGGAGCCATCCGTGTGAAGGGTGGTGCCCGTTATGGGACTCTGTTGAAGAGATATGAGTCAGGTGTGACTTATCATATCAAGGCTGTGCTGTCGACATCCTTGCATCGGGCGACGTATTATCTGAGTAGTCAGAATACTCAGAGTTCTCAGAATACATGCACCCGACAGTTCGACACCCCGGTAGAGAGCATCAGCCGCATCGTGTTCCGTACGGGAATGCCCTTCGACAAGCCTGACATCAATACCCCTGCCGACCAGGACTTTGACATGCCACGTGCCGACGACAGCGATCCAACAGCGTCCTTCGGTATTGCGAATGTCACCTCCCGTCCAGTAGACGGCAGTGTTACCGCCGTTCTCGATTACGATGACTATGCGCACTATGCCGACCACTTCAACACGATGGAGGACGAGAATATCGTCACCACCATCCCCAATGCGCAATCCTCGGAATGGATGCGTCGGAATATCCCGCTGTTCGACTGTCCGCAGGAGAACTTCCAGGAGATGTACTACTATCGCTGGTGGACCCTGCGCAAGCATATCAAACGGACTCCCGCAGGCTATGGCATGACGGAGTTCCTCGTGCAACGCTCGTATGCCGACCGCTATAACCTCATTGCCTGTGCCATCGGACACCATGTAATGGAGAGCCGTTGGCTGAGGGACACTACCTACCTGCATCAGATACTGCATACCTGGTACTATGGCAATGACGGTAAGCCGATGACGAAGATGAACAAGTTCTCGTCATGGAATCCTGCCGCTGTACTGGAAATGTGGAAGGTACAGGGTGACACGACCTTTATGTTGGGACTGAAACCACGACTGGAAGAGGAGTATGCCCGTTGGGAGCGTACCAACCGACTGAAGAGCGGACTTTACTGGCAGGGTGACGTACAGGACGGTATGGAGGAGAGTATCAGTGGTGGACGTAAGAAGCAATATGCACGTCCTACCATCAATAGTTATATGTACGGTAATGCCAAGGCACTTGCCGTGATGAACCGCATGACGGGAGAGACGGCAAAGGCGGCAGACTATGAGTTAAAGGCTGACACGCTGAAGAATCTCATAGAGACCAAGTTATGGAATGAGCGACAGCAGTTCTTCGAGACCCATCGTGGTGACTCGTCAGCCAATGTCCGTGAGGCGATAGGCTTTATCCCTTGGTATTTCCATCTGCCTGATGTCGGTTCGAAATACGAGGTCGCTTGGCAGCAACTGACTGACGAGAAAGGTTTCTCGGCACCTTACGGTCTGACAACGGCAGAGCGCCGTCATCCCTTGTTCCGCAGTCATGGCTTCGGCAAGTGTGAGTGGGATGGTGCCATCTGGCCCTTTGCCACAGCGCAGACCCTGACGGCATTGGCGAACTATCTGAATAATCAGAATACTCTGAGTAATCTGAATGGTGCCTTCTTCAAACAGATGGAGTTATATGTGGAGTCGCAGCATCATCGTGGACGACCCTATATCGGTGAGTACCTCGACGAGACGAACGGTGCCTGGCTGATGGGGGATCGTGAGCGTAGTCGCTATTATAACCACTCTACTTTCAACGACCTGATGATCACGGGTATCTGCGGGCTCCGTCCTCAAGAGGACGGTAGTATCGTGGTGAATCCCCTCGTACCACAAGACAAGTGGAACTACTTCTGTCTGGACGGTGTCTGCTATCGTGGACATACGCTCACCATCCTCTGGGACAAGGACGGACAACGCTATCATCAGGGTACAGGACTGACCCTGATGGTCGACGGTAAGGTAGTGGCAAATAGAAAAGACTTGGGATTATTAAAATATGAATGATATGAAGAAATACATGTGGAGGGCAATGGGAATCATATTTCTCACCTCTCACCTCTCACCTCTCACCTCTTTAAGTGCCCAGACCTATGAGAACCAGTTCCGTCGCCCAGTGAGCGATGTGATGCAGGATGTGGCAAAGCGTTTCAATGTGCGGTTTAAGTTTGATGCGAATGTCGATACAGCAGGGGTTACCCTGACCTATGCCGACTTCCGCATCCGTCCCTATAGCATCGAACAGACCCTTGATAATATCTGTAAGCACTTCGATTGGAACTGGTGGAAGCAGTCGGGCAACCTCTATAAGATCAAGCGTTATGAGTATCCTCGTCGCCATGAGGACGATGGGCGGCAGATGCTGGACTACCTCTCTACTTTATATCATAATAAAGAACAGTGGGAGGCTCGTCGCGACAGTCTTCGCAAGGAGGTGCGCCAGCGTTTGGAGTTGGATGCCTTCCTCGACTCCTGTGTCCTCGGCAAGCCCTTGCTCTCGAAAATCCGCAAGCACGATGGCTATACCACACAGAATATCTGTATCGAACTGACTCCTGGTCAGCACCTTTTCGGTACTATCTATGCTTCTACAAAGAAAAGCAAGCATGCTCTGATAGTCTGTCCTGACGGTCATTGGCCCATGCGCTATCGTAAGGATGAGCAACAGCGGTTGGGGACGCTCGCACGGATGGGTGCCGTCTGTGTGGACTTCGACCTGTATGGCTGGGGGGAAAGTGAGAAAGAGGTGGGTGCGGAGGCGCACCATACCAGTCGTGCCCATGTCTATCAGGCAGCCTGTGGTTATGTGCTGTTAGACTATATGTTCAAGAACTGCAAGGATATCGATACAGAGCGTGTCGGAGTGATGGGTGGCTCAGGAGGCGGTACGCATACCGTTCTGTTGTCATTGCTTGATGAGCGTGTGACGGCATCGGCTCCCGTGGTACACCTCGCCTCGCATTTCGACGGCGGTTGTCCCTGTGAGAGTGGCAAGCCCGTACAACTATCAGCAGGAGGAACCTGTGAGCCGGAACTTGCCGCTGTGATGGCTCCCAAGCCGATGCTCATCGTCAGTGACGGTGGTGACTGGACAAGCAGTGTGCCGACCTTGGAGTTCCCATACCTCCAACGTATCTATGAGTTCTATGGGGCTAAGGATAAGGTGCGCAACGTCCATCTGCCTAAGGAACGCCATGACTTTGGAAAGAACAAACGGCAAGCAGTATACGACTTCTTCATTGACGTCTTCGGACTCGACCGTTCGATGCTCGATGAGAATAAGATAGAGATAGAACCTGACGACCAACTTAAATCTATGTATAAATGAGAAGACTTATTAGTGTTATCATGGGAGTCATGATGTTTACGGCGACATCGGCTCGTGAGTACAGACTATGGTATAACCGTCCCGCAAAGACATGGACACAGGCATTGCCTATTGGTAATGGTGTGATGGGTGGTATGGTGTTCGGCACACCCTCTGTGGAGCGTATCCAACTGAATGAGGAGACCATCTGGGCAGGACAGCCGAATAATGTTTGTCATCCAGAGGCAAAGGAATACCTGCCGAAGGTGCGTCAACTGATCTTTGAAGGGAAATACAAGGAGGCTCAGGAACTTGCCAACCAGAAAGTGATGCCAGTGGGAGCCGGACATAATAGCGGAATGCCTTACCAACCTTTTGGCGACCTGTATATAGCGATGGCGGGTGGGGCAGACTATACGAACTATGAGCGCTTATTGGATTTGGACAACGCCCGTTCCATCGTGCGCTATCAGGTGGATGGTGTGGATTATGAGCGGGAGACGATCGCCCCGCTGGGTAGTAAGGTTATCGCCATCCATCTGAAAGCATCGAAACCTGGAATGATTACCTTTACTACTTATATGCAGTCGCCCCATGAGAATGTGCTGGTCGCTGGTGAAGGACTGGAGGCTACCTTGTTAGGGGTAACTTCCAAGCATGAGGGCGTGAAAGGCAAGGTGCGCTTCCAAGGAAGACTGTCCGCACAGGCAGACGGCGGTAAGGTCACACAGAAGAATGGTATCGTCAGTGTGGTGGGTGCAAACGAGGCGACCGTCTATGTCACGGTAGGAACGAATGTGGTCAACTATAAAGACATCTTTGGTGATGAGGTGGCTCAGTCGAAAGACCGTCTGCGTACGGCAATGGCAATGGGCTATCAGCAGTTGAAGGCTCGCCATGAGCAACGCTATCACCTGTATTATGACAGGGTGAGACTGGATTTAGGTGCCGATGCCTTTCCCAAGGTGTCCACCGACCAGCGTATCGACCAGTTTAAGCAACATCAGGATAATTACCTCGTGGCGACCTATTTCCAATTTGGACGCTATCTGCTGATATCCTCCTCCCAGCCAGATAATATCAACCCCGCCAACCTGCAGGGTATCTGGAACGACAAGATGTTTCCTGCCTGGGACTCGAAATATACGACGAATATCAATCTGGAGATGAACTACTGGCCCTCGGAGGTTACTAATCTGACAGAGATGAATGGTCCTTTGTTCCGTCTGATTGATGAGATTAGTGTGACAGGAAAAGAGACGGCAAAGAAAATGTATGGTGCTGATGGTTGGGTACTACACCATAATACCGACCAGTGGCGTATCACGGGTCCCGTAGACCATGCTCCCAGTGGACTGTGGCCTACAGGAGCGGGTTGGCTCTGTCGTCATCTGTGGGAGCACTATCTTTATACAGGTGATAAGGATTTCCTGCGTCGTTATTTCCCTATTATGCTGGAAGCGGCGAGATTCTATTCTCAGATACTGGTCAAGCATCCAACAAAGGGCTATCTGCTGATTTGTCCAGGAGAATCCCCTGAGCATGGGGGGAAAGGACGACCAACTCCTTTGGATGCTGGTGTGACGATGGATAACCAGATTGTGACGGAACTCTATACTAATGTGTTGGAGGCGGCGAAAGTTCTAGGGAATATAGGAGAACTAGGAAAACTAGGTGTTCTAGATACTATCCGCACGCAACTCCCCCAACTGCCTCCCATGCAGATAGGCAAGTGGGGACAGTTGCAGGAATGGCTTGACGACCTTGATGATCCCAAAGACAACCACCGTCATTTCTCCCACCTTTACGGACTGTATCCCTCTAACCAGATATCACCGTTCCGCACTCCTGAGTTATGGAAGGCGGCACGTACCTCTCTGGAGGCACGTGGTGATGTGTCAACGGGATGGTCGATGGGATGGAAGGTCTGTTCATGGGCTCGTCTGTTGGATGGAGAGCATGCCTATAAACTGATTCAGGACCAGTTGACACTGACAGCGGATACCTTCCTCATTTTCGGTGCTACCAAACAGACAGGAGGAACCTATCCGAATATGTTCGACGCTCATCCACCTTTCCAGATCGACGGTAATTTCGGATGTACCGCAGGTATCGCCGAGATGCTGTTACAGAGTCATGATGGCTTTGTCTATCTGTTGCCCTCTCTGCCTAAGGCATGGGAGGATGGCAGTGTCAAGGGACTGGTGGCTCGTGGCGGTTATGAGATTGATATGGATTGGAAAGACGGGAAACTGACAAAGGCTGTCGTCCGTTCCCGTCAAGGGGGTGTCTGCCGTATTCGTAGCAATGTGCCCTTGAAAGGCAAGGGATTACGGAAAACCAAGGAAACGAATGTCTATACACTATCCACCAAGGCTGGTGAGGAATATATGATACAATGACTATGAGAAAGATTTTGACGATATGGAGCCTCTTGTTGCTGGCGGTGTCGGCACAGGCAGGCAAGCCGTGGGAGAACGGATTATTAAAGGTTTCAGATAACCAGCGTTATCTGCAGTTTGAGAACGGACAGCCCTTCTTCTGGCAAGGCGAGACGGGATGGCTGTTGCCTGAGCGTCTGGACCGTGCGGAGGCGGAGTGGTATCTGCAACGTTGCAGGGAGGCTGGCTATAACGTGGTACAGATACAGGTCATTGACGGGGTACCTGCCTATAACATCTACGGGCAGCCCTCGAATATCGACGGGTGGAATATGGATGTATTCAAGAAAGCCTCCCCTAAGCAGGGGAGGATGGAGGGGTATCCTGCTTATTCCTATTGGGACCATTTAGACTATATCATTAATCTTGCCCAACAGAACGGTATCTATATCGGGATGGTATGTATCTGGGGCGGTCTGGTCAAAGACGGGAAGTTGA
>ERZ842401.7733-NODE-7733-length-10866-cov-8.990473_pt1 | contig 10866 bp, 2 predicted proteins | sample MGYA00521270_ERZ842401 | MGnify/ENA primary metagenome ERZ842401 (study PRJEB31892, sample SAMEA3878208) | bioreactor metagenome | biome: Moose rumen | place: Sweden | collected 2011-10 | study: EMG produced TPA metagenomics assembly of the PRJEB12797 data set... | reverse complement strand
CCCAATCCCCAATCCCCAATCCCCAATCCCCAATCCCCAATCCCCATTTCTTAATTCAATTATTTAAATTAAGTAATTTTACCAATTCTTTTTATATTTAAATATTAAATTATAATTATTTTTTATTATTGATCATTATCAATTTCATAGCAATAAATAATAGCATATTTCATTTTTTCTATTAGCTTTTCTTTACTATCATATTCAGGTAAATATAATTTAAAGAAGCATGTCATACTTTTAGGAAAACCATTTTTCTGTTCATTATTCGCTTTACTTATAATATGCCTATAACTAGCTATATTTGAACTTTTTGGTAATCTGCTTCTTCCTGAAACAAATTTCAAATATTTAATTCTTTCTTCATCATTTGTTGATTCAAACCATTCCCAAAACCATTTTATATTATTATCATCATGCTTATAACCTTCATATGATGTATTTGTTCTAAATTCATTAATATCTATTTTATTTTCACCACATACCATTTCTTCTAATTGAGACCATGTTAAAACTTGTAAAATATCATAAGGAATTACTGAATGAAATCCTTTTTTCAGAAAGTCTAAAGAATTTTTAAATTCGTTTATTCTTTCAGATTTACTTAATTCTATATATTCTTTTAAATTATCTGCTGTTACTTTTATATCTCGACCATTTGGTTTTAATTCTATATCAATATCATTCGAATTTTTAATAATAAAATATAATTCTTGATAATCTTCTAATTTCTTTTGTCTTTCTTCTTTATTAGTTATTTTGTTTATATATTCTAATTGATTTATTATTGTATAAAAATAATAATCAATTGATTCATAATCATATAAAGTTATATCTTGATTTAATATACTTTTCCATATTATCGGATGTAAATTTAAATATAAAGCTTCACCTGTTGCTATTGAACTTGCCATTAATTTTCCTAAAAATTCATAAGCTTCATTATATATAGTTCTTTTAGAATTTGGATTTATTATATATTTATCATTCAATAAATCATAATTATTTTTATTATTTGGCGTTTTTATTAATATATCAAGATAATCAGATTGTAATTCTTCACATAAATTAGAAATAACATCATGATAAGGACCACCACTATCAACAGCATGTTCATCAGTTAATGCAACTCTAAATAATCTTGAATTTTTTTCTATAAAGAATTCTTTGGAATTTCTATCCTTTAATAAATTAAATATTTGACCAAATATTGTCTCATCTAATTCAATATCTTTAAATTTTTGATAACTTTCATTATATTTTGTATAAAATGCTTTAGCCTTAAATCTATCTATTTTTATTGTTTTTAATTCTTCATTATTTCGAGGAATTTCTGATAATAATTCAATGAATTTTTCTGTCCTTATTTTATTTGGAAGATATATTATATTATTAGCAATTATTCTTTGTAAAAACGGTTTATATTCTGAATATTTATTAATTAAACAAAATTTCATTAAATTATTTTCTACAAGCATCATTCTTGTTTTTAAATAATTAAATATACTTTCACTTTCTTGCTCATTTATTCTTTTGTTATCTAATCCTAATCCGAATATCATTAAAAAGTCATAAATATTTCCTTGTTTATTTAAATAATTCAAGAATTCATTATAAAATATATTAGAAGTAAGTATCCTATCATTTGTTTTTAATTTATCCATAATATCAACGAAATCTATATAATTTTGATTTGTCAAAGATTTGAATATATTTATATATTTATTTAATTTTCCATCTGATTTATAAAAATCTTTCAATTTTTCTTCCATACTTTCTTCTACAAAACTTTCTATTTTAATTTGATATTTAATATTCTCTTTATTTTCTTTATTATTTATTTCTTTAATTAATTCATTTTCATCAATGCATAAGACAAAACTTCTATGAATTCCAATAGATAATTTTATAGGAATTAAATTAGTATTTTCATTATCTTTAATTTTTATTTCAGTTAATTTATCTATCATATTTTTATCACTAAATGAACAAATATCTAATCCTAAAGCTCCTTTTTTATTATTTCCACAAGAAAATAATTTTTTAACATAATTTCCATTTTCTAAAACTCTTCCTATTGCAAGCAAATGAGTATTACTTATTGCAACTTGGTCAATAATAGGATTTTGTACATTTGATTCAAATTGAACTAAAGTTGGGCAAGGAATATCTTGCCCTTCATCTTCATTTTTTCTTTTCCTATCACTTCTATCACTATCATTATCATCATTATCATTAAGAGTATTAATATAATTAGTAATTATTTTCTGACCCCAAATATATAATTTTCCATCAATGGTTATAGCTGCACTTCTATTATTTCTAGTATATATAGATTTAAAATTCAATCCAGAAGTTTCATCACATTGTGTAAATTGAGATACATATCGTTCTTCATCACTTTTAATACCACATTCATGATTTTTATTAATACCTCTTGCATATATTTTTCCATTTCCTTTATAATCTTCTATTAAACATATTAAATATCTTTCACCATTAGCACATTGTAAAAATCTTTTGCATCTTTCAGGTAATTCTATTTTTGTCCACTTTTCTACTTTAGTATCTAAATCATTTAATATTTGTCCTCTAGTATTATCTCCTATACCATATAATTCACCTAAATTATCAATAGCAAAACAATTTTTATATCCAACTGACAATGATACCACTTTTATATTCTTTTTTATTTCTATATATAAAGGTGTTTTAATACTTGTTTTCTCATTATTATTTGGCAATCTTAAAAAATTAAATTCGTTTTTACCTATTGCATATATATTTCCTTTTTCTGTTAATATCATTGAAGTTGTGCAATTTCCTGTGGCTATATCTACTATTTTTTCTTTTTCGAAAATTTTTTGATTAATATTATTTTCATCAATAAATTCTTTTTTTGATATAGAAGATAACCCTGCTCCTTTTCCACATCCACATGAATATATTCTATTATTTACTTCATCTAAAGATATACAATAATTTTGACCATAAGAAAAATTCCAGGAATATTCTGATTTTCCAGAACATTTTGTTGGATTGTCATAAAATTTCGCGAAGCTTCCATTTACACCTAATGAATTATTATAATTATAACCGAATGCATATAAATGAGTCTTAATATTTTTCAATGGTACCAAATAAATATCTTTTGAATTTAATTTAATTTTATAATCATGTCTTTTTCTACTAAGTTCTTTTATATCAATTACATCTTGTAAAAGATATTTTGGTTTTGTATCTTTATTATTTTTATCAATAATAAAAACAGCTAATTTATTAAAATCTTTTTGATTCTGATTAAAATCAACAGAAAATGAAGTTATAACTTCATCTTCTTTTTTATCTTTTACATCATTTATATATTTAGTAAATGTATTAGATTCAATATTAAATATATTTTCATTATTTGAATCATTTGATATATTTTTATGATAAAAACAATCTATAGAATCAGATGTATAAGCTATTAAAGTAAATATCTCTTTGAAATCTTTTCCATTATAATATTTTTCTGTCGATAAAAGTTTATAATTACAATAAAATAAAAATAATTTATGTCGTGTCTTCATCCAATATTTTAAATATTCTTCTTCATTTTCTCTGAAAAATAAAAGTAAACATATATCAAAATATATAAATATAAATTGGAATAAGAAAATTTTTCCTTTATCAATTTTATCCCTTGATTTTACATTTAAATATTCATCAAAATCTATTTTTTGTTCTATTATTTTTTTTATTTTTGAATTTATTTCACATTCCTCAAAACATTTTTTAAATAATTTTGAATTTTCTTCAGAATAATTATTAATTAAATAAGTATATAAAATTTTAAAAACTTCAAAAGCAAAAACATCTTCGAAATAATCATTTTCATTTTTTGGATTTATTTCTTCTTCTTTTTCTTCATATGAATATCCATAATTATCTGAATTCAAATCTTTTAATTTTTTTTCCTTATTTTCCAATATTTTATTAATAACAATAAAATATTTTTCAAAGAACAATTCTGCTTTACAAGAATTCTTTATACAATTTTTTAATACAAATAATAATTTATCATAAATAATATTATTATAATTTCCTGAATTATTTTCTAATATATCTTTTTCTTTATTATTTTCATTAATATCAAACTGATTTAAATATTCTTCATATGATAAAATATTATCAAATTTTATATCTATATATTTATCTAAATATTTTCCAAGCCATTCATTATTAAATTTATTCATATATTTAATTAGTTTTTTTCTTAATTGTTCATTTGGAAAATTATTCTTGATATTAAAATAATATTCCAAATTTATTACTTCTAAAATATACATTGTTTCGGAATCAGTTAAATTTAATTTATTTTTAACATCATTATATTCTATTGAATCTAAACACAATATATCAAATATTAATCTTTTTATTAATTTTAAATTTCCTAAGCAATAAAATTTTTCCTGATTTTTTAATAATTCTCCTTTTTGGTCATCTTTTATAAATTCTATATTTGCATTTTCTAAAATATTTTCTTTCTTATTAATAATGCCTCCAATATCTTTAATGAAAAGATCATTTAATTTATTATCATTTGTATCATTTAATTTATATAATGGAATTCTATTTTTATTAATAAATTCAATTAAATTTTCTTCTTTCATTTTTATTTCTTTAATAATTATTGCTTATATTTTATCGTTTTTTATAATATCTAATTTATCTTCTTCATTTATTTCATTTATAAATAAGATACAATCTTCATCTTCTTCTATTTTTATTTCTTCATTTAAATAATTATATTTATAAAGAGAAATATTTTGGAAATTTAAATCTGCATATATTTTATCAAAATCTTCTATATCTCTTTCATTATTAATTGGAATATTTAGAATATTATTATACCATTTTATTTCATCTTTTAATTCAAAGTTCAAACCAATAGATTTTTCTTTTATTTGGAAATTTATTAATTTTAAAATATTATCATCTTTATTACTTTTTAAATAAATATTTTTATTATTTGATTCACTTATTAAAATACTTATTTTTTCTTCTAAAAATTCTAAAGATAAAAATTGTGATTCATTCTCTTTTTCTTTTTTTTCTTTATAATATTCATATATTCTTTGGAAAATTTGTATGATATCTTTTTGGTTTAATTTTTTTAGTATTATTTCTATAATTTTCAAAGCAAAATATTTACCTTTGTTATTCAAAGAAAGAAATTGCTCAATAATTATATTAAATATAAGCTTTGAATTTTTTATAATAAATTCTTTTTGAATATTATTTTCATTATATTCTTGTAAATTTACATTTTTTAAATAATCAATACTACTAATTTTAAAAAATTTAGAATTCAATATATCATCAGATAAAACAAATCCATTAAATTGATTATTCTCATTTTTATTATATTCAGTGAAAAATTTAAATTCTTTTTTATTAAAATCAATTTTTGAATTATCTTCTAAATAATTTTCCAATGAATTTTCCTCATCTAAAAAGCATAAAATTTTACCTGATTTATTTATGACCATTTTGTCTGAATTATATAATAAAGTATTTTCAAAATCTATTTCTTCTAATGAATTTATTAAATATCTATTTTCACTCATACCTATATAATATTCATTAAATAATAAAGATAAAATATCATTATTATTATCTTTCACATTTAATTTTTTTATATTTTCAACACTTTCTTTTATTAATTCGCTTAAACATATTATTAATATTTGATGATAATATCTTTTAATTATTTTTCCTTCATTATTTTTTTCATTTAATTTGGTAAAAATTAAACTGAATAATTGAAGAAATACATTTGAATCGTCTTTCAATTCTTTATTTTGTAATTTAAAATAATTTAATAAAGTAATTTGTAATTGATCTTTTTTAACAGTTGACAGAATTTGATATAATAATTTTAACATTATTAATTTAGTATGAGTATTTATATCTTCATTTTCTTTAGTTTTATTAGAAGATAAAGCAATATTCATTATTTTATCAATAATATTTTTCTTTGATGATAAAATCAAATCAAACATTTCAACAGAATTAAAAACATTTTTATAAAATAATAATATAAAATCATGATAATATGGATTTTCATTATTTATTTCTGCAAAATAATTTAATATTTTTTCGAACAAATCATTGTAATTATTTTCACTTCTATATTTTATTTTTCCCTTTATTAAATTAAAAATTTGGGAAATTAATATTTCAAATATTTCTTTTTTTCTTTCATATTCATTTTCGATATCAAAATATTTTATATTATATGAACATTTATTTTCCAAATTAATATTGTTATTTTTATCAAAATAAATGATATCTTCAAAAATATTTAACATTTCAAAAATAATATTAAAATCTCTTTCTTTTATTTTCCATAAAAAGCATTCTAAAAATTCATATTTTGTTATATTTGATAATTCATTTTTACCTACTTTATTTTTTTCATATATTATTTTTATTATTTCATGGAATTCTTTAATAAGATTTTCCTTATTTGAATAATTTGCGCCATATATATTATCAAAAATAATTCTTCCTTTATTATGATTCATTCTTATTTTTTGGTTCATTATAATCAATAAAAATGATAAATTTTTTTCATTTTTAGTATTGATTAATAAATCTTTAATCAATTTCATTTGATTTAAAATTATGACACAATTTATATTTTGTATTTCTGAATATTTTATAATTTCTTGAATTTCTATGTTTTCTAATTGCTTCAATAAAATAAATATATTTTCAATAATTGAAATTTTAGGTAGAATATTATTTTCTTTTTTAATTTTTGAACTTATAACATCATCAATAAAATCTAATTTTTTATTAATATTATCAATATATTTTTTAACTTCTTCTTCGAATTCTTTCTCAATAAATTTATTTTTTTCAATATCATATATTGAAGTCATTTTAAAACTTTCTTTATATAAAGAAAACATTTCTTCAAAATTTTCTAATGATTCTATTTCTTCAATATTTATTTCATTTTCATTTATATTTCTTTTTTTTATTTCATTCAACAAAATTTCCAATTTATTTTTATAGTTATTATATTTTATTCCAATCGAAAAAATTTTTTCAATTAGTGGTTTAACTATTTGAATACTTTTTCTAATTAAAAAAATATTTTTCTTTTTTGAATAATAATTTTCAAAATAATTAATCAATTTACTTATTTTTATTTTTTCTTCTTTTTCATTGTTATCTGATTTTTTTTCATTATTATTTTTATTAATTTCATATTTCATTATTTTATTAATATCTTCAATTAAATTATTACTTTTTATTAAAAGTTCTGTTTTTTTATTGTCTTTATATTTTTCTTTATTTTTGATATCTATATATTTAAATATTTCATTTTGATATAATTTAGAATTATTGACAACCAATTTGTCTTTTTCATATTCATTAATTAATATTTGAATTTTATTGTATGAATTTAATAAATAAAAAAGTATAGATTTTTCGATTAAATTTATCAATTTTATATCTTTATTTTTCTTATATTTAATATAATTTTCTTCATTTTTTAATGGAATTATATCAATTATTATTTCATTCTTTAGTTCATATTTATTATTTAAATAATTAATTTGTATTGTTTTTATATTTTTGAAAATTAAATTTGTTTCTTTATTTAAATCTAATAAATATTTTTCTTCTTTTTTATTTATTAAAGAAACATTTATAATTTCATTTAAATCATTTCCTGAATTATAACTTGTTTTAATTAAGATATTATTATGCTTTTCAAATTTAAATTCTTGTATATCATTTAAATCCTTCAAAGAAGAAATTTTTATTTCATATATATTATTTAAATCAAGATATTCTTTTATATTATTTTTCTTTAAATTATTTTCATCAAAAAATAAAAACATATTTTTTATTGATTCTTGCATTGAATTATCTAAGAATATATTTTTAGATATAATGTTTTGAATTATGAAATAAAATAATCTGAAATTAAAACTATAATATAAAAGGGAATAATTGCTTATATATGCATTATCTTGCAAATTTTTATATTTTTGGTAAATTTCTTTCATGTTTGTCATTAATGGATTTATCATTTTGATTAATCGATTCAATTTTTCTTCATCATTAAAATATTTAATTAATATTGTCTCATTTGATTTAGATATTATATAATTATACAATGAATAGTGTTTTATTACTTCTTTTGAATTAGTTTCAATTGCATTAAAAGCATTTATTAAATATGTTTTATCAAAATTAATTAATATATTTAATAAATCTTCATTAATTTGTATACTTTTTTGCTCCAGTAATAATTCAATTAATAATAATTTTGTCCTATCGAATTCTTTATTAATGTAATTTTCCACATCTTTAATTTCAATTATTTTACTTTCATTAATATAAGATAATATGCAAATTATTTCTTTCAATATTTTATTAAATAAATTAGATTTTTTCTTCTCTTTAATATTTTTCATAATAAATTCTTTGAAATAAGTAAATAAATTTTTAATTTTTTTTTCATCGAAAATTCCGCAATTATATAACGAACAAATATTTTGTTTTATAATTTTTAAATCATATAATATTATTTCATAATTATCTTTTTCTTTTATCATATTTTTAATAAAGAAATCTAAAATATATTCTTTAAAATTACAACAATTAACAAAATATTCTTCGACTAAATATTTTTCAGTTTCTTTATTCAATAAATCCAAATTTCCATAAATATTTAAATAAGATGAATATTCTTCTAATAAATATTCATATATATTTTTATTGATATTTATAATATTATTATAATTATTCGAATTAAATGGTAATAATGAAATACCATCTTTAATTAAATTATTATTTTCTTTATTTGATCTAAGATAATTAAATCCAGTTTTATCAAATTTTGTTAAAAGAAAAATTTTATTATTATAAGATAATTTTATATTCTTTTTTTCTTCATTTTCTTCATTAATATTTTTTTCTAATTTAAATATATTTAATATATATTCATCTTTATCTGTTTTTGTAAAATATGAAGTATATTTTTCTTCATTTGATTCTAATATTAATATATTATTTATACTTAAACAATTATGCATTTTAAATAAAAATTCTTTTTCTTTTAATCGATCTTTTTCGATATATATTGATAAATTATAATATTTTTGAATTTCTTTTATTTTTTGACTTTTCTTAATTAATAATATTTTATAATTGTCTTCTTCTTTGCATATACAATATATATATTTATTATCATTTAATAATTGAATACATGAATTTTCGATGTTTATTTTATCTTCTTTTATTATTCCCAAAGTACTTTGATTATATATTTTATATTTTAAATATCTTTTTTTATCGGATTTTTCTGTTAAATAAAAAATATATATAAATTCATTTTTAATTAATATATTTATATCTAATATTTTTTCTTCGTTTTTCTCATTATCTTTAATTAATTCTATATAATCATGATCAATAACTTTTTTTTCATTTAAATTAATCTTTATATAATATAAAATATTTTCATAATTTTCTTTAGTATTTTCTTCTTTATTTTTTATATTATTTTTATAATTTAGAAAAACAAAAAGATCATCTTCATAATGTAAACTTAAATAATTATTATAATTCAAATTTTTTATTTTTTCAGTATTCCATAATAGATTATAATCAACTTTTATTTTATATTTAATATTTTTTTCATTAAATAATTTATCGAAATTTATAATACCTTTTAATACTAAAGATTCTTTATTATTTTGTTCAGATTTAAGTGAGTTCAATAAATCTTTATGACAATTACAAAATTTTATTATAAGCATTAATAATTTTATTGATTTTATATTATCTTTAATAGATATTAATATATTTCCGAATTTAATTATATTATCTTTGCTTTTACTTTTTTCAAATTTATTTTGTAATAATGAGTCAAGTAAATTACATAGATTAGATTCGAATAAATTATAAGTCACATAACCTAAAAATTTCATTGAAATGTTATTCTCTTTTATTAATTCAACTAGATTATCCAAATCTTCCAATATTTCTTTTTCATTTTTTTCTTTATAATTATAATTAATATTTTCTATTTGATTTGTAATTAAACTACAATTTTCAACTTGTTTATTTTTTTCTTCTTTATCAATTCCTTCTAAATTGCTTAATTTTCCTGATAATTCTTTAATATTACTTAAATTTTTATCTTTAATTAAGCTTTTTAATTTTGTTTCTTTATCCTTTAATATTTTATTTCTCATATTTTGTGAATATAAGAAATTCTTTGCATTTAAATTTTGATATATATTATAACTTTTTTCATCTTCAATTGTATTATTTAATTTATTGAGAATTTCAGGAGGAGCACAATAATAAAATATATCTTCTTTTAATTTATTTATATTTTCTTTTTTAAATTCTTGAATAGATAATAAATTCATATTATTATCTATATCCTCATTTTTTTCATATAATTTTTTAGGAAATGATATTAAATCTTCAAAATATAATTTATCATCTTTTTCTTCTTCTTCTACTATTTCTTCTTTTCTTTCATTTTCTTCTGAATCTCTTCGTCTCCTCCCTCTCATGTGTCTAAAAATATCCATATGATGTCGTTGAAAACGTTCAAACATTTCCCTTTGATTTCCAACCCAACCACCTCCAAAATGCATTGCATCAATGTCTTCATCTTCGTCCATAGGACCATGCCACATTTATATTATTAAATTATTTTAGCTTTATTTTAATGAATATATGATAAAAAGAATATTATTTTTATATTTTACTTAATAATCAATATAGAATAATTTATAATGGGGATTGGGGATTGGGGATTGGGGATTGGGGATTGGGGAT
>ERZ842401.7732-NODE-7732-length-10871-cov-5.995007_pt1 | contig 10871 bp, 14 predicted proteins | sample MGYA00521270_ERZ842401 | MGnify/ENA primary metagenome ERZ842401 (study PRJEB31892, sample SAMEA3878208) | bioreactor metagenome | biome: Moose rumen | place: Sweden | collected 2011-10 | study: EMG produced TPA metagenomics assembly of the PRJEB12797 data set... | reverse complement strand
ATTTGAGACATTTTCTTTTGTGGTATATTAAGACATTATCAAAAATGACTTATATGAGTAAAAAAGACTTACACAAATTTCTTGACAAAGTCATCTGTTCAAGAAAAGACCAATCCACATTGACCTTTCTGTGATTTCACATTCAAACATGCTTTGTCCTGAAGAATAAACCTTGAAGAACTGACCCTGATTGTCTTCAATCCTGATGTATGTTGTCTGTGGTGTGAATAAACAATCACCATCTGCATCTTCCCTGTTCATCCATCCAATCCACTTGATTTCACCAAGTTCACCAACTGTGTAGACCTGTTTCATTCTTTCATCATGTGCTTTCATCATTTTCACCATTCCTTTCAAAACATCATTTTTACCTGTCCTGTCCAGTCCACCTGTCCAGTTTTCAAAATTGCCCAATTGCAGAAATTGCACAATTGCAGAAATTCCTATTCTTATATATTTTTTATAAATATATAAATAACGATATAAATAACTAAAAATCCTATATTTCTATAAAAGTATTAAGAAGTTACAACTTTCTGCAATTTCTGCAATTGCCCTTTGCAAACCCTTGTATTTTCAGGGGTTTCAGCAATTGCAGAAAAATTGCAGAATTGCAGATTTTCTGTCATTCACTGATTTTGACATACATCCTGACTGATTTTCTGTTCACTGTCTTCTGTTTAGATTCCACACCAAAAAGTGATTTCACAGTTCTTCCAAACTGATTTGATGATTCAGGTGTGAATCCGTTTTCCTGACAGTAACAAGAATATGCAAGATAAATTGTCTTTGTGTCATTGTTGAACAGATAACCTTCATCCTGTTCATTCATAAAACCAAGAACAGGATTGTTGAACACTTCATATTCATCCAGTTCCTTCTGAACCTTTTCAGATTTGGTGAACCTGTTATTCTTCAGAAGTCTTTGAAGACCTTCCACACCAATCCTGATTAGATATTCAATGGATGTCCTTCTGAACAACTTGGATTTAATATCAGGGTCATGGTCAGGGTCATCTTCAGAAAAGACTGCCTGAAATGGAATCATTTCAAGTCTTCTTTGGACTGCACCTGTCTTGTCCCTGATTCTTGGCATATTGTTAGCACTGAACACTAACTTCACATAGGGATTGAATTCAAATGCATCCTGTCCCTTGTATTCTGCCTGAATCCTGTTTCCATCTGTTATCTTCTTGAATAGGGATGAATCAGGAATGAATTCATCAGAAATGTCATCACCTACATTTGCAAGTTTCTTGAATAGTGTTGCTTTGCTGAACCTGTCACCAATGTTCTTCAGGTCAAGTGCAGACACATTGTCATCACCAAGGATTCTGTTCAACACCCTGATGAATGTTGATTTACCATTGGACTTGTCACCTATCAGGATAAAAGCCTTATTGAATCGGTTTTCCCTGAAGAAACAATATCCAATCAGTTCTTCTAATAACATCCTGATGTCTGCATCATCACAACTGATTCTGTTCATGGTGTGGTCTGCAAGACTGTCTTCAGCATCAGGAACATAATTCCAAGGAATCATATTGGTGATAACAATATCAGGACTGAATCCCTGAAGTTCACCTGTCTGAATGTCCAAGATTCCATTCTTGAATGCAATCAGGTCAGGTGATGCAGTTTCTGTTTCCTGACATACAATCTTCAAATACTTCAGGACTTCTTTTCTTTTGCTATCTGACAGTGTTGGTATTATCTTGACCATTGCATGTTCAATACTGTCCAAATCATAGTGATAAATTCCATCCTGATAGATGTGAAGTCTTCCACCAATCTTCTTGATGTGGAATTGTTTCATCAGTTCTTCTGCAAACACATTGTGAAGGAACATCTTTCCTTTGAAGAACTGACTGACCTTTCCTGTTTCCACTGCATATTCAACTGCATCTTCACGCAAGACAACATCCAGTTCCTGTTCTGACAGTGGTTTCTTGAATATGAATCCATTTATCAGTTCACAGGTGTGTTTGATGTCTTCTGCATTCATTCCAGTCTGACCCATAGGAATCTGAATCTTCAGAAGAAGGTCATTCCTTCCATCACCTTCACCCATTGCAACACTGTCCATGTCTGATGCAATTGGAAGAAGACACACTGGAACTTCCTGAATGTCATCATCTTCCTGTGATGGTGGAAATCTGTCAGACCCTTTCACCCTTAATGGAATATAGGTTTCACCATGATGAATGTCTGCAATCACACCAAGTGCAAGTCTTATATCTGCACCAGTCTTTGTGATTCTGTGTTGGGAATCCCTGAAGAAGAAGTGAAGGTGACCATTGTCAGGATTTTCCAAGACTAATGTCTTCCATCCTTCTTCACCACAAATGTTCCAAATCATGTCTGACAGTTCATTGGTGTCAAAACTAATATCAACAATGTCAGGATTCAGGACACCACCAAAACAATCATATTTTGATGCATCATCAAATGTTCTGATGACCTGTCTTCCTTTTATTTTCTCAATCGGTTTCTTTCCATCACCATTTGGATTCCCTTTGACATAAGTTCTGAATACTGTACTATTTCCAGTCCAAACTGAATCCATGTTTCATCATCCCCTTTCTAATTTCTTTCATCATCCTGTCCTTCCTTTCATTCATAGTCTTCAACTATTTCTGAAGGTGTGACACCAAGTGCCTTTGCAATCTTTCCAATTGTCACAGGTTTAGGGTCATTCCTTCCTGTTCTAATCTGTTGCAGTGTTGACCTTGAAATGTCTGCCTTCTTATAAAGTTCTGTGACAGTCATGCATTTTTCAGCCATTACCAACTGAAGTTTTGTGGTTGATAGTTTCATTTTTCCTTCCTTTCCGCATGAATACTGGATTCACACTTTGTCCTTGTTACTATCTTGTTACTAACAAACTATTGACAGGTTGCATTTGATAACCTTATAATGCAATTAGTAATCATTTGAAACCTTCTAAATGTATACTATCACATTTGAAACCGCATGTCTGCTGAACTAATTCAACACTTGCGAAAAAATTTTCAAATGTGAAAAGTACACAAATGCAACCTTCTATGTTAGAATGGGAACATGGTGGTGATGCTATGAAGACTAAAGGTCAAATGATTGCATCCATCAGAAAACAGAAGGGACTGACACAACAACAACTTGCAGAACTGACAAACATTCCTGTTGGAAGTATCAAACAATATGAAACTGACAAAAGGAATCCAAAGTTTGAAACAGTAAAAGCAATTGCTGATGCCCTTGGTGAAAATGTATTCAATCTGACACAGGATGTTGAATTCATCAGGAAAGATGCAGAAGAATTTGACAAACTTCCTGATTATGACTTGGATGACATTGACACCTTCAGAAATTTCCTTTCACTGAATCCTGATGGAAAAAGGAAGGTATCAGAATACATTGATGACCTGATAACTTCCAAAAGGTACACATAAGGACACCCATTCAAATCTTTATGAATGGATGTCCTTATTTTTTTTATCACAGAAAGGAATGGTGAAATCAGATGAAAAGAACAAATGACATGAATGATGTAGCAACAGAAGTTAGGGGAATCAGTGCAAACCTGTCCATGATGATGGGAACACTGGAAAATGATTCCAAGGTATCTTCAGAACAGTTTTCAAACATTCTTTATGCAATCATCAGACAACTGGACAGGATTGCTGAAGACATTGATGAAATCCATGAAGAACTTCTTCAGGTCAGACAGTAAACCTGAAGACAACAGTCATCCAGTGTCTGCAACCACTGGATGACTTTCAATTAAAACAGAAAGGGTCTTCCTATACCAGTCCACAAACTTTCAAGGTCATCCTTTCTGTCATTATAGAAAGGATGATTTTTATTTATGAAGTTCCCTAATGGTTATGGTTCAGTTTATAAACTGTCAGGAAAAAGAAGGAATCCTTGGGTTGCAAGGAAAACAATTGGATGGGATTTCAATGAAGAAAAACAGAAGGCTTTTCCTGTTTACAAGTTTGTTGGTTACTATCCCACCAAACAAGATGCAATGATAGGACTTGCAGACTACAACAAAGACCCTTATGACCTACACTTTCAGACAATCACTTTTGCAGAAGTCTTTGAAAGATGGTCTGAAGAAAAATATCCCAAGATTTCAAAGTCAAATTGTCAGGGATATAATGCATCCTATAATTTGTGTAGCACCATCAAGGACATGAAGATGTGTGACATCACAATTGACCATCTTCAGAAAGTTGTTGATGAATCAGGGAAGAACACCCCAACACTGAAGAAGTTGAAGATTCTGTTCAAACAGTTATATGACTACTGCATACTTCATGACATTGTGTCCAAGGAAAAGGCAGACAAGGTCAAATTTGTAGATATTAGTCAGGCAGGGAATCCAAATGCATATAACAGGAAACCTTTCCACCCTGATGAAATTGACAAGGTTTGGAAGGTCAAGGATTCCAATATATATTGGACAGTTGTCCTGATGTTGATTTATTCAGGTGTCAGAATCGGTGAAATGTTAGATTTGAAGAAGGAAGATGTTCACTTGGAAGAAAGATGGTTTGACATCAAGAAGTCCAAGACTGAATCAGGAATCAGACAGGTTCCCATTGCTGAAAAGATTGTTCCCTTCTTTGAATACTGGATGAACCAAGAAGGTGAATATCTAATCACCACACCTGACCACTATCATTTTTCATACAGAAATTATTATGATTCATATTGGTCACCACTGATGGAACAATTATCTTTGGAACACAGACCACATGACACAAGACACACTTGCATTTCCCTTCTGACTGCAAATGGTATTGATGAAAGAATCATCAAGAAGATTGTAGGTCATAAAGGTCAGGGTGTTACTGAAACAGTCTACACACACATTGAAATGCAGTACAAACTGGATGCAATCAATAAAATCTGAAAGGTGGTGTGTCTATGCCAAAGAAAAAGACCACAGGTCTTCCCAAGGTTGCATATAAAAATCTAAAGTGGGAAGAAAGACAGAAACAGAAGGCAGAACAAAGGAAGTCTTATGACAGACAGGAACTTCTTCTTCCCTGTGGATGGAAGGACAAATTGAAGGAAGTCAGTTCTTCAATGGGAATCAGTGTGAATGACTATGTGTGCAGACTAATCAAGGCAGACATTGACCAAGACCACAAACCTGATGACCTTGTGTCCATGTTGCTGAAGTGGGAAGTCAAAGAAAAATATCACAGTATGATTGAATCTGCATCCTTCACCAAAAGTCAGGGATATTTCATCAGACTGAAGACAGGATTCATCAATGACCTGTCAGGAACCAATGAAATCATTCAGAAGAATGTGAAGGATTTAAGACATTCAATGCAGTTCACACACCCTGTCAGGAATCCTGAAGACCTTTGTGGACTGGATTCAATGACCTATGAACAATTGGTCAGGTGGCAAGTCCCAAAGAACAGGATTCAAGACATCAAGGGTGTTGGTGACCATCAGATTATTTTCAAGGATGGAACAGAATGGAAGTTCAAATCTGTGTCAGAATTAAGGTATATGTGGAAAAGCAAAAAGGAAGGGTGAAAACCTTCCTTTTTTGTTGTCTTCCGTATAAAAAGAATCCAGTATTTTCAAGGGATTCAGGTGTTTTTATATGTTATACGGAAGACACATTTTTGATGTATTTATCATTTTGTTACTATCGTGTTTCTATCTTGTTACTAACGGACACGAATGCAGACAAACGGACAAAAGAAAAAACCCCGAAAAATCGGGGTTTTCTGCATGTTTGCAATGTTCTTGAATTATCTCTTTGAGAACTGTGGAGCACGACGAGCCTTCTTTAAACCTGGCTTCTTTCTCTCCTTCATTCTTGGATCTCTTGTGAGGAATCCTGCCTTCTTGAGTGTAGGTCTGTACTCATCTGAATCAGCCTGAAGAAGTGCACGAGAGATTCCATGACGGATAGCTCCGGCCTGACCGGTTGTACCGCCACCTCTTACTGTAACAACTATATCAAATTTCTCAGCTGTTTCAGTAGCTACGAGTGGCTGACGAACTATTGTCTTAAGAGTCTCGAGTCCAAAATAATCATCGATATCTCTCTTATTGATTGTTATATTTCCCTTTCCAGGGTGAAGGTATACACGTGCAACAGAACTTTTTCTTCTGCCGGTACCATAATATGTTGCTGCTTTAGCCATTTTGAATTCTCCTTTCAATTACCTGTAATTAAAAATCCAGTACTTCAGGCTTCTGAGCAGCGTGATTGTGCTCTGGTCCTGCATATACATGAAGCTTTGTGTACATATCTCTTCCAAGAGAACCCTTAGGAAGCATGCCCTTAACAGCGTGCTCGATTACTCTTTCAGGGTGAGTGTTAAGCATCTCACGAAGAGTTGCGCTCTTCTGACCACCAACGTAGTCTGTGTGGTGCCAATAAATCTTCTGATCAAGTTTCTTACCTGTAACTTTAATCTTCTCAGCATTTACTACAATAACGAAATCACCTGTATCAATGTTTGGTGTATAGATTGCCTTGTTCTTTCCTCTAAGGACATTAGCTACTTCTGTAGCAAGACGACCAAGTGTCTTATCTGTTGCATCAACTACGTACCATTTCTTCTCTACGTTAGTTGCGCTTGGCATGAATGTTTTCATCGTATTACCTCCATAGTTACTATGTACTATTGCTGTAAAAAGAACTGCCGCCAGCCTTTTTACGTTACAGGAACCCTTCACCTGATTCCTGCCCTGTATATACGAAGCTCAAAAGTCCGTGGACAGACTTCTCTGTTTGTGAGGCAGACGCTTCGCAGTGCCAAATGCACCTATGAAAATCGCACTATGAAATTGGCGTTTTCAATTTATCATCGGAAGCTTACCGGTTCTTCCTGATGATATAATCATTTTTATTGTGTGAACAAATTTTCGTCACACAGTGATATATTTTATCCTTATATGGGTGCATTTGTCAAGTGTTTTAACACAATTTGCTTATATTATAAGCTCTCCATCCGGGAACTCGTATTTCATAAGGCACAGGCCATTAGCAGGTGCTGTGGGGCCTGCCATGGATCTATTGCAAGCTTTTAGGATGCTAACAATATCTTCCGGTTCACCTTTTCCTCTGCCTATCATAGTAAGGGTACCAGCAATAATCCTGACCATGTTATATAAAAAGCCTTGTCCCTTTACTTCAATAATTATCTCTTGATTTTCTCTAAAAACATTTATTTGGTATATGGTTCTTACATGATCCGGGGTCTGCGTAGCCGTATTGCAAAACGATGTAAAATCATGTGTTCCTTCAAGATTATGAGCTGCTTTTTGCATTTTAAGAATATCCAGATCAAAACTATAATGCCATGCATAAAGTCTTTTGGTGGGTAGCATAACAGCATCATTCCATATTCTATACTGATAGGTCTTGATCGTATTGCAATGCCTTGGGTGGAAAGTATCCTCGACTTCAAGTGACTTTATAATCCTAATATCTTCGGGCAGCATGCTGTTGATTGCATAGGAGAACTTCTTGGGAGGTATAGAAGATTTGGTATCAAATACAAATAGGTTACCACAGGCATGAACACCTGCGTCTGTACGGCTGGCGCCTATAAGTTCAACATCTTCTTTGGTTAACCCTTTTATAGCCTTCATAAGCATGCCTTCTATCGTTACCGCTTCAGGTTGATATGCTGACCCATTATAATTTGTGCCGTCATATGCTGTTATAAGTAATACTCTTGGCATAATGTCTCCCTTTTTTCAAATCAAACAAATAGATTCATTCTGCCGACTACTATCATGGCCAACATAAATACCAAAAGTATGAAATATGCAGCGTAGTCATATCTCTTATAGATAAGCGGTTTCATTCTGGTTCTACCATCTCCGCCGTGATAGCACCTAGCTTCCATTGCCATAGCAAGATCATTAGCACGCCTAAACGCAGATATGAACAGTGGTACGAGTATAGGCACAAGACTTTTGGCCTTTTGTATAATTCCGCCTGTTTCAAAATCGGCACCTCGTGCCATCTGTGCCTTCATTATCTTATCGGTTTCCTCCATGAGAATAGGAATAAAACGAAGGGCAATCGCCATCATCATGGCTATCTCATGGATTGGAGCATGAATCTTTTTTAGTGGAGAGAGCAATGATTCCAAACCGTCAGTTAACTGATTCGGGGTAGTTGTAAGCGTCATTATGGATGAACCTATTATCAAAAAAATAAGTCTTATAGCCATTTTAGCCGCAAATATCAGGCCTTCTTTGGTTATTTTAAAAATCCAAAAAGAAAAAAGCGTATGCCCCGGGGTCAAAAACAAATTGAATATTACCGTAATAAGCAAGAGGATGAATATGGCTTTCATTCCTCGCAAAATAAATGATAGCGGAACATTCGAAAGATATATTATTATCGCAAGATATAAAGCTGCTACTACATATCCTATGAAATTATTTACAAGGAACAGTAATATAATAAACGCAAGTGTCCCCACAATCTTAACTCTTGGATCAAGCTTATGAATAAGGGAGTTGGTCTGATAATACTGTCCTATTGTTATGTCTCTTAACATTTAAGTTTGTCCTTATTTTGTGCAAAAGGCATTCATGATCTCATCCGTTGCCTGTTCTATTGTCGTAACATTATCATTAACATTAAAACCTTTTTCTTTTAGGTCCTTCATTATATATGTAACCTGGGGAGCTGCAAGTCCAATTTCCTCAAGTTCTTTGTAATGCGAAAATACTTTCACCGGAGTGTCATCAAACATGACTTTTCCACGATCCATTACTATTATTCTCTCGACATAATTTGCAACATCCTCCATGCTATGTGAAACAAGTATTACTGTTATTTTCTTTTCTTCGTGAAGTTTTTTTAGAAGATCTAATATCTCTTTTTTACCATTAGGATCGAGTCCGGCAGTAGGTTCATCGAGTACAAGTATCTCCGGTTCCATAGCTATAACTCCGGCTATGGCCACTCGCCTTTTCTGCCCTCCTGAAAGTTCAAATGGTGATTGTTTATAGAATTCATTGCTAAGTCCAACCATTTGCAAGGCATTATAAGCTCTTATTTCAACTTCCTCTTTTGGAAGCCCCAGGTTCTTGGGACCAAAGCACACATCGGCAAAAACTTCTATTTCAAAGAGTTGATGCTCAGGATATTGGAAAACAAGACCTACCTTAGATCTTAATTTCTTTCTATTGTAGTCTTTGGCATTTATATCCTCTCCGTTATATAAAACCTGTCCAGATGTGGGTTTTACAAGACCATTTAGATGCGTTACAAGTGTAGACTTCCCTGAACCGGTATGCCCGATAAGACCAATAAATTGTCCTTCGGGGATGTCAAGAGTAACGTCTCTTAACGCTTCATGCGCCATCTTTGTACCGGCATCATATGTGTAATTAATATGATTAAGCTTTAGTGGCATTTTGTTCCTTTCCGTTATTTCAAGCCTAAAATATTGATTCTTTAAAATTTTAACTATTTTGTTTTCTTCAATGAAATAGTCAAAAGCCTCTAAAATTTCCTTTTATCTAACCTTGTCTTGTTTTAACGAGCGCTTCAACAAGCTCTTGCCTTGTTAAAATTCCGGTGGGAATGTCCAGACCTCTTTTCCTTAAATTATCAGCAAGTAGTGAGGCCTGTGGAACATCAAGATGTAATTCTTTTAACTTATCAACTTGGGAAAAGATATTTCGGGGGCTTCCACTCATTACAACTTTGCCTTTTTCCATAACAAAAATCCTGTCAGCGTTAACAACCTCTTCCATATAGTGTGTTATTAATATGACTGTGATGCCCTCTACGTCATTTAAAGCTCTTGCAGCTCTTATAACTTCTCTTCTTCCGGAAGGATCCAACATAGCGGTTGGTTCGTCCATTATAATGCATTCAGGATGCATAGCAATCACACCTGCAATCGAAACGCGCTGCTTCTGTCCACCAGAAAGGTGATTGGGAGATGATTTCCTATACTCATACATGCCAACTGTTTTTAGACTTTCATTTACGCGTTCCCATATTTCATCTGTAGGAACTCCCATGTTCTCGGGTCCAAATCCGACATCTTCTTCTACTACCTGGCCAATAATCTGATTATCAGGATTCTGGAACACCATTCCTGCTTTCTGACGAATACTCCAGAGGTTATGCTCATCACTTGTATTCATGCCATCAACATATACGGATCCTTTAGATGGATATAATAGTGCATTAAAATGCTTAGCAAGAGTAGACTTACCGGAACCATTATGACCAAGAATAGCAATAAATTCGCCCTTATTGATGGTCATGTCAACGCCATCAACTGCCGTGATAACTCCTGAAGAATTGCCTTCTTCATCATGCTTCATGTATTGAAAAACAACATTCTGAGCATCAATCATCTTTTTATAGCTCTTGGTATTTGACTCTTCAGATTGTATGTCTTTAGTTGTTGAAAAATAAGTTGTATTTGAATTCATGTTATATTCCTCACATCTTCACGATTATACAAAATTAGCAAGTGAGCGTCAATTAGAGTAAAATATTAGTATATGAAACAACTATTTTTACCTGATAACAAATGTCGCAGCGATGATTCAATCTATTCAAATCACTTAAAAATCAGTCATATCTGATAAATTTAACGACTATTAAGAGCAATTATATGGGAGGCCTTTAATGAATTTAAAAAACCAAGGAATATTAAATAAAATACTGCTTCTTATTATCTGTATTATAATATGCGCAATTGGTGCTCGTATTCTTAATTCCGGAGAAACTCTTTCGGAATATGCAAATAAGCATCCTGAAGCAGCTTATTCCAGCACAGTTGAAGAACCAAGCAGTTAATAACTTAAACTTCCCACATCGAAAACGGTACTTGCTCCAGCTAGGATGCGAGGTGTCAGCC
>ERZ842401.7731-NODE-7731-length-10874-cov-7.103337_pt1 | contig 10874 bp, 9 predicted proteins | sample MGYA00521270_ERZ842401 | MGnify/ENA primary metagenome ERZ842401 (study PRJEB31892, sample SAMEA3878208) | bioreactor metagenome | biome: Moose rumen | place: Sweden | collected 2011-10 | study: EMG produced TPA metagenomics assembly of the PRJEB12797 data set... | reverse complement strand
AAATCCTCGAAATACTGTCTAGACATCTCGGCAAAATCCTGAATTTTCCATTGTCTGTAAAACAGGTGGCGGAACTGACAGGAAAGACAGAGCATAATATATAAGATGTGCGAAAGAGGTATACTACCACATACCAAGGTTGGCAGATCCACATTCATCAACCTCAGACATCTCAGCGGTGTACTTTATCATGACACGATGTCACAATAAAGCCGCTGTTGCTTGAAATGGAATGAAACAAAAAAAGTCCACCTGTAAGCCTGTCGGGAGATACGCCCATGGTGGCAAAATTCGTAAAATTCAAAACTAATGATATATGGAAAGAAGAATTTTTGTTAACGAAACCACATTCGAGGAGATGAGGCGGCTGAAAGAGTTGCACGATCTTCCGGTCATCATGATATGGTCTTATCTCAATTACGAGAAAATGCGGGTCATCCTGATGTATGACGAGAGGGATTACTGGATGACAATATGGCTGGAAGATAAGGCTCGTGGTATTTATGAGGTTCAAGAAAATCTCAAAGTCAACAAGGCTTCATACAGACATGAGGTTGTGAATATCATGCAGGAGAAATTCATCAGACACGCACTGCCTTTTAATATGAGTATAGGGAAGTGCGAAGACAAAAACCGGGAGGTAAGCATCGAATACCATGATGAGGACATGATTCTGGAATCATGGCTTGTCATCAGCTCTATTGACGACTATCTCAACCCAAGAAAGGAGCATATCTATGATTGACAGACATGTCATTGAGCAGGTGCTCGACCGGACGGATATTGTCAGCGTCATCGGTGAGTTCGTCGAACTCAAACGCAAAGGGTCAAGGTTCTTTGCGTGCTGTCCGTTCCATCAGGAGGACACGCCTTCATTCGCCGTATTCGACAACACGGGTACGTACAAGTGTTTCGGATGCGGGAAAGGCGGCAATGCCGTCTCGTTCCTCATGGAGCATGAGGGCATGACTTATCCAGAGGCAGTCAAAAGCCTGGCCAGACGATGCCACATCGACATCATTGAGAGGGAATCCACTGCACAAGAGGAACAGGAATACCGGGTCAAGGAAGCGATGTGGGCTGCGAACAAAAGGTTAACGGACATCTATAAGGCAGAGTTGCAGAAATGTCCTGGTGCCAAGGAATACGCATACAAACGATGGGGAGAGGATTACTGCCTCATGCGTGACATCGGCTATTGTCCCGCAAACGCAAAGCTGGTGGACAAAGCGAAGATAACAGATGAAATCATCGAGAAGCTGCACCTTAAGAACAAAGGGGGATTCGACTTCTTTTCAGGGCGTATCATCATACCTATCAAGGACAGGCAGCAGAGGGTAATCGGTTTCACGGCAAGGGATTTTGAGGGGAACAGCAAAGCGAAATACATGAACTCCACGGAGTCGCCCATATACGTGAAGTCCGATTCCATCTTCGGTATCGACGCGGCTTGGAGAGAAGCGGCAAAAACGAAGTCCATGATTCTGGTGGAGGGTGCGCCGGACTGCATGAGATTGCAGTCTATCGGAATCCTCAATACGGTGGCGCCTCTGGGCACGGCATGGACTGACAGCCAGTTTGAAATCATCAAACGGACGGCGGAAAAGGTCTGCTTCATCCCTGACGCCGACCCGCCTCATGAGGATGAGGAATACGGACCGGGAATCAAGGCGGTGATGAAGTCGGGCGAGAAAGCCATGACTAAGGGGCTGTCAGTGGCTGTGAGAGAAATACCGGTCACCAACGAAAAGCAGGACCCGGATTCTTTCTGTACGTCCAAGGCGAAGTTCAGACAGCTCGAAGAGAAGGACTTCGTACTGTGGATGGCGGAGAAGCTCTTCGTGGGTGACATGACTACGGAGCAGAAAGGAAAGGTGGTGAACCGCATCGCCTCCATACTGATGCACGTGCAGGACGAGACAACGCTGACCATGTACGTCGCCCGGCTGACCCAGTTCGACGGGTCACGGCAGTTGTGGAAGAAAGCGGTGGAGAGGCAGCGTAACCAGGCTGACATGGAAGCGGCGAAAGCTAAGGCGGAAAAGGAAGCGGGACTGTTTGACAAATATGGATTCAACGAGAACAAAACTCATAATTACTATTATTCGGTATCGGAAAACGGAGGGCTGTATGTTTGGAGCAACTTCATCATGATTCCCCGTTTCCATATCAAAGACACTATTAACTCAAAACGTATATTTATGCTTAGAAATGAGAAGAGACAAGAGGCTATGGTGGAGATGAAGCAGGAGGACCTGGTGTCCCTGCAGAAGTTCATGGTGAGGGTGGAAAGCCTGGGCAACTTCATCTGGAAGGCCTCACAGAGGGAACTGAACAAACTGAAGTCGTATCTCTACGAACAGACGGAAACGGCTGAGAACATCAGTCAGATGGGATGGAACCGCAACGGGTTCTATGCCTTCGGAAACGGCGTGTATTACGAGGGGGAGTTCATCAAGGCGGATGACAACGGTATCGTACGTCTGCCTAAGGGAAATTTCTACCTGCCTTCGTGCTCGGTGATTTACCGCGACGAGACAAAGCTGTTCCAGTTCGAGCGCAGGTTCGTACACCTGAACTTGTCAACCATCGGCATGAGGGAATACACATCGCAGATTTTCCGCGTGTTCGGCAACAACGGGAAAATCGGATTCATGTTCCTCATCGCAACGCTGTTCCGGGACATCGTGACGAGGGAGACACGCTCCTTCCCAATCCTCAACCTGTTCGGACCGAAAGGTTCGGGCAAGTCGGAGCTGGGGCACACGCTGATGTCATTCTTCATCATCAAGAACATCCCCCCGAACATGCAGAACTCCACTCTCCCGGCACTCAACGACGCGGTGGCGGCGGTGGCGAACGGACTGGTGCACCTTGACGAGTACAAGAACAACCTTGACATTATCAAGATTGAATTCCTGAAAGGGCTGTGGGACGGTACCGGGCGAACTCGAATGAACATCGACATGGACAAGAAGCTGGAGACGACATCGGTGGACAGCGGCGTGATCCTATCCGGCCAGGAGATGCCGACAGCGGACAACGCTCTTTTCTCTCGTCTTATATTCCTGCAGTTCTCTAAGTCGGTGTTCACGGAGACAGAGAAAGCGAATTACCGCACACTGAAAGTGATGAGAAGCCAGGGGTTGACTCACCTCACACTTCAGCTGCTCAGCTACCGCAAGGTGATGGAATCTCAGTATGTGGATTATTTCCGAATGACCAGCAACGACGTGATGGACAAACTGGGTGACATGGCCATCGAGGACAGAATCCTCACCAACTGGCTTACGCCATTGGCGGCATTCAGGACACTGACTAACATCATTGACGTGGACATGAATTACAAGGAGATGGTGGATATAGTGGCGGAAGGAATAAAATACCAAAACGCACAGTGCTCGCAGAACAACGAGCTGGCGGCTTTCTGGAACATGGTGGCTTACCTTGTCAACGAGGGGGAGATGAACGAGGGGGGCGACTATCGCATCGAGTATGTCAGGAGGCTGAAGACGGATATGGTGAAAACCAGCTGGGAGATGACAAAACCAGTGCTCTACCTGCAGAAGTCTAGGCTGTTCATGCTCTATAAGAAGCATGCAAAGATGGTGGGAGACGCCACACTGCCGGAGGCTTCACTGAAATACTACCTCAAAAACTCCAGGGCTTATCTCGGTGAGAAAAAAGGGGTGAGATTCAAGGTGTTCAAACATGGCATTCCGCAGACATACGTCAAAGACAACATGAGGAGGGAGCTGTCATCGGTCCAGCGTTCGTACTGCTTCGACTACGAGACTCTGGAGAGGGATTACAAAATAAACCTGATTCAGACGGAGGACACGGATGACACTGCCCATATCGAGGATTATGAGGCGGAACATCCTAACCAGCTCGCCATACCATATTAAAGAATAAATTCTTTTCATATTGGATATTAGTTAGTGTTTGAAGGTAATAAGATTGTAGTTTTTGTTAAGCAATTCTATTACTGGGCAGCCGCCTGTCGGGAGACACGCGGCTGTTTTTATTTTCTCTTCCACAATTAGTGAAACGGAAATGGGCGCAACAAAGGCAACAAAGGCAACATGTTTATGCACAAAGGAATACAGGGATTATTTCCTGACAACATTCCGCAACATTTTGCAACACGGAATCGGATTGCCAACAAATCGGGCGGTTTTACAACTTTTTTATAGGTTTTGCAACATTTTAAATAGTATATATATTATTGATAATTAGTAAAATAGAATTCTTATTCCCCTTTGTTGTGAATGTTGCACCCAAAAACATATATATGCGCGAGAAAAAAATTTCTGGTTTGAAACTGTTGTTTTGTCATTTGGAATGGCAAAAGCATGGATTTATTGTGGACAGGTTTAGACAATGGATTTTTATTGCGAATATTTTCGTTTTCAATGAGTTGAAAATTGGATAAGTATTCGGTTTTTTGTAACTTTGTGAGTGATTCAATAATAACTATCCTATACCTAAACCTTAACTTCTTTATGCAGACGTATTCTGTGTTTATCACACTGGAGCCTTATCTGGCACAATGGCTCATCCATGAGTGCGGTGGTGAACAGCCTATCAGGGTGAAACGGGGGTCGGCGGAGTCGGACATCCTGGAACTTTGGCTGACGAAGCCGCCGAAAGATCCATCATGGACTCCGCAGCTCACAGCCAATCCGGGACAGGTGGAAATCATCCTGCCTTATTTCTCGCATAAGAACATCCGATGCAATTACTACCTCTCTCCACGGGGGGAGGTATGTCTCCACGCTTGCATACGCAACCGGTTCCGGGTGCAGTTGTGGAAGGAGCTTCACACCGTGGGCAATGTCATACGCCGGAATGACATCGCCATTTCGGAATGGATGGAGAAACATGGCATCGAGGATAACGACACGAACTGGAACACCATCGCGAAGATCCTGCAACGCAAACGTGCTGTTTATTGCCCTGATAAACGGTTGACTAATCACAAGTCCAGCAAACATAAGAAAAAATCATAGATAATCTTAACACGTTCAAACAACATTTGTCCACCTATACATAATAAATCATAAATCGTAAATCGTAAATACTTAAATCGTAAATATGATACAGTCCTTACCGAATATAGTGAAGGTATTCACCATCCCTTGTGCCTCGCTTGCTCCAAACGTAGTTGAGAAATACATGGCAGGTCTGCTTGTCGGGGTATATCCTCTGCCTAGGGAGGTGGAGCAATATGGCACAGGGGCGTGCGAAGCTGCCAACGAACTTGACGATGGCACCTACTATGAGAAAACTGTTCTACAGTTCTCCACCGCTGAGGAGATTACGAACACCACTCCGCTGGCGTTCGTCATCATGGACGCGCAGGAGAATTATTTCCTGATAGGGGCAAAGGAGGCTCCTTTCCCTATAATTGAAATTGCTAAGTCGATATCAGCTGAGAGCAATGTGAACAACGTGAAAGTGACTTTCACAAAGCGAAAATCACTTATTCCTTGCAGTATTTAATCAGGATTTGATAAAAGCATTGATTTTCTCAGAAAAAAATGCTAATTTTGCAATATAAAATGACAGGATATGACAAAGGAAGAATTACTTTCAAAACTCAATGACATCGAATGGGATGACTTCGAAGTGAAAGAAGCCAAAGATAAGTTACCGGATAATGTTTGGGAGTCTGTCTCCGCTTTCTCAAACACATCCGGCGGATGGATCGTGTTCGGTGTGGCTCAACACGGAAAGAGATTCGAGGTGCAGGGTGTGAACAACGGGGAGAAAACAGAAAGCGATTTCCTGAACACTCTGCGGAATGGACAGAAATTCAATCACAAAATCCATCCCAATGCATTCAAATACAAAATAGATGACAAACTTGTATTGGCTTTCTTTATTCCCGCTTCATCACACAAGCCTATTTATTTCGGTAATCCCAGCAACACTTTTGTTCGCTCTGGCAGTGGCGACAGGAAAGTGGATGACATGGAATTGGAAGCAATGATTCGTGATCAAGCTTTCGGTACTAAGAGTGAAGAAGTTCTTCGTGGCACCAGCGTTGAAGATCTTAATCCCAGCTCTTATGAGTCATATCGAAATTATATCCTCGCAGAAAATCCAGACAAGGCTTACAAAGAACTTGACAAGATAGCGTTTTGCAATCGAATGGGCATAAGTGTTCAGGGAGAGCTGACAATGGGAGGACTGCTGTTTCTTGGAAAGTGGGATGTAGTCAGACAGTATTCAGGAAATTTCTGGATTGACTACATTGAAATTCCAGGAGTAAGTATCGCTGATGCACCTGTCAGATACACCTATAGAATGCCTGAGTTGGACAACATTTGGGAATGTTATAACGTGATATTCCAACGTTTGCGCATTTATGCGGACAATCCGTATTCTCCTCAACCAGATGGGAGAGGCCCAGATGATTTGAGCCAGCTATTCGCATTACGAGAAGGGTTGGTGAACTTTTGCGCACATGCAGATTTCTTTAGCCCTATGCATCCGACAATAAGAGTTTACTCCGACAGAATATCATTCCAAAATCCTGGAAAGTGCGTAGTTAATCCAAATGATCATTCTCGCCCTTTAATATCAAAACCTCGAAACCCGACAATCATACGTCTGTTCCGTCATGCAAAATTAAGTGAAAATGGGGGATATGGTTTTGACAAAATGATGGTATGGAAAGCGAAAACAGGAAAAGAAGTGGTTTTCTATACGGATGAAACTATGACTGAAGTAACGTTTTATCGAAGCATTGGCGGTAACTTTGGCGGTAACTTTGGCGGTAACTTTGGCGGTAACTTTGATGAAGAGAAATATAAGGAACTTACTGAAAGACAAAAAAATATATTAAAAGTCATTCTAACCGGACAGATTACTTCCGCCAACGATGTGGCGGCAACTTTGGCGTTAACTAAACGTACTGTAGAAAGAGAAATGTCATATCTTAAAACACAAGGATTTATTATTAAAGAAGGAAAGCACAACAAAGGTCGTTGGATCATCCTCAAATAGCACTGTCTTTTATTACATTTATACAAAGGAGTACTTTTGCTTGCAGTTAAGCAGAAGTACTTTTTTTTTATGGCTAAAAGCAAACAAACATATCATCTTCATCTCAAAGGATATGTCGGAGGCTACGACTTCGACAGCGATTATGTGGACTACATACTCGCCAAATATCCGGATTCTGAGGTGAATGTCCTTATCGATTCACTTGGCGGCTCACTCGCCACTGCACTCTCCATCGTGGCGGCGTTCCGTGGTCATGGGAATGTCCATGTCCACTTCGTGGGCATGAACGCTTCGGCTGCCACCATCGCCTCCATGGGTGCGAAACGCATCACCATGGATTCCTCTGCCATGTACCTCGTACATAAATGTTCCATCGAGTTCTTTGAATGGGCTTCCGCCAATGCTGACAAACTCGCAGAGATTATCAAGGAGGCAAGGCAGATGAAATCCGACTTGGAGAAGATGGATTTGAACGTGGCTCAGCTATATGCTTCCAAGTGCCAGAAGAGCCCGGAGGATCTTCTCGCACTCATGAAGAAAGGGGGATGGCTCACCGCACAAGAGGCAAAGGAATATGGATTCGTGGATGAAATAACATCCTTCGAAGAAGATGAGGCACCGGTCATTACGGACAGCATCGCTGCCGACATGACAGCATCGGGCATTCCTGTTCCATCCACATTCATCCATAAAGAGGAACAGCACAGCGGTCTGTTCACTCGTTTTGTCGAGTCACTGACTCGTTTCTTCTCTTCCGAGAATAAAGTTCAAGAAAATAACACACCTAACACCTCAACTGAAATGGAAAATCAAAACACACCAACACAGGATCCTCAGCCAGTTGCTCAGGAGCAACAGACTGACACCACGCAGCAGACTGACACTACTCCTTCAGAAGAGCAGACACACTCCGCAGGCACAGATGAGGCTACCGCACAGGCTACAGCTCATGCCAACGCCCTCGCTTTGAAAGATGCGGAAATCGCCCGTCTCAAAGCGGAAATCGAGGAGCTGAAACGCACACCGGGGGCATCCACTTCGCAGGTCGTGGAGGATGAGAAAAGCAAGGACAAGGAGCCTCGCAACCAGGCTGAAGCGTTCTTCAACACCCGTCAGCGTGCGAAAGCTCTCTACGACATGCTGCCGTAACATTATTCACTCTAAACTCTCAACTCTAAACTCTCAACTATTATTATGGCTGGACAACTTACATTCACTCTCGCAGATTTTCAGGAGGCGGCCACCAAGTGGCGCTCCGACCTGCTCATGCTGCCTATCATAGGCTGTCAGGAGACTCTTCAATATATGACTGCCCGTCCGGGCATCCGATACAAGGAACAGGTGGGCGCAATCTCAGGCGATGCGCAGTTCGGACCTTACAAGCCGTCACGGTCCACTGACTTCAACCTCAACGTGGACTTCCGCACACTGGAGACATTCTTCGGTTCGGTGGTCGCCAAGTTCGAGCCGAACTCGGCTGTTTCCACGCTCCTCGGTCAGGTGGGCGACACCAAGGGCGACGGACAGATGCGTGCTCCTACTGCACTTCACGTACTGGCTCTTATCGCACGCGGCCTTTCAGAGCACCTCAACGAGGCGATCTGGGCAGGCAAGCGCAATCCGTCGGGTGACACCACCATCGACCTCTTTGACGGTTTTGACACCATCACAGAGAACGAAATCACTGCCGGAGCTCTCGCAGCAGAGGAGGGTAATTACATGAAACTCACTGACGCAATCACCAAGGACAACGCCTGTGAGATTGCGAAGGACATCCTCTTCTCCCTGGATCCCCGCCTTCGTGCTCAGGACCTCTATATGTACTGCACACAGGAGTTCGCAGACGCATACAACGAAAGTTATCTTCTTACACATGGCGGTATCAACTACAACAACCAGTATGCGCAGCAGACGGTGGAAGGGTCCAACGGTCGTCTGCACATCGTTCCTATGTACAACAAAATCGGGTCGAAGTACATCCACATCGCTCCGAAGATAAACATGCTGGTGGGCTACGACCAGATGGGCGACATCGAGTCGGTTCTCGTGAAGGAGTACGAGCCGTTCATCCTCTCTTACATCGCCACCATGTTCTTCGGTGTGCAGTTCGAGTCGATTGACAAACGCCGTCTCAAAGTGATTGAACTCGCTGACTAAACGTCAGCGGTTCTTTCACCCTCTCAATTCTCTAAACTCTAAACTCTCAACTCAAAACTATTATATCAATGGCAACAAACTGTTTAAACAGCATACAGCGTTCGCTTGACTGGTGTATGGGTACTCCCGAACTGCCGGGCATCAAGCGTAAGATATACTACATATCCAAGAATCTCATTGCGAAATGGCCTACGTTCCAGCGTGACGAGAACGGACGTGTCACCTCCTCCGTGCTTCAGGGGAATTTCACACTCGTTGCTGATGCGACATGGAAATTCATCGTCATCCTCGCTGACAAGTCTCAGCTGACTTCTGAATCACAGGGCGAAGTGCCATCACAGACACAGTTGAACAAACTGACTGCTGTTCATCCCGGTGTCGGACCGGACGCATCCGCCGCTGCCGCCTACCTCAACAACGGCGATAATGTCTTCATCGTCGAGGATATGAAGGGCAACTACCGCGTGGTGGGCAGCGACAGGTGGCTCACAAGCTGCAAGGTGGGTCAGGACAACGGGCAGGGTCCTACAGGCTCTACTTCCACAACGATCGAAGTGGAGGCGACGGACGAAATACCTTCTCCGTTCTACACGGGCACGCTCGAAACGGAGGATGGAACAATCGACTGCTCGGTGGGTGAATAAACATCCTTTCAAAGCAACATATTTCTCTGTTTCACTAAGTACCGTTCCCCAACAATCAGTTCTTCTCATCGCCCGCCCGAATTTGTGCTCGACACGGATTCGGGCGTTTTGCTTGTTATCATTCTCTAATTCTCAAATTCTTGATATGCTTGAAGAAATTCTTTCAGAAATCCAATCTCCTGCTGATATTGGCACCATTGAGGAACAAATATCGGTTCCTCAGTTGCCAAACATCTCACTTGAAGACACCTCGCCTAAAGGCAAGGACATCTTCAAAGTGGAGCAACGTAAGGCATGGGACAAGTCCATGGAGGCTCGGTGTGATTTCCAGTACCACCTGCGCCTCACACGTCGGGCATCCACAAATTTCATCACCATCTGGCAGAAGTCTGTATTCGGGCGTACCCTCACCGACATCAAGGCTGATGACAGCATGATACCATTCTTTGCAGATAACATCACTCCTGTAATACAGGAGATGATTGGTTATCACCTCAACAACGGTTCATGGGCGATTGTCACTACACCCATGCGACGGCACACCACGCACAATTTCGCTTCGCTCATTTCGGAAAGGATTGCAGACACACTGCAAATCCCTTTCTACTTCGATTGTGCCCGGTGCCGGTCAAAGCAGCGTGTGGGTGCTGTGTTCGACGCAAACAACATCCCACGTGAGCCAAATGTCATCGTGTTCGATGATTTTGTCACTACGGGGTCAACACTGCTGGCCATGAAGAACCTGATGAGGGAACAAGGAAAGTCTCCTGTGTTTATCTGCGGAATAAACAACAAGCTATAGAAAAAAGAGGCTTCCATTCACATGGTGGGCCTCTTTCTATGAACTACATAAAATCACTAGGATTAAATGTTCGGCAAAAATATGGAATAATTCTATTATTTCAAATTTTTGCACCAAATTTTTAACACGTTCAATGCAAATTTGTCCACCTTTAGAGCCCCTTGGTAAGGGGCGGCTATAATGCAGGGATACAAAATAAAAAATGGGATTATGAAGAATCTTGTGTATTTCAACAAACCTCAATTACTGACACAGCT
>ERZ842401.7730-NODE-7730-length-10876-cov-19.620091_pt1 | contig 10876 bp, 9 predicted proteins | sample MGYA00521270_ERZ842401 | MGnify/ENA primary metagenome ERZ842401 (study PRJEB31892, sample SAMEA3878208) | bioreactor metagenome | biome: Moose rumen | place: Sweden | collected 2011-10 | study: EMG produced TPA metagenomics assembly of the PRJEB12797 data set... | reverse complement strand
TTCACGTGTCATAACTCAAATCCTTTATCTTAACTATCTACAAGATAGGCATAATTTCTGACAATAACAAATTTATTTTCAATCAGTTACATTAAAATTTCTTAATAAAGTGGAACGTGTGGAACACTCAAGAACAAAGGCGAAACTGACACCCATATCACTCTCCAGGAGCGAAGCGGCAGCGGCTTAGGCCGCTGCTCCCTGTTGTATATATATAAACCCTTTCTCCGTCCTTCGAGCGGGGTAGGACGCTGGAATCAGCACTGCCGCTGGGGCGTGAGTTCCCCAGTCACCCTTGGTTGTTGGCAGTCTCTTAGGCGGCGCGGAGGCAGCGGGTGACGGCGTTGATTTCCTTGATGCCGTTGAGGCGGGAGCCGCCTAAGAGTCTGCCAATGACCAAGGCCCCGGAGCGTAGCGGAGGGTTGGGCCTGGAGGCGGTCTTTGTGCGTGGGGTGTCAGCGGGCTTTGGCGGTGCAAGGGACGGGAGACCTTAGGCTCCCGGCCCCCGACAAAGACCGCTGCCTGTGCGGGAGGGAAAGACCGCCTCCAGGCCCCGGGCCGGGACGGCCCGCCTGCGAGCGCGGCACAGACGTTGATGCGGGGTAGAAAGGTCTTGCGCTCGCTGGCACTTACCTACGAATAGAAGCACTTGGCCCGGACGTTGATGCTGGCGTACCGGCGCAGTCTGTGGCGGGCTTGTCCCGACACTGTCTGCGCCAGCGGCCCTTCAGGGGCCGCACTCCGGCCGCCCGAAGCATCTTTGACGGGCTCCGTCCCGGCAAAGTTGCTGAGGAATAGCGAGCCGGAGATAACCAAGGACGGGCTTGCCCGGCCTTACCTTGGAGGAACAGGCACAAACACTTCCTGGGCAGCTTGTCTGCACTGGAGGTGTTTGGGACTGGGCCGACCCGCAGCTTCGCTGCATAAGGCGACAGGTGCCCGAACTGGCACTTTACGTCGGTGCGTGAGACGGACGTGGGCATCTTGATACTGCTGACGCGTGCTGCACTTTTGGGGCGGGGGCCCCGAAAGTGCGGAGTTTTGCGAAGGGCCAGGGCCGGGGATGGCCCTGGAGCAAAACTCCTCCCTGCCGCCGCCTCCGACCGGGCGGGGAAAACGGATGCCGGTGAGTCGAAGTGCTGACGGAGCTTCTTAACATAACGTCGCGTTGTATAACCCGCAGCGGGCACAATGTTGAGGCGAAGAACGGCCTCTCGCGCGCTTCTGAGGCTGATTTGGGGCACTCCGGCATTGCGAGGAGTTATACAATGTTGCGTTATGTTATGACGCGGATTCTTGGCACTGACGGTCTTTCGAAGGTGGGACGCAGCCCGGGCGGATTATCTCCTCCCTGGGGAGGCCGGGTGGGGATTACAGGGCGAGTCTCTCCACGGCTTCGGGGTGTGCGATGGGAAGGGCAGCGGCAAGCAGCCGCTGCGCGGGGCCGTGGAGAGTCTCGCTACCGCTTTCCCTTTTATCTGTGCGGGAGGGCGTCCGTGAGTTTGTGGACGGCTTGTCCGGCCACAATCTCACAGCGACGGGTGGCAATGAAGGTTGCTGGGCTGGCAGTTGCTGAGGGGCCCCTTCGGGGAGGGCAACTGACTGCCGAGCAAGTACCGCTTTTCTTTATCGGCCCGAACAGCACCGACGCTGCTGACCGCAGTGAGTGCCCGACAACGGAGGCCTGGCACTATCGGCCTGAATTGGCCATCGATACTGATATTTAATCCTCTTCTTTTGAGAGATTTTCCTGACAACCTTCCTCGCTTAATGGAGCGTCGACAGGCTTATTTGCAAGAGCTTTCTGCAGCCACTCATACATCTTGCGACCATGTTCTTCAATTGCCGTCCTATCCCATTTTCGGTCGCTCTTGTATGTTTGATGAACAACAAGAAGTTTTAGGCTCTCGATAGATCCAGACGCACCATTGCAAAAAGACTGCACATGAGCAGTTTTAACTTCATAAGAAGCATTGCTGAGAGCCGAATTGAGTCCTTGCGAAATCATGACAAGATTGCCAAAACTATCTCTTAACCGATCATCCTCTTCGCTTCCTTCTTCCCACACCATCGTAGAATTCTGATTGGGTGTCTGAGGTGCGATATGTTCAAGACTTCGATTTCTGATGAACACGTAATTCTCGGCCACTCTGAGAGCATCAGCGTTTTTATCCCCAGCAAATATGCGTTCTCTTTGTTGCCAGATGTAAAAATCGAGTTTCCAGAACCAGTACCTGTCAGCTGTATGATAGTTCAGAGCTTCGAGGCTGGGTAGAGGATAGACCTTATCGGTTTCACTTTGCAGGAAGTTAAAGAGATCACGGGGTTCGGGAATCTCTTTATGGACTCTAATCGCATCCATAATAGCATCCATAATCCAGCCAAACCATCTGTAGTTGGTATAGTTCGAAGATGCCACATATAGGAGGGATTCAAACATCATGAGTTCCTTGACATTATTATCTCCTTCTGGTTTGTTCATATCAAGTGTATATCCGTAGTCCATAGGACGTACAAAACAGATATCAAGAGAAAGTCGACAATGAAGAAGATTTGTCAGGAATTCCAGAATATGATCCTTTGAAACGTCCTCTCCTTCAAAAGGGAGGTATGCCCCAAATGTCTCCAACAGTCTGCTTGCATCAAAAAATTCTTCGATGCTCTCGTTGATCTGACGTTTGCCTTCGGCATCCATCGGACGCATCCAATAAAGAGTTTGTAGCAGAAGATGAGGGAAACGCAAGGCGCATCTGGATTCTCCAAGAGCCCGGCCTCCCGATGACGGCCTGTTGTCGCTCATGTCAATGTCGCCAATGGACGTATTCTCAAAGTTCTCCGACTGCTTGAGACCATTGATAATATCAGAATTAAGGATCTCGTCCAGGGACGCAGTAAATGCCCGATTTTTGCGATATCGCAGGTCTGACTCTCTTTCGCTCTCCCATTTTCCTCCACGTCTCCACTCTCTCTTGGATATTAACGGAGAATCGACATCGGCCAAAAGATTCCAGAGCTGCATATAGTGACTTATATCTCCATCAAGGTTTCGTAGAAGTTTGACTTTCAAAATCTCGTGCTGCTCCAGATTCTTACCAGAAGAGTTCATCCTCTCGAAGTATTTGTTAAGATCCAAAGCTCCGTAATTCTCAGGAAGTCGCGAAATAAAAAAACTAAGATGATCAAAAATATATGCTGCAAAAGCAGTTCGGATCTCTTCATCAAGGGCTTCAAAGTAATTGAAAATAGCTTTAATTCCCAAAGACATCTTTTCATTCTTAACCGAAGATGCGCTCTCTTTATCATTGATGAGAGCCAACATGTATTGCGCATCTAAAGGACGGGCGGAGAAATATAGACGCACTTTCCCGTTAAAAAGGAAGTCATGCCAGCGGCTATCGTATTTCTGCAAGACACATCCAAGCAGCATCATTACAGTGAATCGCTGTTGTCCATCGACGAGTTCATTCCCATTTTTTGTTGCGGTCAGAAGTCCAATGAAATAATCGTCTCCGGTTTTCTGATATGACCGGAACAAATCACCCAGAAGAGTTTCGATGTTCTCTCTATCCCATTCAAACAGACGCTGATAAATGGGGATCGAGAAGAAATAGTCCTTCTCTACAATCGCTTTTGGTGTATAGTGCATATCAATTCATACCTTTAAAAGATTCAACTATGATGCTGTTTTCCAGCTTATAGGAAATCATGCGAGCCCTTGATTTGAGAGCCGTCTGTACTGGACGCAGATTCTGCATATAAACAAGAGGCATGTCTTTGACGGTATTTCGAGCCTCTGCAAGGAAGAATGTTGGAGATGTTGCTTGATTAATCATAGGAACAAGCTGTTGCTCGCCAACGTAATTCATAATCGAACGTTTTCTTGTTCTTTCATTTTCATACCGGTGCTGTAGTACAATTCGCATAATGACGACAAGTGCATCAACCAAACAACTTTCTCCGAACTTTGCGTAGTATCCAAAGAGAACAGCTTCGATAGCATCTCGATACCAAGTGTCTGTGCCTGATGTCATGTTTTGATGGATAGCCTTATATGCCTCAGTCTGTACAAAATGCTTATACATTTGCAGGTATTGTTCTACAAAAGAGAAGAAATGAGTGCCTCCTTGGATTGGCTCTCCGAAATAAAACTTCTCACCAAAGGGGGGTATCTCATCTACGATTGGCGCAGCTTCATACTCCTTTTTCACTCTGCGATTATTTCTTCCTTCCTCACATTCTCTATTTCTCATCCACTTTCGAAGACGGTAGAGGTATGTGTCCAGCGTTCTTTCATAATCGGGCAGTCCATCTTCATCAACATGAATTCGACCATCTTCAATCATCTCATTCCATACTGCAGCCGCTCTTTCTGACTGCTTTTCAAATGTCGATGGAATGAAGCGTAGATGATGCGCCTTGAGAAGATCATAATCCGTCAGAACGACCCCTCGTGAGTTCTCATTTGAAAAAAAGGTATATGCCAAGTCAATTGAGGTGTTCTTCAAGACAAGTACATCAAACTCAAGCGATCTGAGTATTGTCGCTATCAGATTAGCTCTATCCTGCAAATGTTTCTGCAAGTACACATTGATAATAAATTTGTTATAGGCAATATATTCTCTGGCTTTAGATGAACCAAAACACTCATTAAGAATCGGGGAATATACTCCCAGATTTTGAAGGATAAGAGCTATTGTGACAAGTCGTTGTTGTCCGTCAATGATTTCATAGAACCCATTATGCTGGTGAAGAATGATGGCTCCCAGCCGGTACGAGGATTCCTTGTTTGACTGCTTTTCGATGTGGTCAAAGATGTCATCCAGAAGACATTTTACATTGTCCTCTTCCCAGCAATATATTCTCTGGTACTCTGGTATCTTAAGAGGAAGCTCAAGGACTGTCTCGGCCGAATAATGATACATCTCAACTGAAGAGTCATGATCCGGAATGCTATCTTTAATCTCAAGATTATCAAAAGCGGCGTTACCACTACCCGCCATATAATTTTTAATCTGCTCATCGAAGATGCCCATCATTGCCTCTAAACTGACATAGAGTTCATCCCTGTCATGGACAATGGAGTTTAGCTGACATCTAAGACTTCCATACCATTCAAACCATGTCAGTCTATTATCGTTCTCTGTCTCTCTCATCAGGCGATCAATAAGGGAGCGCTGATTATCCATCGAGTCACCTTCAAAGTGAAGTTCAACCCTGCCTCCAATATATTCATAATGGACATCCGCATCCTTTAAAGGTGTATAAATCTGTATGTAGCGATTGTCGTGATACGCTCGACCTATGTAGCAGCTCCCAACGCGCTCGTGATAGCGATTCTTTAGGTCAGCATAAAGGTCATCATATATGTGTAAGTACGCCATATTGTGATAGATTATAATATTTCTCTTGCTATCCATGCACAGGCTTCGGCATCGGCAAGTGCATGGTGGTGGTTAATTAAGTCATATCCGCAAGCGGCCGCAACCGTTTGCAACTGGTGATTGGGAAGACGAGAGCCAAATATATTTCGGGATGCTGTCAATGTGTCATAGAAAGTATAATTGGGATAATCCATTCTATACACCTGAAAGACCGCCTTCAAGCAAGCCTCATCAAATCTGGCATTGTGAGCTACAAGCGGAAGTCCCTCAATTCTGGGGGAAATTATCTCCCAGACATAGGGGAATACTGGCGCTTTATCCGTATCTATTTCTGATAGGCCATGTACTTGTTGACAAAACCATTGATAGTATTCCGGTTCCGGGCGAATCAGACTGTAGAAAGTATCTACAATCTCTCCACCCCGGACAATAACAACTCCAATACTGCAGACACTGCTCCTCTGCTCATTTGCTGTCTCAAAATCTATGGCCGCAAAGTCTTTCATTTGTTCTCATGGTATTTTGACATCATTGCCCGGATGCGATCTTTAATCTGATCTCTGAACCACTCCGGAGAAATGACCTCTACGGTTTCTCCTCGACTCAGAATTTCTTGTTCGAAGTCGAATGTCGGGACAAGCCGATATTGGAAGGTCGTGTAATCACTGGTCTCTTCTTTAATGTTCTGGCTATGGTGTAGTGGCAGGGATTTGAGGTATTTTACCTGATTATGATCCACCTTGATTTGGACAGTAGAAGGCTTGTCGTCCCCAACAATAATGCCGAAATAGTTATTGAAGAATTCCTCAGCAGAGAACCCCTTGGGGAGTTTCGCACTCTTCCCACTCTGGGAAATGTGGTGGATCCTGTCGAGTGAATATATTCTTGGCGTATCGTATTCTTCACTACGCGCAAGAAGATACCATCTCTGCCTGAAAAGTTTCAAGCAGTATGGATGGACAAAGAATGTATTAGGCTTATCCCTATTGAAACTTTGATAAGTCATCTCGATTACTTTTCTCTCGCGAAGAGCGTTCACTAAAACAGAAAGCCACTGATGGCTGGAAGGGATCCTCTCAAAAAGAATCCTATCTCTCATATCCTTGCTCTCATTAAGCATGTTATTCAATGACAAGGATTCCAACAGCCACTGTTTTATATTGTCTCCATCCAGATCATCCGTATTAGCAATGTAGTACCCCAAAGTTCGATCTGACTTTATTTCAATACCGAAGGTGTCGGCAATCGCATCCCTATGGTTGAAGAATGTTCGCTCAGGAAGTCCCTCTCCGGTGTCATTGAGAGAACTAACCTGCCACTGTCGGCTGATTTCCGACAATGTGATGTGGCCATGCCTTTGGATTGTGTCAATCAGCCATACATAACGGTTGAAGTAATTTTTTGCCATCGTTCGATTTGCTGTTACTTAATGATCACAAAGATAATGATAAAAACTGCCAAAACTCGGCAACAATGCTGAATTTTTTGCAATTCTTTAACTCAAATACTATGCAATTCCTAACAAAAACTGTCCACGCCTATCGGACGTGGACAGAGCAAGTGAACAAGAATGGTTCTCAGTGATTACCTGAATTCCCGTTCTCAATCCCTTCAATTATCTTGCGGCCTATCTTTCTTTCAAGGCCGGATTTGGTAGTTGGGATACCTGTTTTATCCGCTATCGACTTCTTGATAGCTGTAACTCCCACCGCTCTCTTGAGCGAGAAGGAAAGACCTCTGACTTTGGCCATTAGTAAGGTAGATTTATGATAAACAATTCAAACAATATCTTCTCCAACAACTGATACAGGACATACAGCCACGCAAGAATAATTGTTGGAATTAAAACCCATGCAAGAAACCCAGTACCCATCAATGCTTCCACAATTAGCCGTATCAAATAGAAGAGCACTCCAAATACTAAGAAAAGCAGCCCCGCGACAAGGAGTGAAAGTGTATCAAAGATGTTGAGTTTAAAGAACTTGCCATCTGTAGTAGAGATACTGTTTCGTGCAATATATCCATTGATGACGCGGCAATTATCATCTACTTTATAGCATTTGATCCAAGGTGAATCTGCTGGATAATTGTTGATAATCACCTTATCACCGGATTTGAATGTGTTAATCTGCGAAGAGTTCTTGCTGGGGGACCTGTATACAGGGATCTGCTCGTCTTCTTCAAGCTTTGCAAGCATCAGGTTCTCGCCCGTAACTTTTGCCCAATTAAAACCGAGAGATTTGCCGTCAACAGTTTCTCTAATTTCCCAAGTATCTTGTATGATGTTATTCTCATCGATAACCCCAACAGCCTCCATATAGTTCTTAAAGTAAGGGGTAGGGTTGATACACTCTAATTTGAACTTAACAGCAGGCTTCCCATCAATTTCCGCATTCTCCTTGGAGATAAGCTTGAAGAATGTTTCAGGGTTCTTGGACATTACGTCGGAAAAGAGCTTTAACTTCGGGTGATCATTCGGGAAAATATATTGAGACGCACAGGAATATTCTCTTGCGTTCAGCCTCGACACAAATTTTTCCATCATTCTGCCATCATTTGCTCGTTCTCCACAACTGGAGAGAAGGATGGCCGTTAGTGTCGCCATCAAAAAATACTTGAATAGTCTCATTTCTTGAATCCGTTTATAATTTTCTTGTATTGTGCAAAGGGTTCCATAGGGTCTAAGAAGATATCCGGCACTGATACTCTGGAAGGGCCATTTGTGCTCGCGAGGATACCATGGTTGAAAATATAAGTTGTTTCTTTCTTGGTCCTGCGGTCGGTCAATGTCCATTTTCCATCTGCCCAGCCATTTCCGTCAAAGGCTCCCGAAATGTCAAATCCGGCACTTCCTTCCCTAAACTGTATTAAGACATCTCCCATGAAGTGGTCCTCGGCATATTGGCCTGCCATGGTGTATTTCATACCATCGACAGAAAAGGTGTATGAATACGGACCATTCAAAAAGCCATCCTTATAAGTCTCTTTCAGATTTGCGCGTGTTGCTCCTGTACCGGTTTTATGCAGGAACACCCATTCACCAGCACGATCACCAGCGTAATTCTGTCCATTAACAGAAATCATATCCTTCCCGGTAGATGAAAGATATATGTAAAATCTGAAGCTATAGGCTCCATGAAGGACCCGGTCTCCGTTTTCTACATAATAAGAGTATTTCCCAGTCCCTTCTTCTGCTGTCAGCGGCTTTCCGGTATAATAGTAACCATAAGGGCCATCGATAATTTTTCCAGAGAAAGTCTTGACTTTAGAATTGTGATCATGCATCAACTGAGCTTCTTCGACAAGTTCTGATGGAGAATAGACTAAAGACAGAAGATCCTTGTCCGTAGCAGAAAGCTTGTAAGAAGATATCCAATCTCCAACCTTGACCGAAGAGTCCGAGAAATAGGTTGTTCCATCTACAGGCATATTTCCAACCCAATTGCCGCCAGCATTGCCGACAAATTTATCGCCAGTCGGGTAAGATATTGAGCCGTTATGGAGTTTTAACGACAATTGCGAGCCTATAAGAGAATAGGAAATGCGGCCTAAGAAACTCCGTTCGTGCGTCATTTCGACATCTGCATCTATGTCGGAGGAATGCTCAAGGAGAGAATCAAAAATCATATCACCCTTGACCGGCATTATAGAAGAACTAACTTTATGGGAGAATCCTTTATAGTTTGCATTCTCATTCATGGCGAAGTTCACGGCCATACTATCGGGACTGACTCTTTTGATGGATATTTCCCGAATATTCTTTGCCGGAATGCCACGTAAAACTCCTTCTATTGGTAAAGGATTGAAAAAATCCTCTGCAAATGACAATGCCCCTTCAAAAGATTGCCCATCAGTATAGTTAACCGTCACAATTCGATTATGGATAAGAAGGGAATCAACGGCTCTGAAACCATAAAAGTCCAGAAGATTCTCTTCAACGTCGGCTTCAATTGAAGAAAAACCGTAATCTGCGTCATCCAGAGAATAGCAAAGATGATTCACTCCTCCATTCTGTATCAGTTCAACGCGGAAAGGTAGCTGCTCCACGGAGTATTGAGAAAGAGATACGGTCTCCCATTCCAATGCCTTTTTGCTTTTCACTGCGAGTCGCTTCTGCTTATCATTCCAGACACGAAACGTCCCGTTAATTATTTCTGTTCCGTTCTGATATTCCCCATTGACAATAGCCGCATCTCCATCGTAAAACAAAACACCTTCAAGTTTGGCTTGGTCCGACCAGAGGATACAAATCTTCTGTCCCTTTAAAAAGCTTTTCTTGACGACGACTCCTTGAATCTGATAACCTGCTTGGTACTGAACTGTGGTTACTGGGAAATCCTGCGCAAAAGTATGCCTGGAGACCATAAAACACAAGCCGACACATATTATCTTAACAATAGATATATATTTCTTGGTCATATTGCTATTGGTTAACTCTACAAATTTAAGATTTTTATCCGAATAGTCCTGTAAAAAGTTAACAACTCGAATTACATATCTTTACGAGTTTGCAGCAAAGATGGCACATCTTTCTGCCATAGTATGGCAGGAATAAAAAAAATAGCAAGCTGCCGTAGTATGGCACATTAGCCAGCTACCTTTGTGACAAAATGATAAGATCATGTCTAAATTGAAACACAAGTATGAGAGTCTCTTCAAAGCGTTCCCCAGTGCTCAGCTGGCTAAATTTCTGGATAGCATTTTGGAAGAGTTGACCCCTGAACAAAAGGGAACGCTGATTATTGAACAAGTGTCCTATAATCGCTACAGTCCTGATCTTGAGTCATTGGAAGCATTCCTTTGTATTGCTCCTGCAGAGAAGAATCACTGGATATGGGTGCGGGTTGAAAACAACAGTTGCACGAAAACGATATCGGAGAGTTTCTTCATTAAAACCTCCTATGCCAATTACTCAATGGGCTCACTGAAAGAATGCCTGGAGTACTATAACAAGGATGCAAAATGATATAAAGTGACAAAGACTCGCAGAGTAATGAAACCGATACTCGGATTTCTATCTTCAATACTGTCGTTACGTCAGATCGAAAGAAAAACGGTAGCAATTCTTCAGTATATCATTGCCAAACTTCGGGGTGTGCGATGGGAAGGGCAGCGGCAAGCGGCCGCTGCGCGGGGCCGTGGAGAGTCTCGCTACCGCTTTCCCTCTCAAGTGCGAGGGCATCGTGCGGGGGCCATTGGTGCGTGAGGTCGAGCGAGTCTGTGCCAGGCTCTGCCTGGTGCAGTCTCGCCGGTGCGTGGCAATGAAGGTTGCTGGGCTGGCAGTTGCTGAGGGGCCCCTTCGGGGAGGGCAACTGACTGCCGAGCAAGTACCGCTTTTTTATCGGCCCGAATGGCACCGGCCAAAATATCGCCGAAGGCGGGTATCAGTCTCATCCATATCGATGATTCTTATTTCCAACCGATTGGAAGCAGGCTAAATCTATAGCTGTCTCTCTCTTCTTCAGTAATCAAGAGGCCTAAGTCGGCGCTTAGTT
>ERZ842401.7729-NODE-7729-length-10878-cov-19.706828_pt1 | contig 10878 bp, 9 predicted proteins | sample MGYA00521270_ERZ842401 | MGnify/ENA primary metagenome ERZ842401 (study PRJEB31892, sample SAMEA3878208) | bioreactor metagenome | biome: Moose rumen | place: Sweden | collected 2011-10 | study: EMG produced TPA metagenomics assembly of the PRJEB12797 data set... | reverse complement strand
GCGTAGACGGTGCAGTGGTGGCAGAGAGAGCAAAGAACGAAAAGGCTGGCACTGGCTACAACGCATACACAGGCGAGTGGGTAGATATGATGAGCGCGGGCGTTATCGACCCTGCGAAGGTTACGCGCTCGGCGTTGCAGAATGCGGCAAGTGTTGCGGGAATGCTCCTTACAACAGAGTGCGCAATCACCGATATTCCAGAGCCGAAAGCTCCTGCCGCTCCTTCTCCAGACATGGGCGGAATGTACTAAGGCACGCACAGCGTGTTTTGCAAAAGACATATTGCATAAAATAGCCGCATAGACGGTTATTCGCAACAAAAGACCTGCTGAAAAACTCTAGCGGGTCTTTTTTTATGTGTTGCAAATAAGGAGTAAAGAGCGGAATAGCGTGCTACATCTATAGACATTGAAAAATAAAGGCATTATCATACCGTGTATGAAAATATATCTCGCGACTGGAAATGAACATAAGAAAAGAGAAATGCAGCGCATTTTTTCTGATTTTGAAATCGTTATCCCCAAAGATGAGGGAATCGATTTTGACCCTGAGGAAACGGGAAACTCGTTTTTTGAAAACAGCTTGATAAAAGCGAAGTCTTTGTTTGATATTGTAAATGCCCCTGTTATTGCTGATGATTCTGGGCTTTGCGTGGACGCTTTAGGCGGAGAGCCTGGAGTGTATACTTCTCGCTATGCAGGAAAAGACGCAATGCACGGCAGAAGCGACGGAAAAAAAATAAGTCAAGCTGAACAGAACAGACTTCTCCTTGAGCAAGTGAATGAAACTCATAGCGAGGGGGATGCGCGTTCTTGTCACTATGTTTGCTCCCTTACCTGCTATGTTGGAAAAGATAGGTTTTTCAATGCGCAGGAAACAATGGAAGGCTTTTTAATCGATAACATTGAAGATGCGGCAGGTTGCGGCGGCTTTGGATATGACCCGATTGTGATAATCAAAAGCTATGGAAAAACGGTCGCCGAATTGACAGATGAACAAAAAGACGAGATTTCTCATCGAGGAAAAGCGGCAAGAGCGTTATATAGTGTTGTAAAAGCACAGCTTTATGGAGAAAAGAAATGATTGAAGATTTGATTGGTTGCAAAACGTATTTGTTTTCTGACGGCGCACACACCGAGCTTCGCGCTCAAGAAAATGTGCAGACGCGTATCAGTTTGGCAAACGGCATTATCACGGCAAATTCTACGGCGAAGACATCGGGAATAAATGCGCGCGTTCACAAAAAAGGCGTATATGGCTTTTCGTCAACGGCGGAGTATTCTGCAGAGGCGGCTGAAAGAGTGCTAAAGGCTGCAAGCGAAAACGCAGATTTTTTGAGCCGACATGTCAAGAATAACGGCGTTATCATTCCTGCTGGCAAAATCGGTAATTTTACGCTAAACAAGATTATTGAGCCGACTGCACAAAAGGATTACATCGACTTTTTGAAAGAGATTGATGCATATATTGTCAAGAATTGTCCGTTGGTAAAGAGCCGCTATGTAACGTTGAGCGCGGATTCTATGGACAAAATTATCTATACATCTGACGGATATTCTGGGCATCACACTTCTCCGCGTAGCTATATTTATATCACGCTTGAGGCTGAACACAAAGACGGAACACCGATTGAACTGTTTAAGGCGATTGGTGGCTTTGGAAACTTTTACGATACTCATAAAAACGCAGAAGATTGCTTCCCGTATATCGATGAGCTGTATAAAAAACTGCTCGACAAGAGAGAGGGTGTGTATGCAGAAGCTGGGTATAAAACGGTGGTTTTAGGCGGCGACCTTGCAGGTATGATTGCGCACGAAGCGGTGGGGCATACGGTTGAGGCTGATTTGGTAAAAACGGGGTCTGTGGCAAAGTATAATCTGAATAAAGTGGTTGCTTCTGAAATCGTAAATCTTACTGATTTTGCGCATACGGCATGCGGCAAAGCGGCTCCGCTTCCTGTGTATGTAGACGATGAAGGCATTTTGGCAGAAGATGCGGTATTGATAAAAGACGGCGTTCTTGTGGGCTATATGAATGACAGAGTGAGTGCCGCGGAATTCGGAGTGAAGCCTGCGGGAAATGCGAGAGCGTGGAGTTTTTCTGATGAGCCGCTAATTCGTATGAGAAATACAGCTGTTATCCCTGGCAAAGACAAGCTCGAAGATATTATTGCCTCGGTAGACGATGGATATTATCTCATCGATACAAACAATGGACAGGCAGATTTAACAGGCGAGTTTATGTTTGGGGTTTGTATGGGCTATGAAATCAAAAAAGGCAAACTGGGGCGGGCTCTTATGGACACAACTGTAACAGGCATTGCATTTGATATGCTCAAAACGGTTGATATGGTGAGCGACAATTTGAATTGGAGTTCGAGCGGCTTCTGTGGCAAAAAGCAATGGATTCCTGTGGGAATGGGCGGTCCTGAGCTTCGATGTAAAATAACAATCGGAGGAAGATAAAGTGAAAGACATAAAGGCGATTGCGCAAAAAGCAGAAAATGAATTGCGAAAAAGAGGTGTTGATGCGGCTCATATTGCTGTTGCAAGCCGTGTAACGCATGAGTTCAATATTGCGAATGGTGAGTTTAGCTTATTTCGCACATTGTTTGATGATTCTTTGGCTTTGACTGCATTTAAGGACAACAAAAAAGGTTCTGTAGGAATCAATAAACTTGATGATGTATCTATAGAAAATGCTGTTGCAGATTGTGTGAAAAGTGCAGAATCGGGCGTTGCTGATGAATGCTACGGCATTGCACCAAAGCAAGAGAATAAGACGTTTTCAAACAGGGCGTATGAGGGCGATATAGATACGTTCTTTGCTCGCTCAAAAGAACTTCTTGAAACCATAAAGGCGAATTATCCGAAGATAAAACTCTCAGATACAGTCTTTTCACACGTCAAAGTTGACAAAGTGTACAGAAACACAAATGGAACACAAGCCGATACACACAGCGGATATTATAGCGTATCGCTTGGCTTTTCGGGGCTTGATGGAGAAAAGACGACTTCGATGAACGAGGCTTCGTTTTCTACTCTTGACCTAGATACACCATTTATTGAGATGTCTGACATCAAGAAACAGCTTGACGACACGGTAAAGCAACTTGATATGAGAGCGTTTAGCGGAAAAATAGACGACGGCATTGTTATGCTTTCTCCTGCTTGTGTTGCGCAGTTTTTAGGCGACATACTTTCTAACTTTGTAAGCGGTGCTGTTATTCGTGATAAAACAAGTATATGGCTTGATAAATTGAATAAACAAGTGGCAGACCCTCGCCTTACGGTTCGGTTTTCAACAGATGACCCTCGACTTGTTGCTCCTCAAAAGTATACAGGCGATGGCTTTTTGGCAGAAAGCTATAATTTAATCGAAAATGGTGTATTAAAGTGCTTCTGTCTTGATTTGTTCAATGCGAACAAAACTGGATACGAAAGAGCGAAAAACACTGATACAGATGTTATCATCGAGGGCGGAACAGCTTCGTATGAGGATATGATAAAGGGCATAAAGAAGGGGCTTATTGTTGGCTATTTTGCAGGCGGTCAGCCAGGAACAAACGGCGATTTCTCAGGAGTGGCGAAAAACAGCTTCTATGTAGAAGATGGCAAGATTGTATACCCTGTAAACGAAGTTATGATAAACGGAAATCTTGCTTCTCTTCTTATGAATATCAAAGACATTTCAAAAGAAGTGGTGAGTGATGGCGATGGTGTTTTGCCGTATATTTCTGTTGGTGGCGTTGTAATTTCGGGAAAATAATCAAAAATAAAATTCAAGATTATTGCAGGCCGCGACGAAATTTAATAATGAGCAGGAACGAATATAAAACCTTCGTTGAAGAGTAAGATTTGTACTGTTCAATGTTAAAGATTGCGGTGTAGCCTTGTAATATGCAGTAATCTTTTTCAAACAGGAAGAACGGATTCTACCTGTATAATTTCCATGGAGGAACAAAAATATGGTCATCAACCACAACATGTCAGCAATGTTCTCTAATCGTACATTGGGCGTAACAAACGGCTCTTTGAGCAAGGATATGGAGAAACTCTCATCAGGCGAGAAGATTAACCGCGCTGGTGATGATGCTTCTGGATTGGCAGTTTCAGAGAAGATGAGAGCACAGATTCGTGGCTTGAATCAGGCTTCTGAGAATGCTGAGAACGGCATTAGCTTTATCCAGACAACTGAAGGATACTTGCAGGAAACAACTGATATTATGCAGCGCATCCGCGAACTTGCTGTTCAGTCATCTAACGGCATCTACACAGACGAGGATAGAATGCAGATTCAGGTTGAGGTTTCTCAGCTTGTAGCAGAGGTTGACCGCATTGCTTCACAGGCACAGTTCAATGGAATGAACATGTTGACAGGACGCTTCGCACAGTCAACTGGCGAAAACTCTGTAACAGCTTCTATGTGGCTCCACGTTGGTGCAAATATGGACCAGAGAATTCAGGTTTATATTGGCACAATGACAGCACAGGCTCTCGGAGTACGCGAAGCAGGTACTGAGCAGATTCTTCAGCTCACTACACCGGAAGATGCAAACCGTGCAATCGGTACACTTGACGAAGCATTGAAGAAGATTAACAAACAGCGTGCAGACCTTGGTGGATATCAGAACCGCCTTGAGCATGCAGTTAAGGGCTTGAATGTTTCTGCTGAAAATATGCAGGCTTCAGAGTCAAGAATCCGCGATACTAATATGGCTGACCAGATGGTTGACTATACAAAGAATCAGATTCTTTCTCAGGCTGGTACAGCTATGCTCGCACAGGCTAACTCACAGTCACAGAATGTTCTCTCTTTGATTAGATAGTGTACTTATGTTAGTTGGCAGTTGGTTTATATAGTATCAACTGCCAACTATTTTTTTATATTTTTAAAGTTAGTGCAAAAGAATATATAAATGTATATATAGCACATTGTGCTATTGCGAAAAATGTCAATTTCCTTTCTGCAACAGATTTTTCTTTTTTAATTATAAGTAGCTCATTATCTAAAAACTCTATCGAATGTTTTGAGAGTAAGTTTAATTGTACAAGATTCTTAATGTCTACTTACAAACCTTTCGATGTCTACTTACAAAACTCTTGATGCTTACTAGTCTTGCTAGTGTAAACAGACTGATTACGCTTTGTAAACAATCTGTTTACGTTCTGTAACTAGGCTATTTTCGGCTTGTAAAAAGGTCTTTTACACTTTTTTTGTATGACATTGAAGTAATAAGGAGAAAAGTTTAAAAATTGCGCTCTTTTATTCATGTGATGATAAAGATTTTTCATAAGAGCGTTTGAGAGTCATTCACTTTCTTGCCTATTTTTTTTTACACTTTTTTTAGAACTTTAGCGTTTTTTTTTAAATTTCTCTTTTCTTTTTTTATTCACTGTGCTATAATAATTATTGTAAAGCATTTGTTAATCTCACACATTAATAAATTGCTGTAGTTTACAAGTGGGTATCTCTTTCATTTGGAGGCGCAAAACCAAATAGAAGAAAACTGCTTAGTAAACAGACGTAAATCAAGATGATTTATGAAGAGAACATGGAGGGCAATTACTATGATTATTAACCACAACATGAGTTCAATGTTTGCAGACCGCACTCTCGGTATGTCTAATGCTGCTTTGATGAACAACACAGAGAAGTTGTCATCAGGATTGAAGATTAACCGTGCAGGTGATGATGCTTCTGGATTGGCTGTTTCTGAAAAGATGAGAAGCCAGATTCGTGGATTGAATCAGGCTAACCGCAACATTCAGAACGGAATTTCTTTCATTCAGACAACAGAAGGCTATTTGCAGGAAACTACAGACATTGTTCAGCGTGTTCGTGAGCTTGCAGTCCAGTCATCTAACGGTATCTATACAGATGAAGACCGTATGCAGATTCAGGTTGAAGTTTCTCAGCTTGTTGCAGAAGTAGACCGCATTGCTTCTCAGGCACAGTTCAACGGAATGAACATGTTAACAGGTGGATTTGCTCAGGATTCTCAGAGCGGAAAAACATTGCAGTTGCAGGTCGGTGCAAACATGGACCAGAATGTTCAGATTTTTGTTGGCACAATGACAGCAACAGCTCTTGGTCTTAAGGGAGCAAGTGGCTCTGAAGACAGCAATGGTAGTGATGGATTGCAGCTTGATTCTGTGGAAAATGCAAATGCTGCTATCGGCACATTGGACGAGGCTTTGAAGAGAATTAACTCTCAGAGAGCTAACCTTGGTGCATATCAGAACCGCTTTGAAACTGCATCTAAGGGCGTTGCTGTAGCTGCAGAGAATACACAGGCTGCTGAGAGCCGTATTCGCGATACAGATATGGCTTCAGAGATGGTTGAGTACACAAAGAACCAGATTCTCACACAGTCTGGAACTGCTATGCTTGCTCAGGCTAACTCTCAGTCACAGAATGTACTTGCTTTGTTGCGCTAATTCTTAGCTAATTGGTTACAAACTGCTGAAAAGATTTCTGGATGATGTCTTTTCAGCAGGTGTTTTTATAAGCAGAATGGTTGCGCCCCTTTCTGTTTATTTTTTTAGGAGATGGTCATGACAATAAATGGATATTCGAATATTGCAGAAAAGTCCGCTAGCTCCACACCATCCTACTCTAATGTACAGGGAGCTTCTGCTTCAAATACTAATCAATCATCAACAGTAGTTACTGCGAGAAAAGTAGAATACTTGATGAATGATTCAAAAGATGTTGTGCATGTTCTTGAACAGAATAATGCAGAGGGAGAAGCCCATTCCCGCGATATCCAAAAAATTTCTGCAGATGTTGTTGGGAGAAAAACTCAATTTACTGTTTTAAAAGGAGTAGGCTTAGTAGTTGAGATTGTCGACCCTTTAACCGATAAAGTAATAAAGGAGATTCCCTCTAAAGAATCGCTAATGTTAAGAGAGCAAATGGAAAAAACAGCTGGCTTGATTTTTAATAAGACTGTATAAAAGTTTTTCCCATAGTGTGCAATAAATGTACAATTTCTTTGGAGAGAGAAAAGTGAACTAGATGGCTGATATAAGCATACCAGGGGTCAGTAACAAATACAGGTCGAATGAAACTGTAGAAGGTCTCATGAAAATAGAGCGTATTCCGCTTACAAGAGAGCAGGAAACGTTAGAAATGTATGAGACTCAACAGGCTGCATGGCGTGATATAAATCAGAAAATGAGCGACTTACGCTCTAGTGCCAAATCATTATACTCCTTTGAAAATCCTTTTAATAATAAGCTTGCAGAATCCTCAGATGAAATGGCTATTACCGCAGAGCCAGGTCGAGATGCGTCTTTTGGGTCGTTTAAAGTTGATGTTATCTCTCCTGCAACGGCGGATAGATTTATTTCTAGCGAGATGGATAAAAAAGCTAGTGTGCCTAAAGGTACTTACACATATCAGATTGGTGAGAAAACGATTTCAATGGTTTGGAAGGGCGGTAAACTTGCCGATTTTGTAACGTCATTGAACAAACGTGGCGGAAAATCCTTAAAGGCATCATTGGTTAATGTTAGTTCTGATAAACAGGCTTTACTCCTTGAATCGCAGGTAACAGGGAAAGAAAATAAGCTCATTTTTAAAGACACTGCGCTTTCTTATGCTGTAGAAACGGGAATGCTTCAAAAATCAAAAGCAAATATAATAACTTTTGCAACTGATGATTCCTCTATTTCAGCTCCTCCTAGTGAAGAAGTACAGACTGAAGGACTCGACGAACTTTCTATGAACGGCATAGAAGAAAAAGATGGAAAATCATATCTTCCGCCTCGTACTGGATTTGAAATAAAGATTCCTGAAGAGGTATTGAATGATAAAGATTCGATAATATCTTTTTCTGTTGCTGTGTCGCCTGTAGAGCATGATATTACAGAAAATTTGCAACAATTGGCAACCGCTGAAGAGACGGAGAATAGTGTAGATTCTTTTTCTGCTCCTGAATTACCTCCTGCAGGCTCGATTTCTTTTGCAGGTGTTACTGTTTTTAATAATCCAAGTGATACATATCTTGAAAATGAGCCAATAACGCAAGAAACAGTTGTTCAAGTAGCTCCTGTTGAAGATGATTCTTTTGTTTATCTAAAAAGTGCTGACGGCACTGAAACTTATTTTGACATCTCTCAATTTCCTATAAATCAAGAAACTGGAGAAACTATGGTTAGTTTCCCGTTGAAAGATTATCCTGATACAGTTGCTATAATAATCAGAAACAGAAATACTGGAAAAGCTGTTTCTGTTTCTCAAATGCAAGCAGAGCCGTCTAAAAAAGATGATTTTGAGTATGAAGCTGTAAATCCAATAACAGTTGCTTCTGATGCAGAGTTTAAATATGAAGGCATAACTATCACAAGAGCGAGCAATACTGTTGATGATGTTGTGCCAAATGTAACGTTGCATATAAATGACAAGACTGATAAAACAGCTACCATAAATATAAAAGCTGATACGGAATCTGCTAAAGATGCGCTTATTACTTTCATAGGAAAGTATAATCAGACTTTGGCTGAAATGAATATTCTTTCCCAAAATAAGCCAGAGCTTATTGCTGAGCTTGAGTATTTAACAGAAGATGAAAAAGAGACGAAAACGAAGCGTTTAGGTCTTTTTCAGTCGGATTATACTTTGTCTGGTGGTAAATCTTCTTTGCAGAGAGCCCTTTCTGGTAATTATAAATACTCAGAAGATGCAGAAATAACGATGCTCTCTCAAATAGGCATATCAACTAATGCTTCGGGAACGGCGGGAACTTACAATGCAAGTCAAGTGAGAGGTTATCTTGAAGTAGATGAGAAAAAACTTGATAGCAGTTTGGAAAATCATCTTGATGAGATAAAAAACTTGTTTGGCTATGATAGCGATGGGGATTTGATTATTGATAGCGGCATAGGCTATCTTGTTGATAAGCAGCTATCTGCATGGGTTCAATCTGGTGGGTTGATAGCAAGCAGAACGGCAACGTTAGATACCAAAATTCAAAGCTCTAAGAAAAAAATTGCAACTCTTGAAACGCAATTGCAGTCAAAAGAATCTGAATTAAAGAGAAAATATTCTCAAATGGAAAGTTCGTTGAATAGCTTGCAATCTCAGTCAGATTCTATAAACAATACTTTTAATAGAAGTAATAATTAAAGTGATTAGCTTTTTTTATGATAATGTGCTATAATTTTGATATGGGGAATTGAGAAGAAAATGGAACTTTTTGTAAATAATGAAAAGCTAGATGTAAGTCTTGAAAATGAAAAAACTGTTGGAGATGTTCTAAAAGCCTTTGAGGTGGAATGTGAAAAAAATCAAGCAGCTACTATTGCGATTGCTGTCAATGGAAAAAATGTTGCTGCTGCTGATTTTGAAATTGTTTCTGCCATGGAATTAACTCAGGAAACAAAGATAGAGCTTACGGTTTTGAATCTATCAGAAATCGATAATGCGTTTGAAATGGCTGCTACAGATTTTGAAGCACTTGGAGAAAGTTTAGCACAGGTATCTGTTCTTATCCAGTCAGGAAAGGATAAAGATGTAAATGCTCTTATAAAGCAAACTGCTGATGCAATTGATAATTTTTGCCATATTGTTGCATATTCAGCACTTTTTCCTGAGGCATATAGCAATATTACTATTGAAGGAAAATCGGTTTCTGATTTCTTTGCAGAGTTTTCTCCTGTTTTGCATGATTTTGAAAGTGCGCTTGAGTCAAAAGACACTGTGTTGACGGGAGATTTAGCTGAATATGAGTTAGCTCCGCGCATAAAAGCTATCGCACAAGCGATTAGGAGGTAATATATGAAATCTAATATATCTCCTTTGCAAGCTAGAGCAAGTGGTGAATTTATCAATGTTATCATAATAGGTGTTGTGATAATTGCTTTTATGTTTCTTGTCTATTTGGTGTATCAGATGTTTGCTAAAAAGCGAAATACACCAGAGTGGATTGAAGCACAAAAGAAAAAGCCTATTTCATCTCGTGATTTGAAGCAAGCTACAAAAGATTTGAATCTGACTAAAGATGAAAAGGAACTACTTTGGGATATTGGTCATAACTATGCCGATGCAAATATATTGTATATTGTTCAAGATGCTGATAAGTTCAATGATATTTTTAAGCAACGGTATCAAGATTTTTTAGCAACAAGTGCAGCACCTCGACAAATATCATTGCTGTTTGCCTTAAAGGATAAAATGGAGAAGTTCTATCGACAGGAGTTGATTATAACTTCTACAAAAAACATAGAGGCTGGGCAAGTATTGCAGTTTGCGGATAAGGCAGGAATCCATTGTAGTGCTACTATAGCAGAAAATCGATTAAACGAGGGGCTTATTCTTTCTATTCCTGATAATCTTGCAAAAGGTCAGAATCGTCCTGACACTCTCTCTCGTGTTACATTTACTTTTATAAAGAATGGAGTAACGTATGCGCTTACAACGCGTGTTGTTCGTTATCAGCAAAACAATAATCGCGAAGTAGAAATGCTTATTTCGCATACAAATGATGTAAAGCAGCTTCAACGGCGGCAGACTGACAGAGTTGATTTGAATGTGCCTTGTACTTTTGCGGCTGTGCGAGTTTCGTCTGATTCTGCAAAAAAATCTGATGTTTCATATACACCGCTTCAAACGAAGTATCAGGGCATTTTGAAAGATGTTTCTAGCGATGGATGTAGCTTGCAAGCGGGATTGCCCATTCGAGAAGGGCAGTATATACATCTTGAGTTTAATCTTCCTAAAAAAGCTGATAATATATCGACAGGTATAATTATTAGTACTGAAAAATCGGATTCGCCAGGGAAATTTTTGTTGCATATACAATTTGTGAAAATCGAAGCAGAAACTAAGAATACAATACTTGCAATGGTTAATAAATTCATTTAATATTGCAGT
>ERZ842401.7728-NODE-7728-length-10879-cov-5.904933_pt1 | contig 10879 bp, 4 predicted proteins | sample MGYA00521270_ERZ842401 | MGnify/ENA primary metagenome ERZ842401 (study PRJEB31892, sample SAMEA3878208) | bioreactor metagenome | biome: Moose rumen | place: Sweden | collected 2011-10 | study: EMG produced TPA metagenomics assembly of the PRJEB12797 data set... | reverse complement strand
GTTATAGATACGGTCGCGCTTGCCGGGGTCGCACTCGTTGTAGTCGTTGTAGAACAGCAGGGCATCAGGGTCTGCCTCGTGGGCATACTCAAAAGCCTTGGCGATGAACTCGTCGCCACAGAGCTTCCAGTGCTGGCTCTCCCGGTAGGGATTGGCCTCATGGCCGGGCCACGACGGTGCATGGTCGGCAATGGCCTCGTTGACCACATCCCAGCAGTAGACCACGTCCTTATAGCGGTTAACCACCGTGTGGATGTGCTCACGCAGCCGCTGATAGAACACCTCCTTCTTGACGGGGCGCCCCTTCTTGTCCTTGAACATCCAGTCGGCAAACTGCGAGTGCCAGCACAGGCAGTGGCCGCGCAGCTTGATGCCGTTTTGCCTGCAGAAGTTGGCTATGCTGTCAGCGCCCTCCCAGTGCCAGACACCCTCGGCAGGATGCACCAGGGCGGGCTTCATGTCGTTCTCTGCGGTGATGCTGTTAAACTCCCTGCGGATGAGAGCCGTCTGTTCGGTCGCAGAGACATTGGTCTTGTTGACGGCCACGCCAATGGTAAAATAGTCACGATAGGCATCTTTCAGCCCCTGAGCCTGTGCACCTGCCGTCAGGGACAAGGCTGCCATCAGTAAACTGAGAACTGTTTTCATAATATCACATTTATTTCACAAACAATTTCTTGCCATTGACGATATACAGACCTTTGACAGGATGGGCAATGCGCTGCCCACGCAGGTTGTAATAGACTCCCTCCGTGCGTTGCATGCTGACAACACTGATACCGGCTGCCGTATTGTCTTCTTCTATCGCCTTCGTCTGATTTGCCCAGCTGATTACCTCCCAGTTGGAGGCATTGTCAGACTCAAAGTCGCCATTGGCCACCATCTCGACATCAGTACCTTTCTCCACACAGGAAACATTATCGAAGTAGACTTTTCCACCTATCAGGCCAAAGGCAAACTGTAGCTTGTCATGGGGAAAGGATGCCGAAAACTCCCAAGTGAACTGCTTAAATGAGGGAGTCAGTGTGTAAGCGGCCAGATATTGCACATCGTCACTGCCTCCCCACTGGTTTTTGTTTGGACTGGTGCTCCAAATCGGCCACAGGCCACAATCGCCACTATTTTCAGCCTTGATTTCTGCTTTGACAACATAAGTCTTGCCTGCCACCATGAAAGCATTGAGCGTGCAGATAGCTTGCTTGTCCCACAGGTTAGAGCCGGGAGCACCATTGTCAACAACCAAATAATGATTGGGACCAAGGTCTGAAGCTTTGACCGTCACGGGCAGCTGATGAACAGCCCCTGTAAAGTCTACATACGTCACCGTAACCGTACCTGTTTTTTCTGTTGTTGCAGAAACAAGGCCTTGGGTAACTGCGAAATCGGTACTGCTGAACGTTGCGTCACGTGTCAGGATCTCACGATGTCCATCAGCGAAGACGCCCCACACCGTCAGCTGTTTTGTCCCACCTACTCTGATCTGGACCTCATCAATAGGTTCTATCTTTGTCAGAGTCAGAAACTTCCGCATATTGTCGGGCAGCGAATAGTCTGCGCTGACTTTCTGTTCCAGTCCCATTACTTTGAGCGCTTCCACTGCATAACGCTTGCCGAAAGTACGGTATCCTGCGGCCGAGAAGTGCCACGGATCTATGCCATTGCCGGGCAGGCCCTCAGAACTAACGACATGAGCAGTCGGAATCACTTGCGGCACTTTAGCCACTACAGCATTGTGGCCTGCACAGCCGCCACCCATGTCCTCACGCTCTGTCTCACCGACGAACAAGGGGACATCGGATGCCAACAAACCAAGGTCGGAAAGCATGTCTTCATAGATTTTCTTCACCATGCCCGGCCAATTGGGGTCGCCACAATTAGAACAGCCCTGATGGAGCAAGATTCCCTTGATGACCCCTGACTGCTGGGCTTTCTTGGCCATGTCAATCAGGCGCTGATAGGGATTGCCACCATAATAGTTCTTGGCCAGCGTAGCCCACCATTCCGTGGGGTTCTCTGACAGTTTCTTTGCATATTTGTCCTTATCAAACATCTCGATAGGGCTGCCTCCCATGGCCACAGCCACCACGCCCACTTTTACGTTAGCAGGCAATGCGGCCACCATGGTGCGGCCGAAATAGTCCGTCGGTCCCAGCCTGCCAGCAGGACTGACAATAGGACATTTCGCTGTATACCAATTGCCTAATGTGCGGTAGGGATTGTCGAAATTTGTAGTGGCCAACATCTGGAAACGCGGGTCCACATACTCGTTGTCAACGGTTTCCCAGTTGGCGTTGCCCTCCATATTCGACTGACCAAAGCACAGATAGATATGAAAGTTCGGATCTGACGCAGCTTTCATGCCCATAAAGGGGAAAGCCAACAATGATGCAAGTGCTATGACGATTTTCTGCATGAGTGTTTTGTATGTTAACGGTTAAAATTTCTTTTCCTTTTTAAACAGATGCGGCACGAATTCCTTGAAAGAGCGACGCCAAGTAAGCCACTCATGGTGGGTGCCGGGCGAGACATAGAAGTCGCAGTGAATGCCGGCACCGCGGAGGGTGCTGACAAGTTTTTCCGTACCAAAGTTCTCCTCGGAGCCACAGCTCAGGAACAGGTAATGGATGCTTTTGTTGAAATCGTCGGCACGCCGGAATGCGCCGTCATAGGTCTTGTCAATGTCCAGCCCGAAGATAGCGCCACTGAAGGCTCCCATCCACGCAAACTTGTCCATATTGCCCATGACAAGGTCGAAAGTCTGGTGTCCTCCCCATGACAAACCGGCCATCGCACGATGGTCGCGGTCTGTGAGGGTTCGAAACTGTTGGTCTATGGTTGGTATTAAATCGTTGACCATAACTTGATAGAACGATGCGCCATAGGCGCTGGCCCCGGCACGATTGTCACCGCCACGGAACGGGGCCTTGACGTCGCCACTCTCCATGACGACCAGCATGGGCTCTGCCTTGCCATTGGCAATGAGGTTGTCCATGATGTGCTGCATGTGTCCCTGTCTGGCCCAGCCTGTCTCGTCCTCGCCCATGCCGTGCTGCAGATAGAGCACAGGATAGCGTTTCTTCGGTTTCTTTTCATACTCGGCAGGTGTATAGACCAAGACGTGACGCCACTCGCCAGTGGACTTGGCATCATAATATAAGGAACGGACCTGCCCGTGCGCGATGCCTGACTGCGGACGATAGTAGTCGCCCTCCGGACCTTCAGGAATCTCAATGCCGCCTGCCTCACGGTTGCAGCCGAAAAAGGTCTCGGTGGCCGGGTCTGTCACATTCACGCCTCCTATGTTGATGAAGTAGTAGTGGAAGCCTGCAGCCAACGGGTCTGTGACAGCACACCACAGCCCTGTCGTATCACGCCGCATGTCGTATTTCCTGCCGCAGATGTCCACTTGGACGCGGTGGGCCTTAGGAGCACTGACGCGAAAGTAGGCACGGCGCTCGCTGTCGACCTTGGGGAACTCGTTGCCGGGAATCGTTGTCGGGGCGGTGACGCAATCGCTGCCCACCGCGAAGGGAGTGCGGGGCTGGTAGCCCAAGAGCTCCAGCATCTTCTCGGCATAGCGGCGTCCCAGTTCGCGATATCCTGCGGCATCGAAATGCAGCTTGTCAGGGCCGTTGGTGCACCTGGTGGATGAGACAACGTGGGCGGTGTGCAGCGTCTTGGGCAACTGGTCAATCTGGCGGTTCATGGCCACACACTGCCCTTCGCCACCGGCCTGCACCACCTCACCGGCCAGCAGTGGCACCTGCTCCGGCTTCAGCTGCAGGTCGCCCAGCAAATGGTCGTAGACGCTCTGCACCTTGTCGGCCCACTCCGGGTCACCAGTGTTTGACTCGCCCTGATGCATCAGGACGCCCTTGATGACACCGTCGCGCTGGGCCTTGCGGGCCAGGGTGACCAACCGCTCATAGGGGTTGTTGCCGTAGGCTGCCAGCATGCCGGTCATCCAGTCTGGGGCGGTCCGCACATAGTCGGCTATCCGGTCAGGCATGAAGCCCTCGATGCGGATGCCGCCTATGGCCACATGGATAACGCCCACGCGGATGTGGGCGGGCAGCGTCTCTATCATGGTGCGTCCGAAATAGTCGGCTGGGGTCAGTCCTGTGTTGGGACGGCACAGCGGGGCGGCGGCTTCGCACCACTCGCCCATCTTGCGCCCTCGCTCTGGGTCGTCGACGGCGGGCATCAGCAGGAATCGCGGACCGGGCGACTGCACGTCCTCTGCCTCCGGCGGGGCGGCTCCCTCCATGTTTGACTGGCCAAAACAGAGGAAAATGTAGAAGTCAGGGTCTTGGGCCTGCGCGCAGAGTGCGGTGCAGGCCAGCATGGTTGTCATCATTAGTTTTTTGGCATTCATAAGGAAGAAAATGGTTGTTTGGGCTGTTTATTATTAACAATGTGCAAAATTACAAATCCCCGGTGCAACATTCCTTTTCCTAAGTAACATTTTGTTGTCGGAAGACGGATTTCCAGCACGCTGTTTACTTTTCAAAAAGTCCATGTTACTGACGAGAAAGCCCGGCAGTGACAAATGTGCTACCTTTGCACCCGTAATCAGCGAACATTTTTTAGTAGTTTGTTTTTTAGGTTAGAGTAATAGACTATAGTTAAGTAGTTTTGGTATGAAAAAAGAGAGGGCCGACGTGAGTCACCCCTCTCTTGCTAACCAAGAGACGAAAGAAAAATCATCATAGTAAAGAACTAAAAATACAACTCATCATGAGCAACTTAAAACTGTTTTTAATGCTGACCGCCACTGTATTGGTCGCCGCGTCATGCCAAAAAGACGAACCAGAGGCTCCCGAAAACAAGACGGAGGAGCCCGTCACTCCCAACCCGCCTAAAGACCCGGACCCGCCCACGACAAAGCCTTCACTGTCGGCACTGCATGTTGACGGCCCGTTCTTGGTAAATGCAGAAGGCAGGCGTGTCAACCTGCACGGCTTTGCCCAGACATTCAGCCCGTGGTTTAACGAACGGGGCAGCAAATGGAGCAACTACGACGTAAACGGATGCCTCGCCTACAACAAAGGCATCATAGACGGCATCATGGCCCGCGGATGGAAAATGACCTTTGTGCGCCAACACATGGACCCCTACTGGAGCAACACGCCGGGGGTGCAGACAACGGGAGAGAACGACATTTCCGCCTTTGACTTTAACCGGTTCAAAAAATACTTGGACGAGGTGTTTGTACCCATGGCTGAATATGCCATAGAGAAAGGGCTCTACGTGGTCATGCGCCCACCCGGTGTCTGCCCGGAAAAGATTGCCGTCGGCGATGCCTACCACCAGTATCTCAAAAAGGTCTGGGCCTATGTGGCACAGCACCCGAAGTTGAAAGACAATGGTGCCATCATGTTTGAGCTGGCCAATGAGCCCGTCAGCATCGCAGGGGGTGACAAGGAAATGACCCAGTATATGCAGGAAATCGTAAACGTCATGCGCCAATACTGCAACAACATCCTGCTCATCCCCGGCCTCGGCTGGCAGCAGCAATACAATGGATTCCTGCAATACCCCATCGCAGGAGCCAACATCGGTTATGCCGTACACTGCTATCCCGGCTGGTACAACAGCGGCGTGGAGGACAACGTGGAGGTAAACTACCGCGACTTCAAGCGAGGCTGGGACAACATGATTACCCCCATTGCCACCAAGGCTCCCGTGGTGGTGACCGAAATGGACTGGGCTCCCAAGAAATACGAGGCCTCCTGGGGCAAGGCCATCACAGGCACAGACGGCGGTAACGGCTTTGGCGCTAACTTCATGCGCATTGCCGACGAGACCCGCAATGTCAGTTGGCTGCTGTTCACTGGCGGGGAACTGCTGGCCCAATACAACGACGCTGCTCCTGACGGCTATACATTCCTGACCGACCCTGAGGCCTGCCCACGTCCCTGCTACCGCAGATTCTTGTACTATGCAACACAAGAGTACAGCGACCTTATCAATCAGCCCGGCTATCTGCCACAGCTTCCCGAACAGCCCCTGTTCGCACTGACGGCAGAATGGTTCAATCCCAGCATCTGGGAGAAAGGCAGCTTCAATGAAACAACCGGCGAACTCATTACCGGGCAGTATGGATTCGGCGGCTGGCAATACCCACGAGGTGCCGACCTCTCAAGCTACAAATATCTCATTGTGGAGCTGAAGCAGCAACAGTCATGCAATGCCTCATTCCGCCTGTTCGACGTAGACAACTATTGGAGCAATCCCGCCATGTTCGACTTCGGCAACAGCACAAAGCTGACCATTGACCTGCACAACATGAAAAGCAGCGACGGCCACCCCCTCGACCCCTCGCACATCTATATTGCAGGCTTCTGGACGCTGGGCGGTTCGCCTATATATATAAATAAGGTGTATCTCAGCAATAGCAACGAGTAAATTCAAGGTAATCCAAGGCTTGTTACAAAAAAGAAAATCCATGTTACAAACGAGAAACGGCGTGAGAAACATTCGCTGTATCTTTGCACCGCAAAACAGCAAACAACTAACATAATCCAAATATTAACGTAAACAACTATGAATCAAAATCTGTCAAAATGAAGAATCTAAAGCAATTGATCAGACAGACCCTTCCCACGATGTTAATGCTCTGGGTATTCAGTACAGCACTGTATGCCCAGAATGGCATTACTGTCAAGGGAACGGTTACGGATGCAAGCGGGGAGCCTCTCATAGGCGCCTCGGTAGTGGTGAAGGGTGCCCCTTCACAGGGTACAGTGACTGATTTCGACGGAAAGTTCCTGTTGAAGGTGCCGTCGGAACAGACCGTGCTGCAGATTTCCTACGTAGGCATGACCACGAAGGAAGTGCGCGTCGGCAAGGAGCGCCAACTCAAGGTGACCCTGCAAGACGACACACAGCTGGAGGAAGTCATTGTGGTAGGTTACGGCCAGCAGAAGAAAGCATCAGTGGTAGGTGCCATCACACAGACCACGGGTGAAGTGCTGGAGCGTGCCGCTGGTATCACCGACATCGGCTCGGCCCTGACGGGTAACCTGCCCGGTGTGGTAACAACTGCTTCGTCAGGTATTCCTGGTGAGGAGGACCCGCAGATCGTCATTCGCGGTGCCTCGTCGTGGAACAACTCATCACCCCTGGTGCTGGTTGACGGTATCGAGCGCCCCATGTCAAGCGTCGATATTCAGTCCGTAGCCACCATCTCGGTGCTGAAGGATGCCTCGGCAACCGCCGTCTACGGTGTGAAGGGTGCTAACGGTGTTATCCTGATTACCACCAAGCGCGGTGCGGAAGGCAAGGCTCAGATTGGTGTCTCTGCCAATGCCATCATGAAGATTCCTTCCATGCTGCCCGACAAGTATGACTCTTACGATGCCCTGGTAGCCCGCAACGCAGCCGTCGAGCATGAGTTGAACCTGAACCCGGAGAGTTTCGCCTATATGAAGCCCATGAGCTTCATTGAGAACTATCGCAACCAGACCACCATCGAGCAGCAGGAGCGCTACCCGAACGTAGACTGGCAGCGTGCCATGTTCAAGGACTACACCATGTCATACAATGCCAACCTGAACATTTCCGGTGGTACAAAGTTCGTCAAGTACTTTGCTTCTGTTGACTTCGTCAGCGAGAGTGACCTGTTCAAGTCATTCCCCACAGGTCGCCACTACGACCGTTCTATTTCGTTCAACCGTGTGAATGTACGCTCAAACCTCGACTTCAACATCACCAAGAGCACCGTCTTCAAGGTGAACATTGCCGGTTCCAACGGTAAGCAGAAGAACCCTTGGGAGCGCGGCCACGAGTGGGACGGCGGTTCCTCATTAGGTTGGCAGATGTCTCAGATGTGGGCCGGTGTCTACAACATTTCGCCCGATGCCTTCCTGCCACAGTACAGTGACGGCTCATGGGGATTCCTGCCTGGTTCGACCAACGTCAGCAACTCTGCACAGACATCTTCTATCGGTGGTGTACAGGAAATCACCACAACCCGCATCAATACCGACTTCGTGCTGGAGCAGAAACTCGACTTCATCACCAAGGGACTTTCGGCACGAGGCATGATTTCCTGGGACAACGTGTTCCGTGAGGACCGCCGCGGTATTGCTGACCTTTACAACGACCCACAGCTGAAGTGGATTGACCCAGAAACTGGCATTGCACAATACAAACAGCCCTACGAGCAGTACGACCGCTTTGACTACACCATGGGTAACAAGTGGAGCACCCAAGGCGGTGAGGTCAACAACTGGCTGACCCAGCGCAACCTGAACTATCAGGTACAGCTGAACTGGGGCCGTCAGTTCGGTAAGCACGACGTTACCTTGATGGGTAACTGGGGCCGTCAGGAGTATGCTACCGGTTCTGAGATTGCCCACTACCGTGAGGACTGGGTCTTCCGTGGAACCTACAACTATGCTGGCAAGTACTTCTTCGAGTACAACGGTGCTTACAACGGCTCTGAGAAGTTCTCGACCGACAACCGCTTTGCCTTCTTCTCGTCAGGTGCCATCGGCTGGCTCATCAGTGAGGAGCCGTTCATGAAGAGCCTGCGTGAGAAGAAGATTGTTGACATGCTGAAGTTCCGTGCCTCATACGGTGAAATCGGTGACGACAACGTTGGTGCCCGTTTCATGTATATGACACAGTGGGCTTACGGCGGAAAGACCTCTTTGGACGTAGACGCAGGTTCGAACACTATAACCAATGGCATCCTGACTGCTGGCGGTTCCCCCTATCAGTTCTACCGCGAGTCTACCGTTGGCAACCCCAACGTACATTGGGAGAAGGTGAAGAAGTTCAACTTCGGTGTTGACTATGCTTTGTTGGGCGGTCTGCTGGCTGGTTCGGTTGAAATCTTCCGCGACAAGCGCGTAGACATCCTTGTGTCCAACTCTAAGCTGGTTCCCTCTTACTTCGGACAGAGCCCTGCACTGGTCAACCTCGGTGAGGTAAAGACCAATGGTTACGAAATTGAAGTACGCTTCAACAAAGTGTTTGAAAACAAGATGCGCCTTTGGGCTAACATGAGCATGACACATGCCGAGAACGAAGTCATCAAGCGCGACGACCAGCCCCTGCTGCCCAGCTATCGTAAGGCAGAAGGCTATGCCATTGGTCAGACGCACGCTTTCATCGACCGCGGCATGATGCAGACCTACGACGACATCTACGGTTCGCCGAAGCACGACAACAGCGATGACCAGAAACTTCCCGGCGACTACTACATCGTCGACTTCAACGGTGACGGTGTGGTGGACAACACCAACGATAACGTACCTTATGGCTACACAGGAACCCCGCAGAACACCTACAACGCCACTATCGGCTTCGAGTACAAGGGCTTCAGCTGCTTTGCTCAGTTCTACGGTGTGACAAACGTAACCCGCGACGTTACCATGATCAGCCTCTCTGACCCCATGCTGGCCAATGTCTACGACCAGGGAACCTGGTGGAGCACTGACCACAACAACGCCGACGTAGTGACACCGCGTTTCAACTCTAAGCCTACTTACTATTATGGTACGCAGTATCTTTGCGACGGCAGCTACATTCGTTTGAAGAACGTTGAGGTAGCCTACACCTTCACGCAGCCTTGGGTACACAAGTTGGGCGTCAAGGACTTGAAGGTCTTTGTCAGCGGTAACAACCTCTGGCTCTGGACCCGCATGCCTGACGACCGTGAGTCGAACTTCTCAAGCAACGGTGGTGCCACAGGTGCCTACCCGACTGTGAAGCGTATCAACTTCGGTGTAAAGTTCAATCTATAAAAAGAGTACAGCAATGAAAAAGTTATTCAATCAATATATATTAATAGGTGTCGCAGCACTCTCTCTCTCGCTGACATCCTGCACCGACTATCTGGACAAAACACCCGACTCGGATGTGAACCCCGAGATGGCGTTCATGAATTTCCAGAACTTTCAGGGATTCGTAGAGGAGGCTTACAACTGCATCCCCAACAAGGAGTCCAACTTCTGGTGCTGCACCTTCAACTGGGGTGAGGACGAGCTGATGAACACCGGTGGTGGCGACAGCCACGTGACGGCTCACTTCGACTTAGGCGACTACCGCAACTGGTATGACAATGATCAAAGCTTCCTGCATCGCAACAGTAGTAGCCTCAGTTCTACTTCCAACGACAAGTTTGCCCACTCTTTGGAGCACTCATGGTATTGCATCCGCAAGATGAACCTTGGTCTGGAGAATCTGGACAAGCTGACCAATGCTACTCAAGAGGAGAAAAACTTAATCAAGGGCCAGTTGCTGTTCCTCCGTGCCTGGTGGCATGAGGAGATGATGGTATGGTTCGGTGGTCTGCCCTATGTTGACCATGTCATTTCTGCTGAAGGTCCTTTCGACCTGCCTCGCCTGTCTTTCCAGGAGTGTGCAAAGCGTTGCGCCGAGGACTTCCGCGCCGCAGCTGACCTGCTGCCCGACAACTGGGATAACACTGCTGCTGGTAAGCGCACCTTAGGCAAGAACGACCTGCGCATCACCCGTGTCTGTGCCTTGGGCTACTTAGGCAAAGTGCTGCTGTGGGCTGCTTCTCCGCTCAATGAGTTAGGTGCCCAGACTGGTGCTTCCAAAAACGGCAACACCTATAAGTACAATACAGAGTTGGCTACCCAGGCTGCTGACGCACTGGCTGAAGCCATCAGCGACATTGAAAGCGGCAAATCCCCTTACTCATTAGCAGAATATAAGTACGAGGACATCTACAACCACATTGCTGACAAGAACTCCAATTCGAACTTCTCTGATATTTTCCGTACCACGGGTCAGAGCTGGAAGATGCCCGGCAGCGTGGAGGCTATCATGCGTGGCCCGATGCCAGAAATCAACGGTTCTAACTGGAACTTTGCCAAGCTGTGGGGCCCGAAGGTGAACAACC
>ERZ842401.7727-NODE-7727-length-10880-cov-3.569145_pt1 | contig 10880 bp, 8 predicted proteins | sample MGYA00521270_ERZ842401 | MGnify/ENA primary metagenome ERZ842401 (study PRJEB31892, sample SAMEA3878208) | bioreactor metagenome | biome: Moose rumen | place: Sweden | collected 2011-10 | study: EMG produced TPA metagenomics assembly of the PRJEB12797 data set... | reverse complement strand
CGGCGACGATTTCTTTCGAGCAGAAGACGGCGGGCGGGAATGTCAGGAAAAAGAGCCGCGTTTGCAAGGAAAAGGACAATCTTTGGGCTTACTCGGGCGACTTGGAAGAGTATAGGGACCGTTTCGTCATCAAGCGCATCGACGGGCGGGACGATTCCGTGGAGTTTGCGAACGGCATCAAGCTGCACGTCGGCGAAGTGATGGGCGCGGCGGGTGAGGAACAGCTTCGCCGGATTCAGATTCGGGAGACGATTCTCGCGCATATCGCGCGGGAACGCCAGCTTTTCTACAAAGGCGTCAAGGTTTTGTCCCTGTTCTTCATCGACGAGGTGGCAAACTATCGGCAGTACGATGAAGTGGGCAACCGCGTGAACGGCAAATTTGCCGAAATGTTCGAGGAGGAATATCGGGAGATACTGGACAATTTGCAGCCAGAACTTCGGGACGACGGCGAAGCGGAATATCTCCGTTATCTGGACAGCATTTCCGCCCATGAGACACACGCGGGCTATTTTTCGGTGGACAAGAAAGGCAAGCTGGTCAATCCCGAGGTCAAGAAAAAGGAGACGACCTCGGACGATGTGAGCGCCTATGATTTGATTATGAAGGACAAGGAACGGCTGCTCGACCTCGACCCGAAACGGTCGCCGGTGCGGTTCATCTTTTCCCATTCGGCGCTGCGCGAGGGCTGGGACAATCCAAACGTGTTCCAGATTTGCACGTTGAAGCAAAGCGCCAGCGAGGTCCGCAAGCGGCAGGAGGTCGGGCGCGGACTTCGCCTTTGCGTGAACCGGGACGGCGAGCGCATGGACGCGAACCTCTTGGGAAACGACGTTCATGCGGTGAATGTGCTGACGGTCATTGCCAGCGAAAGCTATGATTCCTTCGCGAAGGGATTGCAGAAGGAATTGTCAGACGCGGTGGCGGACAGGCCGCGGGCGGTGACGCCGGAGCTGTTCGAGGGAAAGGTGGTCAAGAATACCGAAGGCGAGGAGCAAGTCATCGACAGTGCGGCGGCGCGGGCGATTTATCGCTCTATGGTCAAGAATGATTATATTGACGATAACGACGCTTTGACGGACAAATTTTATGAAGACAAGGCAAACGGAGCCATCCAATTTTCCGGAGAGGCGGCGGACTGCGCGGCGGATATTCTCGCGATTCTCGGTTCCATTTATGACCCGAAACAGTACCAGCCGGAGAACACCCGAGGCAGCAATGTGGAGCTGAAGGTGAACAAGGACAAACTGGCGATGCCGGAATTCAAGGCCCTTTGGTCGCGAATCAACGCGAAGTCTGTCTATGTCGTGCATTTCGATACGCAGGAGTTGATCCGAAAAGCCGTCGCGTCGCTCAACGCGAAGCTGCGCGTCTCCAAGGTATATTTCAAGGTGCAGACAGGAGCGATGAAAGAAATCCGCTCCAAGGAATCCCTGACGGAAGGGACGTCGCTGGTGGCGGAAAGAACCGACATCTATGACGGGGAAACTGTCGCGAATCCCGGCATCAAGTACGATCTCGTCGGGAAATTGGTGGAAGACACCGGGCTGACGCGCAAAGATATTGTCGCCATTTTGCGGGGAATCCGCTCCGACGTATTCGGGCTTTTCAAGAACAACCCGGAGGAGTTTATCACAAAAGCGTCGGCTCTGATTAACAACGAGAAGGCGACGGCCATCATCGAGCATATCACCTATGACGTTTTGGACGAACGGTACGACATGGAAATATTTACCGAACCGACCATCAAAGGAAAACTCGATGTGAACGCGGTCAAAACGGAACGGCACTTGTACGACCATGTGGTTTATGATTCAACCGGGGAACGCGATTTTGTCAAGGAACTGGACATCGACAAGAGAGTCGCCGTCTATGTGAAGCTGCCCGGAGGATTCTATATCGCTACGCCGGTAGGACGCTACAACCCCGATTGGGCAATCGCGTTTTACGAGGGGAAAACGAAGCACATTTATTTCATCGCGGAGACGAAAGGCTCGATGGATTCCATGCAGCTCCGCTTGATCGAGGACGCGAAAATCCACTGCGCCCGCGAGCATTTCAAAGCGATTTCCGGCGGCAATGTGACTTACGATGTGGTGGAAAGTTATCAAGCGCTTTTGGATAAGGTCATGAAATGATACAAAAAGCACCGAGAATTGATGTGCGTCAAATCTTGGTGCTTTTTTACAGCTGTATATAACCGAAGGAATCTTGTCAAATCAAATTCACCGGAATCATGCTGTTCAGATCGTCAATCGGATAGGGCGCGTCTGTCATGCAGACGACGCCGCCCGTTCCGACAGGAAGCCCCGTTTTTTTTAAGACATCAAAATTTTTGAGGGCGTGACGATCCGGCGCCGAGGCTTTCTTGATCTCAATCGGGTGAAGGACGCCGTCCTGCTCAATCACAAGGTCGATTTCCCTCTTTTCCTTGTCTCGGTAAAACGACGACGACGTTTTCTTTTCGCCGTAGGAGAACGTCCGCAGAAATTCGCCCACCGCGCAGTTTTCAAAGAAGTGGCCGGAGACGGCTCCGTTCATCAGCGCGTCGCGGCTGGTCCATGAGGAAAGGTAGGCGCACAGGCCGGTGTCGCAGAAGTAGAGTTTCGGCGTTTTGACAAGGCGTTTCAGCTCGTTTCCAGAATACGGCTCCAGCAAAAAGACGACGCCCATGGTCTGAAGCACTTTCATCCATTCCTTCGCGGTCACGCCCGAGACGCCGGAGGCTGCGGCAAGGTCGCTGTAGTTCAGGAGCTGTCCGCAGAATGCGGCGGAAGCGCGCAGGAATTTTCGGAATCCCGCCGTGTCGGCAATCCCGTTGTCGTCCACGGCGTCGCGCATCAGGTAGGTTTCAATATAAGAATTCCAGTATTCTGCGGTCTGCTCGGCGTCCAGCCGCAGAATCTCCGGCATGCCGCCACGCCAAATATGTGAGAACACCGTGACGATGTTGTTTTTTGGAAACAGACGGGCTCTTTCAGAGAGCGCCGGAAACGAAAAATCAAGCGGCGTTTCGGGAAAGACGCCTGCTCTTTCCCGCATGGAGAGACTGAAGAGTTTCAATATGCAGACGCGGCCCGCAAGGGAGTCGCCTGCCTGCCGTGTCAGCTTTCGGCTTTCGGAACCCGTCAGCCAAAAAAGCCCGCGTTCTTCCGTATTGTCGCAGATGACCTTGATTGGCTCGAATAGCTCCGGCGCTTTTTGAATCTCGTCAATCAGGATGGGCGGACGGTGCATCTGGAAAAAAAGGCCGGGATCGGTTCGGGCAAGCTCACGGTCGCGAACGTTGTCCATCGAGACATAGGTTCGCTGCTCTCCCTCGGCCAAACGGCGAAGCATCGTGGACTTTCCCACCTGCCGGGCGCCGGTGACCATGACCGCCTTGAAGGCGACGCTCATGCGCAGGAATTTTCGCTCCAATTCGCGGCGAATGTACTCCAAGATTATCACCTCGACCAATCTAAAGTCAACTTTATTTTAGTCGGGGTTTTGCCCCTTGTCAACTGGGGCGTGTTAAAAAATGAGATTGTGCGCTATGACGTGCGAGCGATTTTTGACAAATCCTCATACGGATATAAAGTGATACTTATTGCATCGAAAGGAGCCTCGTCATGATTCTCAGCGTGAGCCGACGGACGGATATTCCCGCGTTTTTCCCCGCATGGTTCATGGGGCGGGTGCGCGAGGGGTTCGTGCTGACGCGGAATCCGATGAATCATGCGCAGGTGTGCCGGATTTCGCTTTCGCCGGAGACGATCGACGGCATCGTGTTCTGGACGAAGAATCCTGCGCCGCTCCTGCCGTATCTGGACGAGATCGGCGCCAAATTCCCGTTTTATTTTCAGTTCACGCTAAATGCTTATGGGCGCGACGCGGAGCCGAATGTGCCGCCTGCCGCGGAGCGGCTGGAGACGCTTCGGACTCTTTCGGGAAAGATTGGGCGGGAGCGCGTCGTCTGGCGCTACGATCCCGTACTGCTGTCGCCGTCATACGATACGGCGTGGCATATCGCACGGTTTGCGGAGCTGGCGCGGGAGATCGCGCCTTATGCGGGGCGGTGCGTGTTCAGTTTTCTCGATTTTTATCCGAAAATCGCAAAAAGGCTTCGCGCTATAGATGGGCGCGTCTGCGACGAGGCGGAAATGCGCGTGATGGCCGAGGCGTTCGCGGCGACTGCGAAAACGCACGCTCTTCCGATCTCCGCCTGCGCCGAGCCGCTCGACTTTTCGGCTTACGGCGTGGAGCGGGGTCGCTGCGTCGATCCGGAGCGGATCGGGCGCCTGACGGGCCGCACGATTTCGGCGGCGAAGGACAAAAATCAGAGGCCGACGTGCGGGTGCGCCGCGAGCGTCGACGTCGGCGCGTACAATACCTGTCGTCACGGCTGCCGCTACTGCTACGCGAATTTCAGCCCCGAGAGCACGGCGGCGCGCGTCGCGCTTCATGACGAATCGTCGCCGCTCTTGGTCGGGCATTTGGAAGACGGCGATAAAGTAAAGGAGCGAAAGGCTCCATAAACGAAAAACGGGCTGCCACAGGAAGAATCTTCTTCTTGCGGCAGCCCGTTTTGTATGCGTGTCTTTCTATTTCAGGAATCCGTTGATGATTTGTTCTTCCGCTTCTTGTTCGGTCAGGCCCAGCGTCATGAGCTTGATCAGTTGCTCGCCGGCGATTTTTCCGATGGCGGCTTCGTGGATCAGCTCGGCGTCGACGTGATTCGCTTCGAGAGACGGAACGGCGAGGATTTTCCCTTTGTCCATGATGATGGAGTCGCATTCCGTATGGCCGTGGCCGGGCGCGTTGCCGACGATGCAGGCGTCGAATTTTTGGAACGATGAATCCCGCGCCACGGAGCGCGAAACGACGTCGGCGTTTGCGCCCGCGCCGTCCAGCGTCACTTTATAGCCGGAGGTCGCCGTTTGCGCGCCGTGCGTCATCAATCGTTCGCGCACGACGAGCCGCGCGCCCGCCGCGAGCGTTGCCCGCGTCATGCGGTCGGTGGAGTCGACGCCTTTGATCTGCACCATTTCCATTTCCATCGAGCTGTTTTCGGCAAGCGTCGCCTCGGTGACGGGATTCAGGATGCGCTTGCCCTCGCCCGTGCCGGAGCCGTAATGCTTTTCCACATATTTGACTTTCGCGCCCTTTTCGAGGAAAAAGCGGTGCACGCCGTCGTGCTCGGAGTCCTGCGTCCCGCAGTTGTCGATGCCGCAGCCGGCGACGATGACCACGTCCGCGCCTTCGCCGACGTAAAAATCGTTGTAGACCGTTTCTTTGATACCGCTGGCGCTCAGGACGACCGGAATATGCACGCTCTCGTTTTTCGTATTCGGTTTTATGAAAATGTCGATGCCCGAACCGTCCTCTTTCGAGCGGATGTCGATATTGGCGGTGGTGTTTCGTCCCGCGAGCTGGCTGTTCGCGCGGAAATTGTACGCGCCCATCGGCACGTCGTGGAGATCCGCGACTTCCGCGATGAGGCGTTTTTGCACTGCGTCCATTGGAAGCATACTGATTCCCCTCCAAAAGTTTCCGTTCTTGCCGCGCCGTGCCGGACGGCGAAAGGCTTCGGCAAGGAGTACGATTCATTTCCGAGTATTATTTTTCCATTTCTTCCATTTTCCCGCAGGGCGCGACCGCGTACTGCGTGCCGGTGATTTTTTTCAGCACGTCTTTCGCCGCGCCTTGCGTCTCAATGCGTCCGTTCACCAATACGACGATTTCGTCGGCGATGGACAGGATGCGCTCCTGATGGGAAATCATCAGGATGGAGCTGTCCGCGATTTCGTCCCGCAGCTTTTGGAAAATGCGGATCAGATTCTGGAAGCTCCATAGGTCGATACCGGCTTCCGGCTCGTCAAACAGCGTGAGCCGTGCTTTTCTCGCCATGACGGTCGCAATCTCGATCCGTTTCAGCTCGCCGCCCGAGAGAGAGGAGTTGACTTCGCGGTGGATATAGTCCCGCGCGCAAAGCCCGACTTCCGACAAATAGTCGCAGGCCGCGTCCACGGAAATCGTCTTGCCCGTGGCGAGGCGCAAGAGGTCGATGACTTCCAGCCCCTTGAACCGCACCGGCTGCTGAAAGGCGAACGCGACGCCCATACGCGCCCGTTCGGTGATGGTTTTCTCGGTGACGTCCTCGCCGTCGAGGAAAATACGGCCCGCCGTCGGCTTCTCGATGCCGGCGACAATGCGTGCGAGCGTCGATTTTCCGCTGCCGTTCGGGCCGGTGATCACGACGAATTTCTTGTCTTCGACGGTCAGGCTGACGTCTTTCAAGATGTCCGTCCGCTTGCCGTCTTCTTCGACGGAGAACGAGATATTTTTCAGTTCCAGCATAGGGTTTTGCTCCTATCGTTTTTTGTAAAGCGCCTCCACAGCCTCGCCAAGGACTCTGCTCATGGGAAGGCCGAGGCGGCGGGCAAGTTCTTTCAGCATTGCGGCTTGCTTTTCTGTCAGGCTTGCCGTCACGCGGACGCGAGCGCCGGTCGTCAGCGCCGCCGCAGGGGGCGTTTTCGGGACTGCGGCCGGCGGGGGATCGAAATCTGCGGCGAGCCGCCTGCGTTCTGTTTTGGAGAGTCTTTTGGCCATTTCTTTTTGTCCCCTCCCAAAGCGACGTACAGCTCTTTCGTGAACGCCGCGTAATCTTCCGCCGCATGACAGCTCGCGCTGTAGTCGAAGACGTCGCACTGCTTGAGCTGCGACTCCTTGATCGCCACGCTCTCGCGAATCACCGTATCGAAAACGCGCGTGCCGAGCTCCTTGGCGCGCGCCGCGAACATATCCGCCGTCCGCTTGCTGATGGAGGTACGGTTGTCGTAGCGCGTCAGCAAGATGCCCGCGACGGACAAGTCTTTGTTGTAATATTCCTGCGCGAGTTCGATGTTTTGCATCAGGTCGTCGAGGCCGGACAAGCTGAAGCTGTCCGTCTGGCAGCAGACGACCGCGGCGTCGGCGGCGGTGAACGCGTTCATCGTCAGCACGTTCATCGCGGGCGACGTGTCGAGAATCACATAGTCGTAGCCCTTGACGCGCGACAGCGCCTTTTGCAGGAGATGTTCCTTGCCGATCTGGTCAAACTCCTTGTCCGCACGGGAAAGACGCGAATCCGCGGCCAGGAGGTCGTATTTTTTCATTTTCTGGATGCAATTTTCCGGCGGCGCTCCGCGCAGGAAGTCAAACGTTCCGGCTTCCTCGCGGTTGGCGCCGGACGCCTGCGAAAAATTTCCCTGCGCGTCCATATCGACCGCCAGCACGGAAAAACCGCTCTGTCCGAAGTACGCCGCCGTCGAAAGCGCCGTCGTCGTCTTGCCGACGCCGCCCTTCTTGTTCGTCATCGCGATAATTTTCATGACGTGTCCCTCCGTATCTTCTTATTGTAGGGAATCCCTACCTTGTTGTCAACGAAGAAAAAAGAAACGAAGAAAAAGGGAAATTGTATCCCGTGTCGAATTCTAACCAGAGAAATTTGGTCATATTTTCAGGAGGGGAAGCATATGCATTTTTTCAAGAAGACCGCCGCCGCGCTTTGCGCCGCCTTGGCGCTTTCTGCGGGGGCGTCCGCCGCGCCGCTTTCGCCGGAGGCGCAGATCGACGTTCTGACACAGAACGCAATGACGTATAACGGCTGGTTCGTCTTGCCGGAGCGCGACCGGAACGCGGACACGTGGACCTATGCGATGGCCGACCTCGACCACAACGGCAGGCTGGAAGTCCTGAAAGTCAGGCGCGGCTGGGCGGAGGGCGGCCCCATGCTGCTCTGCAAAGAACTGAGCGCGGACGGAAGCCGCCTGCAGGGGGAAGTTGCTTTGGACGGCACGCCCGTTCCCGATCTTCTCTCGACGAGCGACACGTCCGGACAGGCCCTCGTACTTTACGACACAGAGAAAAATCTCTATCATTATATTTTCCAGGCCACCGAATACCATGGCGAATATGAATCCGTCACGACGAAATACGCGCTGACGCTTTCGGGCGGCACGCTGCATGTTGCGCCGCTGGCGCATTATCAATGGAATCTGAGCGGACGCGACGGCGGCGTCACGACTCGCTATTTCCTGCCGGAGCAGGGCGGCGGCGCGGAAATCGACGTTACCCGTTACAACGACGCCGAGAATGAAGCGTTTCCCAACTGCGAAATGCGCGGCGTCGCGTTTTGGTGGCAGAGCGCGGAGGCTTTGAAGACCGCCGCCTCGCTTGGCCGCCTGCGGGACGCCCTGACGCAGTCGTACTTGTCTTTTGCACAGTGAGGGAAGGCGGAAAGCGCATGGAAACGGGGCGTATGGAAATCCCGTACGAGGACTGCAATAATCAGGGCCGAATCTTCGCGCTCGCAAATCGTCTGGGCCATGATATGAAGACCTATGCGCGCCGCTATATGAAATCGAAATTCGTCGCGCAGGGCAAAGATTTCGACTATTCGTATTACCAGATTGCCTCGCCGTCGTATTCTCTCGATCTCGTGGACGAGGCCGAGCTGCACGAAGAGGGGACAAGGGCGGACGGCATTTCCAACGACGAAGCATACTGGCTCGGCTTCTTTTACAAATATTTCTCGCTCGCGCTGTCGCTGACCAACGAGCAGGCGTGGGAGAAGATTCCCTTCGACCGTATGCGCGCTTTTTATGCGGAGTACGGCGCGGCGCCGAAAGACACGGCGGGCGCGGAGCTGACGAGAATCTTGCAGCGGGAGATGCAGGACGGGAAACCGCGCGTCGTCGTCTTGGCGACGGGGGGGACGATTGCGGGCGCGGCAGGCGACGCGTCGGCGGCGACCGGATATCGGGCGGGCGTTTTGACGGTCGGCGAGCTTTTGGCGGCGGAGCCGGAATTGAACGAGGTCGCAGACATACGGGGCGAGACGGTTTGCGCGATTGACAGCAAGGACATGACGGATGAGATCTGGCTCCGGCTGGCTGCGCGGGCGGGCGAGCTCTTGGCTTCGGACGATACGGACGGCGTCGTGATTACGCACGGCACGGATACATTGGAAGAGACGGCGTATTTCCTCCATCTTGCGGTCAAGAGCGAAAAGCCGATCGTTTTGACCGGCGCGATGCGTCCGGCGACGGAGCTGAGCGCCGCCGGCCCGATGAATCTTTTGGACGCGGCGCGCGTTGCCGCAAGCAAGGACGCGGTGGGCAAAGGCGCGCTCGTCGTGATGGACGGCGAGATCTATGCGGCGCGGGACGTGCAAAAAATGCGTACGCTCGGCGTCGGCGCGTTCTCGTTCGCAGAGGGCGGCGCTCTCGGAACGATCGGCGCGGGCGTTCCCATTTTTTACCGTTTGCCGTGTCGTCGTCACACGGCGCGCTCAGAGTTTCGGGCGGCGGCGCTTCCGCGCGTCGATATACTTTACGGCTACGCGGGCGATGACGGGATGCTGGTTGACGCGTGCGTGCGCGCGGGCGCGAAGGGAATCGTCTACGCGGGCATGGGCAACGGAAGCATTCCCGCCGATGTGGAAAAGGCGCTGGCAAAAGCGGTCAAAGGAGGCGTCGCAGTGGTGCGCGCCTCGCGGGCGGCGGGCGGCGCGGTGGCTTTTGCAGAGCCGTCGTATGACGAAGCCGGATTTATCGACGGCGACACGCTGAGCCCGCAAAAAGCGCGCGTCCTTCTCCGCCTCGCGCTGACGAAGACGAACGACGTCAAGGAATTGCGCCGGATATTTCAAGAGTACTGAGGAACATAAGACACGCAGAAAGGACGCAGGGAAATTCCCTGCGTCCTTTATCATCGTTGACGATTATTCCTCCAGCGTGAATTCGCCGCCGCCTTTCGGCAGACTCTCGAGCGTCGGGTATTTTTTGACGAATTCCACCGGACGGCTCCAGTCCACATAGACCTCCGTCTCCTCCCAGATACGCGTCATCGCGATCTGGAAGCTCCTGACGTCAGCCATCGGGTCGATGGTTTTCGTCTCGAAATCGAGAAGCGTCATGTTGGGTACGGCAATCTCGTGTGTTGCGGCAAGATACGCCTCGGCTTTTTTCTTTCCCTCTTCATCGGGCAGAGTGACGACCGCGCTTTTCGCGTCGCCGTCGTATTCGATGTATCCAAGCGAGTCGCCGTAGTGGATTGCTACGCTGAACTTGTTTGCTTGTTCCATGTCCGTCTCCTTTTCACACTTTGAATATCTATATTATTATACCCGTTTCTCCCCGTTTTGTCTGCTTTTTTTTTCCAAAGGGCGGAAAAACGAGGTTTTTTTTGAAAAAAACTTATAAAAGCACTGATTTCGGGCTTGTCAAGACTTGTATACAGTTTTTCTTTGTGATATGATGGGCTCATAAAGACGGAGCCGTCTGGGATGTGCGTAAGCAACTATAGGTGTCTAACCGACTTCTTCAAAAACGGGAACCCGATTTGAGCTTGCGGCTGTTGGATCGCCTCGCAGCGAGGAACAAAAACAGGACTTAGGGTACCCACCTGCACATGCAGGTTTAGGCATATATTGTGTACGGCATTTTGGACTCCATCTTTGAAGGGGGCTTGCTTTCGCAGGCCCCCTTCTTTTCGTTTCTTCACTCTCTACAGTATGCCCAATTCCTTGAACAGCACGAGCCAGCAAAAGATCGTGAAGCAGGACAAGGCCGAAGTGAACACGACGCAGTTTCCGGCGAGGTCGGCGTCGCTGTCCATTTGCTGCGCCATGACGAAGCCTGCGACGGCGCAGGGCGTCGCGAAAATGCTGACCAGCGTCGCGAACTCGATGCCGCGAAAGCCCATCTCCGCCGCCGTTCCCAGTACGAGAGCGGGAATCAGCACCAGCCGTGAAAAAACGCAGGCGGCCAGCTGCGCCGCGTGCTCCTTCGTCGAGCCGAGACGAAACGACGCGCCGAGGATAATCAGCGCAATCGGCGTCGTCGCCGCCGTGATTT
>ERZ842401.7726-NODE-7726-length-10880-cov-5.819954_pt1 | contig 10880 bp, 11 predicted proteins | sample MGYA00521270_ERZ842401 | MGnify/ENA primary metagenome ERZ842401 (study PRJEB31892, sample SAMEA3878208) | bioreactor metagenome | biome: Moose rumen | place: Sweden | collected 2011-10 | study: EMG produced TPA metagenomics assembly of the PRJEB12797 data set... | reverse complement strand
TTTCGTACCTTGCGGCGAACAAGGGCACCTCCTTGAAGGCCCTTGCGACAGAAGAGTCTTTCTTCATAATGCTGATATTTATGGTGTTTTTTGTCAAAACAAATATCAGCATTATTTTTTTACTCCAGCACGGAACTCCGTCAGACCAACTGACGCTCCCCGGCAGGGGTTAGTTCAAACATGGCAAAGATTAGGCCCGACAACCCTAAGGTTACGGATAAGTGTATCATCCGCAAGCACGCGGTCGTAAGGGCGCCACAGAAACGAGAAAATGATTATCTTTGCCAGCAATGAAAGAAGAACTCACTACCAAAATGCACTCGGAATTTTTCGGCAACGAATTTACCGAGGATGAGTGGAAGGCTATGGATATTGCGGGGGCGCAAAGTAGAGGGATGCCCTTACAGGAAGCCCTTGCCAAGTATGGCTTATCCGAGGAACGCTTTAAGGCAATCTACGCTGGGTTATCCCTTTAAGTAGTTTTCCCAAACAAGTCGTTGCGCCTTATCCGCGAAGTCAAGAATACCTTGCCATTCGCTACCAAGCAACAGGTCCTTTGACCAAGGGTGCCCAGTTAGTAGATTCATCGGGAACGGCTTATCGTCAGATAGGCTGTTGTCGTACTTCATACAAGCAACAGTTGCTATAGCCATTGCGGCCAAAAGGAGAGAACGAATGGTAATATTCTTGTTCATAAGCAGGTTGTTATTAACGGTTAATGTTTTTAGTGAGAATGGAGTCGATCATGCCGTACTTGAGGGCTTCATCGGCGCTCATCCAATAGTCGCGGTCGGCATCTTTGAATACTTTGTCGAAGGGTTGGCCCGAGTGGCTGGCGATGATATTGTAAAGCTCATCCCGGGTCTTCTCGATTTCTTGGGCCTCGATGAGGATGTCGCTTGCTTGGCCGCGGGCTCCGCCGAGCGGCTGATGAATCATCACCCTGGAGTGAGGAAGGGCGGACCGCTTCCCGTTTTCACCGGCACAGAGGAGAACTGCACCCATGGAGGCGGCCATACCTGTGCAGATTGTCGCAACTTGCGGAGCGATGAGCTGCATGGTGTCGTAGATGCCGAGGCCCGATGAGACCACCCCTCCCGGGGTATTCAGATAGAGGGAAATGTCGGCCTTGGCATCAACGGAGGCGAGATAGAGCAGCTGGGCCTGGACGATATTGGCCACATTGTCGTCAATGGGCAACCCGAGGAAGATGATTCTGTCCATCATCAGACGCGAGAACACGTCCATTGCGACGGCGTTGAGCTGGCGCTCTTCAATGATGGTAGGGTTCATGTAGGCCATGCTCTGCCGTGCATACTGGTCAAGAGAGAGGGATGGGACCCTGTGGTCGGACAGGGCGTATTTTCCAAAATCGGTCATAGTGGATGCGGTATTTGTTGTTTGACTTAAAATCCAATGCGGGAACGCGAACTCTTGGAACCGTTTTCCGTGGACAGCTCTTTCTCGCATAGTCCGGCGATGTAGTTGTAACCTCTGTCGCCTTCGTAGTAAAGTTCCGCGAGGTCGCGTTTGACTACCACGTTGTTTATCTGAGCTCCGCTCATATCGAAGCGGGAAGTGAGTCGTTTCGCCTCGTCTGCAGTCAGTTCGGGGATACTGGACATCCAGATTTTGGCCTGCGCCTCAGCATCGGGTTTCATGAGCTGCGTCTTGAACAGGAAACGGCGGTCGAAGGCAGGGTCCAGGTTGTCGATGAGGTTGGTGGTGGCCAGCAGGATGCCGTTAAGGTTTTCAATCTCCTGCAGGAGAATGTTGGCAACGGTATTCTCGCTTTTATCGATAGCCTTTTCTACATGAATGAGGCGTTTGGACAGGATGTCGTCGGCCTCATTAAGCAGGAAGATAGGCACATTGTCACTAATGACAGCAATGTAATTGTAAGAGCGGAACAGCGCCCTGTAGTACTTCTCTGTCGCGCCCCAACCATAGCCGGTAACCTTTGCCATGTCAAACTGGATAATGTCTCGGCCTGATTCCAGGGCAAGTTGCCTGACGGTTTCGGTCTTTCCGGTTCCGGGAGGGCCCCACAGGAGGCTCTGAATTGACTGGGCGCGCTTTTTCTTAATCAGAATGCTCTTGGCGCGGGCGAATCCCTTCGTTGATATCATTGTCCGGAGATTGTCAATCTCGGACTGAGCGTCTGTCGAGAAGAATAGTTCCTTCTTTTCGATGTCCCTGCACTTGATGACGTTAGCGTATTTGGATACTTCATCATATTTCAAGAGTTCGTCGTGACCGTGGAAGAGGAGTCCTGCCGCTTTAGGAGCCAGGACATATTCACTTTTAGCTTTGGCGTCTTCGTCGCTGGGAAGCAAAATCACAAGGCCCGCTTTAGCCAGCCGCCCAAGGCCGTCGGCAACAGCATTGGAATCGATGTCATCGTCTTCCAGACAGAACACATCCGCGAAGTGATGCAGGAAATACCTGGCAACCACCCAGAAGACCATCTGGTCCTTCTGGCTCAGCTCGGACAGAGCAAGTTCTTGGTGGGCGACCTTAAACTGAGCATTCTCCGGTACTTCAAATGACTCGATGAAGCGCCCGAGCCATTTCGGCGAGAAGATTTTTCGTATCTCGCAGGTCCTCAACTCCTCCAGACAGTCTTTGAAGACCGGCTCCCGGATTCTCTTGTCATCTTGAAAGGCCTTGTAGGCGGCTTCGGTAACGGAGAAACATGTCCCGTAAAGACCGACTTTCCTCCGTTCCTCGATAATGCCCCTGGCTTTGAGGTTTTCGAAAACGGTGACGGAAGATTCGTTCCGGTTGTTGGGGAATACCCGGAGTCTTGACTCTGAGATTTCGGCCGGCCGGTAATGAAGGAGATAGGCGATGGCTTCAACCGCGCCCATTGTCAGGTCGTAGTAATCCATTAGGAATCTATGGGCGGGGACGCTGCCTTGGACATATTCGTCTCCTTCTTGGCAGTGGTCAAAAACGGCGCGGAAAGCGCCCAGGATGGAAATGTTAGTACGTACGGGCATAATGGAATTAAACAAAGGGTGATACATATAGATACCAGGTTGGCGTTTTCCTTTTTCTGAAACGGAAATGGTGGATTCGTCGTCCTGCTTGAGATAGCTTCCCAGTAGCGGAGACGCTGTCTGATTGATAATACGAGGAGAAAAAAGGAAAATGTAAAACGCCGCGAACAAAAAAAGCAGGCACGACGATAATCGTGCCTGCTTGGCGAGCCGGAGGCCTTTAAGCCGCCCAAACTCCCGTTCTTCCAACACGGGTTTGCATATCCAGGAGGGCCTTCTTCTTGTCGGAGATAACCGTCTGCCGGGTGACACCCAGTTTTTCGGCTATGCACTCGTCCGGCCACTCACACAGATTATTGCCAATACCGAAAGACATTTCGATAACTTGGCGCTGTCTGGCGGGCAGGCAAGACAGAAAAGGTTCCTGGTCCAAGGCGATAGAGCTACTCTCACTTTCCAACGAGTAAGCAGGGCGGTTTTCCACATCTTCGTCGCTGTCGAAAATGGAAGTGACAACTTTTCCATTCAAAAGCGTCTCTTGGCGGGGCTCGTTTGGTGACGCCTTGCGAGTCTCATCAAGTTTTGACTCCATGGCGGTGTTGTGCCTTCGGCAGGTGTCCACGAAAGCATTGAATGCAATCTTATTGACAAATGCGCGGAGCGGACGGATTCCGTCGTACTCATCATAGGCGAGCCAGACCTTTACGGTCGCTATTGCGGCCAGATCTTGTGCCTCAAGATGACGGGGAATACTGGTCCAGTGTCGTGCTTTGCTTAGGCAGATGCCAAAGATTTCACTATACTTTGACTCGAAAGAAGGTTTTTGTGCGCGGTTGCTGAGAGTGTAGTGATTTGCCATTCGCTCTTTGTTTAAGTTAAACGTTAAAACCCTTGTCTAAGGCCAATCCATGTCGTTGGAATTGGATCCCTAGAAATAATGTGCGAATCAATTCTCTTTGAGTTCTGGTTTGGGTAGATAAATAAACTTTTCCTTAGAAAAGAGTGGAGAGAAACATAAACTTTCCACGCAGAGGTCGCTCTTGCACCATACGGTGCTTGAGGCCTTGGGATACAGTGTTGTCAAAGAACTTGGCCGAAATGTACGGACTATTTTTCATTCCGCCAAATAATTTTGTATTAGATTACAAAAAACCTGCAAACAACGAAATATCATTTCGTTTTTGCACTGCAACTTGAATCTAATACTTAATAAGTGCGTTGCTTTAAACGCTGATGCAAATATACTAATTGTTTCTTAATCTGCAAGCATCAGCGATAAAAAAAAAGAGAAAAATTATTGCGTTATAACTATTAATGTCTATATTTGCGAAAACGTCATTACAATATGAAATACTCCCAATTGCACCGATTCTATCTAATCGACGGACTCCTTTACTTGAATACCGAGGGAATGAGCACTAGGGCGATGCTTGAAAGAATCAACGAGTCCTTAAAAAGCGAAGGCCTCCCCAAGATAACCCTCAGACAGCTTCAGAATGACCTTAATGATATGAAGGAACAGTTGAATGCGCCCATCGATAACGGCAAAGGGAAGCGGAAGGTTAAATATGACGACATGACCTTCTGTGTCTTCAACAGAACCCGGGAACCTTATAAGATCAAGGACGCTGAAGATATCCTGACGGGCAGGCTTAACTGGCTCCGCCTCCAGATGGATTTCATGCAGGAGAGCTTCTTCAATGACAAACTGCTCGAGGTAATTGACTACGAAGACAATATGCGGCTGGCCAATATTGAAGGCCTGCCCTTAATCCTGAGGGCTATTACAAAGGAGAGGCTGGTGAAGTTCCGGTACGCAAAGGGATTCTCAACAGAAACTGAAATGAGGATAGTGCATCCCTATTTCCTGCACCAATACAATAGCAGGTGGTATTTATTCGCACTTTATCGCGCCAAAGACAATATACTCCGGGGAGAAAAGACGGATAGTTCGAAAGACGGTATTCGCTGTTACGCACTGGATCGAATGTCCGATATTGAGCAAGCTAACGGACCTAAGTACATATACGAACGCATAACTACAGAGCAGCTTAGGATATATAAGAGGAAGTACTTTACCTATATTGTCGGCGTCTTGAATGATGATAAGAAAGAGATTGTGGACCTGGATCTGTACTTTGACTATGGTACGAAAAACGAAAGTGCAGACAAAGAGGTCAGGCTGTTTTTCAATCTGCTGAAATCCAATCCGTTTTATGAGGGTTTCCGTTTTGAGGAAAACAAGGACAACGGCTTTGCAAGGGCAAAAATTCGCCCGAATTACGAACTGGAAAACCACTTGATGATGTATGCTCACACAATGTATATCTCTAATGATGAGATTAGACACAGCATTGTTCAACGCGCATATAAAATCCTTTCTGCTCAGCATGCGGCCCACCAGCCGAAATAATTGGCCGGCTTTTACTTTTTTGAAATAAGCATCGTATTTCATAATGTAAGCAACATTAAAATTTGAAAATATGAGGAATACTCACTCTCTCGCATCAATCATAGATACCTTCAGCCTCTTGAAACAGTCAATCAGGGATGGCGAACCCGGCAAAGGGGCCGATATTCATTTTCTAAGAGACATCGGCCTCAGTTTAAGGCAGGCTTTGGTCATAGCATGGCTTCAAGACCACAAAGATTCCATCTATACCATCGCTCAGATGGGGGAGGATCTCGACATGGATGAAGAGGCTGTCGAAAGGGTGATAGACAGCCTTTTGGAGATGGAGTTCCTTACAAGGGACGGTAAAGATGTCGATGTCGATGATGCTATGGAATTTATGATATTGGACATTCAGGCTATGAAAGCGGCCGGAATGATAACAACAGGGAGAGAATATAACGGCTATAGTAAGACTAAAAAGGAGGAAAACGATGACGAAGAAGATGGCGATGCCTCCTGCGAACACATCTGTAAAATGCCATCCCTGGTCAGCGACCTGTACGGAAATCCAATAGAAAAAGACGAATTTGACGAGTCTTACGATTTTGATTTGGAAGATGAATCTGATGAGTTCGAATCCCCGGAAGATGATGACGATTCGGTTTAGAATAACAACCAATTATTGACTTTTTAATTTAATTGCTTAACTTTGAACACTATGTCTAAGCTCGACGAACCTACATGGGTTGAAAATATACTTGACGGTAAAAGCCTTGCCTTCAAGATATTCTTCGGACCCCCACTTGTAACCTTGTATATCATGTCTCTGATGGCCAAGGTTATCCTCTTTGTCTGGATATTCTTCACTGATTAATCTTTTTGTTTTACAACAGAATAACATAATAACAGAACATATTATGAAAACTTACAACCGTTTCCTTGCAGCAATCGCCACACTGGCTCTGGCAGCGTGCTATCCGGAAATCATCGAAACACCAGTAGAACCCACACCCACACCGACACCTACGCCGACGGTGACCTATTCATACTCCCTGAAACTCGACCAGACCAAAGGGATCATTATCTATCCGTCCTCCAATGCGGAACCGGTCGGAATCGGTTTCAAGATAAAGTCTTCGGTGTTCCTTCCGGAGCTGAACGTTATCGCGGAATCCGATGTCCCGGGACTGACCTTCACCGTAGAGACCGCCGAGGACCTCAAGTCCGGAACCCTTTATATCCAGGGAACGGAAGAATTCACGGCCGACACTGCAACCATTACGGTAAACAGCACCTGCGAGGAAGCTGCCAGCGAAGAAGTTACCCTTACCATAGACAAAGCTTACTTTTCCTGCAATGAGGAAATTGTACGTTACAGTCCCAGCGTTCAGGTAAAGACAATTGAAGTAAACGCCAACGTACCTTTCGTCGCGACTCCTTCAGAAGACATTGCGGACTGGATTACAATCAATGTAAGCAAAAACCGTATCAATACACAAGTCAGTGCCAACGAGGAATTCATGGACAGGAAAGGAATTCTCGTCCTGTCCGACCCTACAGGAATCCTGCCGGACTGCAACGTGGAGATTTTCCAGTGCAGCAGCCGTGGAAGCCGCTATACTGACTCCCTGGCACTGGTAGCGATTTATAATGCACTTGACCTCAAAAACGCACCGATGAGTATCATGTGGGGGGACGGTGAAAATTTATATTTAAATCCTTACTGCAACTGGGACTTCAATACACCTATTACAGGAAACGCTGAATGGTGGAGAGACTGGGTAGGAGTAGACTTATATATCTCAGGCAGGGTCAGCGACCTCGACTTAAACCTTGGTGGAGACAGGTGGGCACCGAACACATATTCCCTTCCGGATGAATTGGGATGGCTCAGGGCAATGAGACATCTTGAGATTCACGGAGACATAAAAGGAGAAATCCCCCAGACTGTCGGAGGTTATGAATCCAAACTAAAATACATTGAGATTTTAGGTCCCAACCACCTTACAGGAAATCTTGAGAACCATCCCCTCAAGGAAATCTCGACCCAGATAACATACTGGAACGTAGATGGTATCTTCCAAGGCGGAGTTCCGGAATGGTTTGCAGATTTCTATAGCTTCAGGTTTGAACTATCCGCTTTCTCGGGACGTGTCCCAGACCGGGTTGTCAACCATAGTTCCATGCAGGATCAAAAGATGAACGCTTGTCATTGTGAAACATATTACCCAGGATGCTTGCCGGAAGACCTGAAACAATGGTGGCCGACATTATATGAAAAACCGGTATACGATTGGTTTGACCGCACGCCGGAAGAATGGGTAAACGGAATCGGTTATTATCCTACCGAGGTGTACTATGATTGGATTAACTCTTATCAGGAATTCCTTGACATTGACTGGCACACTGTTGAAATATATGCGTGGTCAAAATATGCCATATGGTGTGACATAGACATGCCGGACGGAGTCATAAAAGTGAATGGTAAGTTTGGAGATCATTATGAGTGGGAATCCCAAGACGCATTGCTTGACTATCTGGAAAATGTAAGAGGATATGTCAACATCCGTGACCATACACATGAACTACCAGTCGATAAAGAACAAGCAGATTTTTTAAAAAGATTTTCTGCAATGTTTAATTAACCCAAATTTTCATGATTAACCACAAAAGGCGGCCCGTCAGGGCCGCCTTTTGTGGTTAAACCTACTTCTCGCGCGCGGCACACTGTGTTGAGAGGCTATCTGACAGCCACCCTAACGAGGGTAATGTCGTAGCGGAAGGCGGCGTTGGCAATCACCAGGGCTTCGCTCTCACTCAGGCGAAGGGGTCCTCTTTCATTCATGTCTGCCTGCAGGCGCTTTACCACCGCAGCGTGACTGCCGATTTTATGGGCGGCCAAATCTTTGAGGAGAACTCGGAGTACTATCCTCGCGGTTTTAACTTCCGTCTCATCATACGATTCGTTGATTGTCTTTACCATCGCACGAATCTTCGCCGCGAATATAGGGCGCGCTGCCCGGCGTGCCTTCTTGGCTTCCTCCCTCACTTTCTCGTTTGCCTCCTTGATTTCCCGGAGCCTCTTCTGCCTCTCCTCCTCCGCCTTCCTGAGCTTCTCTTCTTCGTTGATTTCCAGATTGTTTACGCTGTTCTCAGCCGCCGTTGTTACCTTGATTTCTTCCATATAAAGCACTTTTAAGGGGTTTGACACTACCTATAAGTACTTGAGAAGAACCGGAAAATGTAAAACACAGTCGAAAGAACCGGGACTGTTTGGCTGAATTCCACCCTCTACCCGCTCCCGCTTCCATGCAAACAAAATCTAATATGTTATATCCGATTCCGAAAAAAATTTTACCTTTGTGTTTGACGCCAATACAGATGAAGATATGTTATATCCGATAGGCATACAGAGTTTCGAAGCCATCCGCAAGGAAGGTTATGTCTATGTGGACAAGACTGAACACATCTGGCGCCTGGCAACAACCGGCAAATACTACTTCCTCAGCCGTCCCCGCCGTTTCGGAAAGAGCCTGCTGGTCTCCACTATGGAGGCCTACTTCAGCGGGAAAAGGGAACTCTTTGAAGGTCTCAAGATTGCCGAACTTGAAAAAGATTGGATACAGTATCCAGTCCTGCATTTGGATTTCAGCGCAGAAGACTATACAGCCCGTACTTCTTTGACTTCGGTCATCTCTGAGCAACTTAAAAAATGGGAGCTCCAGTTCGGAGTTACAGATATTGCCAAGACCATTTCATCCCGGTTCAAGAATGTCGTGGATGCTGCTTGGGCAAAGACCGGACTGCCTGTAGTTTTTCTCGTTGATGAATACGACAAACCGATTATTGACAATCTGGGCAACGAGAAACTGGCCGATGCTCACCGCAAAAAGCTGAAGAGTTTCTACGAGGTAGTCAAGAACAAGAACAACTATTTCAAGTTTGCATTTTTTACCGGTGTAACCAAGATAGGCAAGCTCAGCATCTTCAGTGGCCTCAACAACCTCAAAGATATTTCCATGGATGCCCGCTATACGGATATCTGCGGCATATCTGAAAGAGATTTGAAGGCGTATTTTACAGAGAGCATGAAAGAACTTGCCAAGGCTAATGGCCTTTCAGAATCCGAATGCCATTCACAGCTGTCCATAATGTATGATGGCTATCATTTCTGTGAAGACACAGAAGGGGTCTACAACCCGTTCAGTATCCTTAATACTCTTGATTCCTTGAAATTCAAGGAGTACTGGATTGAGACCGGCACCCCGTCTTTCCTGGTGGAAGTGATGAAACAGACCGACTACGATGTCACCGGCATTGCTTCCGAGGAGGCTGATTCCACGCTTCTGACAGACATTGATACTGTGTTTTACAATCCCGTCCCGCTCCTTTACCAGAGTGGCTATCTTACCATCAAGGATTACGACAAGACCACCGGTATCTATACCCTGGGATTCCCGAATCTGGAAGTAAAGCACGGTTTCCTTTCATTCCTCCTCGGTTACTATACCACGGCCAAAGGTTCCGGCAACCTGCTCATCCGCCAGATGAGCAATGATCTTTTGACAGGGCAGCCGGCGGCTTTCATGAAGAGGATGGAGGCTTTCTTCGCCAGGCAGAACTACCAGATCCAAGGAAACGCCGAGAAGGACTTCCAATATGCGATGAGCATCATCCTGCAGCTTCTCTCAGACAGCGTCAAGGTCCACACCGAAGATACGAGCTCGGAAGGTCGAATGGACATCCTGGCGGAAGCCCCTCGTTTTATCTACATCATCGAAATCAAGATCAATGACTCTGCCGAGGCGGCCCTACAGCAGATTGAGGACAAGGGCTATGCCCGGAAGTTCGCCGATGACGAACGCAGAATCTTCAAGATTGGCGTCCGATTCTCCACGAAAACCCGATGCATCGATTCCTGGAGGATAGCTGAATGAGTGTCTTGACCGGTCATGGGCGTGCCCGGCCGGGAATACGGATTCCTCCAGCGTCTGCTCCCGTCGTCAAGGCCGGGGAGGATATGGCAATGACAATCCGTCTTCATCCCTTCGGCTTCCTCACTTCTTTGAAGCACAATTAGTTTATGCTTGCGAAACTTGAAATGATTACTTTTGCACTGAATCGTTGTTGAATAAAAAAGATGAAAAAGCTTGTCATATCCGCCATACTGCTGCTTTCGGCAGCGATGTTTTCCCATGCCCAAACCGGCACATGGTCCGGAAAACTGGATGTCCAGGGCACAAAACTGTCCATCGTCTTCCACCTGGACGAGGAGAAACCTTCGGTGGATTCGCCGGACCAGGGCGCCCGAGGGATTCCCGTAGAGCTCGAACGGACCGCCATGGGAACCGTCACCATCAGGGTTCCCTCCATCGGCGCGAGCTATGAGGGCCTGTGGCTTGGGAAGCAGATTGTGGGAACCTTCAGGCAGGGGGGCGCTTCCCTTCCGCTCACGCTCACCCCGGGAGAGGAGAAGCTCCGTC
>ERZ842401.7725-NODE-7725-length-10884-cov-3.567458_pt1 | contig 10884 bp, 8 predicted proteins | sample MGYA00521270_ERZ842401 | MGnify/ENA primary metagenome ERZ842401 (study PRJEB31892, sample SAMEA3878208) | bioreactor metagenome | biome: Moose rumen | place: Sweden | collected 2011-10 | study: EMG produced TPA metagenomics assembly of the PRJEB12797 data set... | reverse complement strand
GGGCGATTGTTCCCGCATTCTGACCGCCGCAAAAAAATCTCCGTGCGTACCCATGACGCACGGAGATTTTTTGTTTATGGAACCAACGATTAAGTCAATCTATAACCTTGCCGAAGGATTTTTTCGGTGTTTCCTCTATGCGATTTTTTGCACCGCGTCGCGAACCGCCTCTTCACAGGAAAAGACGGCTTTGATGGTTTTCGACGTCAAGTCGCCGATTTCCCAGCGCATTCGGCGCGCGCCCTGCAAAATCGTCATGCGGCTGATTTCCGGCTGAAACTTGGCGTCGCGGAATTTTTTCTGCACGGCGGAAACTTTCATATCCTTCACGCTGCCCTTGGGCCGCGTCGCCGCGCTGGCGACGACGAGACGGGAAAGATGATCGAGCGTCACGAGCAGGCAGGCAAGCTGTTCTTCCTCGGTCAGCGGCGCCTGCGCGTCGGCGTCGGCCACTTTTTCCCGTCCGGCAATCCGAATCAAATCATCGCTCACCCCTGCGGCGTGAAGCGCGTCGACATGCAGGCCCGCGCCGCGGACAAGCCCCGCCGTCGCCCACATATCCGCCATAGCCTCGAATCCGCGAAACTCCGCAAACCAGCGCATGACGCCCGCCAGAAGGAGCGCGTGCCGCAAAGCGTCGGGCGCAGGATTCCCCTCCCGATAAAACGTATAAAACGAGTCATAAGAAGCATTGGCGCCCGACACGAAAAAACCTCCTTAAAGGAAACACTGAACACTTGACTTATTCATTGTTTCCTAAATCATCGTCATAGTTTATTATATCACATTTTAGAATTTTTTGAAACAAAATTCATAAAAAGAACGGCGCACACCAGTGTACGCCGTTCTTTTGCGCCAGCTTCAAAGCACGGGACTGGAATCCAAGAACGCCTCAAACTCGTCGACAGGAAGGGGCTTCGCATAGAAAAATCCCTGAATGTTGTCGCAGCCTGCCGAGCGCAGGAACTCGAGCTGGAACTTCGTCTCGACGCCCTCGGCGACCGTGACCATGCCGAGGCTCTGCGCAATGCGAATGACGCCCAGAAGAACGGTAGCCGCACGCGACGACGGCTCCATGTCGGACAGGAAGCGCATATCGAGCTTCAGCACGTCCAGCGGAATATCCTTCAACATATGCAGCGACGAATAGCCGCTGCCGAAGTCGTCGACGAGGATCTTGAAGCCCGCCTTGCGGAGCTTCTCGGAGGCCGTGACGAGCTGCGTCGGATCGTCCATATAGGCGGACTCCGTAATCTCCAAGCGGAGCATCGACGGCGTCAAATCGTATTTTGCGAGAAGATCCATCAAATCACTGACGAGATCGGGCTGGAAAAGATTGACGCGCGAAACGTTGACCGATATCGGCAGCGGCGCAAGGCCCCGCTCCCGACGATTCGCAAGATAGCGGCAAGTCATCTCCCACATATAATGGTCGAGATTCGTAATAAAACGATTGTGCTCGAAAAGCGAAATAAACTTGCCCGGCTCGATAATGCCTTTCTCCGGATGCTTCCAGCGCACAAACGCTTCGGCGCTGATCGGCTTTTCAAAGTTCAGGCTGTAAATCGGCTGCAGGTAGAGAACGAACGCGCCGTTTTCCAGCGCCCGCTGCATGTCGTTCAAGATTTCCTGCTCGGCCAGAATCGCCTCGCGCATCGGCTCGTCATAGTACGCATACCGTTTGTTGTAATCGCCCTTGACCGTGGAGCGCGCCATATTGGCGCGATCGCACATGGTCGCGATCTCCGCCTCCGGCTCGGTAATCGGATAGACGCCGTTATGCACGACAAGATTATACGCGAGACCAAGATTATCGGACAGGAACCGCTGGCTTTGCAAAATCGCCTCAAGATCGAAGTCCTCTTCCCGCATACAAAACGCGAACACGTCGGCGCCGAGGCGCCCGCAAGCGCCTTTCCCGAGAACCTCCCGTGCCATGGAAGCGGCCAGCTGGATCAGGATGCTGTCGCCGACCGTCGTTCCGTATACGTCGTTGATGACCTTGAATCGGTCGATATCCAAAGTAACGAGCACATATTTCTCATCCGGACGCTCGTCAATCATGCGCCGCGCCGCATGAAAAAACGTATCCCGCGTAGCGACGCCGGTCAGTCGGTCGAGCTTTTCCCCGGGCATCCCTGCGGACACGCCCGCGCGCTCCGTCTCCAGCTCCTGCGTGTCGACAAGCAGGCACACGATATGACGGGACTCGTCCGTGATAAGATACTCGCCGAGGCAGGAAAGCGTGAGCGACTGCCGATCCTGCCGCTGCACGCGCAAATAAAACGCCATCGGCGATTTTTCCTCGGCAATCATGCCGACGGACATGCGGAAGCTGTCAAAATGATCGCTCGAAATCGTGGTCAAAAGATCCGTGCCCGCAGCCACCAGCGACTCGTACTCTTTCGCCGTATAGCCGCACAGCATCGCGTACGTCGGCGTAAAATAAACGGTCGAAAGCGCTCCGTCGTCTTTCAGCTCGACCACGAGGATGCCGCTGTCAATCGCTTGACTGCGCGCGAAAATAAACGCGTCCAAACTGCCCGGTACAATATCCGGCTCATAGCGCGGGAAATCCAAAAGCTCCTCCGCCATCCCGCGGAGAAGAGCCGTGCGGTAAGGCTTATACGCAAACCGCGTCGCCCCGAGCCACATCGCGCGCTGATTCAGGTCCTCTTCCGGCGAAGCGGAGAGCATGATGACCGGCAAATCCTGAAATTTGGGCGAAAGCCGTATACGAATCAAAAGCTCCAGCCCGTCCATACGCGGCATCATAACATCAAGCACCACAAGCGCCGTATCCGGATTGCGCTGCAAAAACGCCAACGCCTCCACGCCGTCCCCCGCCTCGAACACATTCGTCCAATCGCTCAAAATCTGACGGATCAGCGAGCGGCTCGTCTCATCGTCTTCCACGATAAGGATCTTTTTCTCCTTGTTGTCCACGTGCCCACCTCTTCCTGTGTATGGCGCCACGAGCAATCATTTTTTCACGAACGCCAAGATTATTTAGGAGTAATTCGACGCGCAACTAAAAAAATCCTTCCCGTCCGCTCTTTTTTCTGATGGAAAAATTCCGTGATTTTTCGTGTTTTCCACCGAGGGCGGCTTGCAATTATGCGGAAAATTCTTTATAATGTTCTGTACAGAAGTGCGGGAAAAATAGGAAGCAGGAAGGAGGATACGCGCCGTTCAAGACATTAGTCCCGCAGAAAGGAAGGGAAATATGAACAATGTAAAAGTATCGTTCAAAATCCTGCTTCTCGTCTTGATTGCTCTTGTCGGTATGGCAGTTATCGGATTCCGTGGATGGACCGGTCTGTCAAAGGCAGGCAAAGACATGAATACGATGTATTCCGAAAATTTGCAGGCCATCGCGCTTTTGGGCGATGAGATCGAGGCTATGCGCGTCATTCAGGTGCGCACCTATCAAGCCATCGCCGATCCGGTTCGCTATGCGGAGGTCAAGAAAGGCGCGGACAAGAAAGTCGCGGACTACGAGAAGAAATGGAGCGCGTACGAAGCGCTGGCCGCTTCCGCACCGACGCTTTCCGATCAGGTACAGCAGTGCAAGGCCGCGTGGCAGAAATACCGCGCCTCCTATGAAAGCACGATGAAAGCCGCTGAAACGGGCAACACCGCTACCGGCCTCGCCGAGTACAACCGCAGCATGAAACAGGCGACCGTGGAGCTCCGCGACGGACTCGCAAAACTCCTGAAAGCCACCGAGGAACATGCGGCGGCCATCAACGCCCAGAACGACGAGGACAATGCGTCCGCCGTCGTTTCCATGACGATGATTACCGTCGTCGCAGTCGTGATTTTGATCGTGCTGTCCTTGATGCTCATCAAGGCGATTACGACTCCTCTTTCCGACATGATCGATCTCGCGAACAAGTTGCGGGACGGCAACTTCCACCGGACGGGCGAGCGCACGTCGCGCGGCGACGAATTCGGCGACGCCCAGCGCGCTTTGTTCGATATGCGCGAGTCTCTGAACAAGTTCATGAAGGAAGTCGCCGGCTCCGCCGGCCAGATTGCCGCGGCGGCGGAGGAGCTCACCGCGAATTCGTCCCAGACGGCGAAAGCGGCGCTCCAAGTGGCGGAAAACGTCACCGAAGCATCGTCGCAGGTATCGGTACAGCAAAGCGCCGTGGACAGCGGCAAAGAGCGTATTGACACCATCTCGTCCGCCGTCGACGGTATGCGCGTCGAGGCCCAGAAAGTGGCGGAAAACTCCAACTCGGCGGCGCAGGAAGCAGCCAGCGGCAGCGGCGAAGTCGCTTCGTCCGTCGAACAGATCAAGAACGTCGAGCACACCGTGCAGGAAACGGCGGAACTCGTCGACAAGCTCGGCGAGCGCTCGAAGGAAATCGGCATGATTGTCGACACCATCTCCGGCATCGCCGGACAGACGAACCTGCTCGCGCTGAACGCGGCCATTGAGGCGGCGCGCGCCGGAGAGCACGGACGCGGTTTCGCCGTCGTCGCCGAGGAAGTCCGCAAGCTCGCCGAAGAATCGCGCTCGGCGGCGGAGCAGATCGGCGAGCGCATCCGCGCGATCCAGGACTCCACCGACGCGGCGGTACGGGCCATTGAGCTGGGGCGCGACACCGTGCAGGAGGGCAAGGAAAACGTCACCCAGACGGGCGAATACTTCCAGCGGATCGTCGCGCAGGTCGAGGGCGTCCGCGCGTCGACGGAAAATATCATGAAGACGATTGAGAATTTGCAGCGTCCGGTGGACGAAATCGCCGAGCACGCGGAAAACGTTTCCCGTCAGGCCCGTTCCGTCGCGGACGAGGCGCAGAGCGTCTCGGCGTCTTCCGAAGAGCAGGCGGCAGGGATGGACGAGATCGCGAACGCCAGCCGCTCGCTGGCAAGGCTCTCCGCCGAAATGCAGCAGATGGTCAGCCAGTTCCGTCTGCATAAGGGGGAAGAGAGGAGGCGCATCGTATGACGCTGGATGAATATACCGACAAAATGCACGACGCCAGCAAGGAGAGAATGCGGAGCCAGGCGGAAGTTCACGCCCGCTATGCCAAGGATCTCGAGCAGTACCGGCAGCTCTCCCAAAGCGAAAATCCGCCACGGGAACAGCGTATCATGCTTTTCAACGAAGTCAAAGTGCTGGGCTGGGTGCTCGGCAAACGGGACAAGGACGTAGCGAACGAACTGAACAAGTTGTAATCATAAAAAACAGCCGGCCGCGAGATTTCGCGGCCGGCTGTTTTTTATGTACTTCAAATCATATTTTTCGAGTACGCGTCGTAGAGGCTTTTCAGCTCCTCGATCTTGTCGTACATCTCTACCTGGAGGCCCGAGGCGGTGGCGTAGTCGCCGCCCGCGAGCGCGTCGGTCAGGAGTGTGAACAGTGATTTTTCGTCGATGCTGTCCTTGGCGAGATAGCTGCGGATTTCACTGATTTTCGTCCAGTTGTAGGCGTCGCGGTCGGTGACGAAGTCGGACTCGATTGCCTGCGCGGCGCGGACGATGGCGCGGTTTTCCGGAATGATGCGGCTGATGAGTTCCGTCTTCCAGCGCAGCAGCGCTCCCTCGGCAAACGACGCGAGAATCTTGTCGTCGAGCGCGCCGCCTGCCGTAATCGCAGCTTTCTTCTCGGGATAGTTGTTCAGGTTTTCCATGTTTTCCCAGACGGTCGCGGGCGGCGCGCCGAACATCCGGTCGCGTTCTTCCGGCGTGTAGTCCTCGAACACGTCTTTCTCGCTGCGGTAGGCGCGGTCCTTTTCCAGATAGAAGCCGTCGTCGCCCGGCTTTTTCGACAGCTCGGCCAAAAGCTCCGCCGTCGTGTGCGTCGCCGCCGTTTTCACGCCGTCGAGCACCGCCGAGTAGACCGCCGCCAGCACGAGATAAGTGTTTGTGTACGGGTTGCACGCGCGCAGCTCGAAGCGCGTCGCTTTCGGGTTCCGCACGTCGCGCACGAGTCCGGCGAGAATCGTGCGGTTGCGCGAGGAGACTTCCGGCGTGTTGCCGAGGGAGGTCACGATGCAGACAGGCGCCTCGAATCCGGGCTTCAAGCGGTTCAGGGAGTCGTTTGTTGCCGACACCAGCGGATTGATGATTTCGTAGTTTTTCAAAAGGCCCATGATGGCGCCGTAGCCGGGCGCGCTCAAAAAGTCCTTCGTCATTTCCTTCGGCGCGAAGAGATTGACCACGGAGCCGTCTTTCATGACCGCCGCCATGCCGATATGCGTGTGCTCGCCGTTGCCCGCCAGCCCGATCATCGGCTTCGCCTTGAAATTGACTTCGAGGCCGTTCTCGCGGAACACTTCTTTGACCAGCGTGCGGACGAGGAGCTCGTTGTCCGCCGCCTGCAGCGCGTCGGCGAACTGCCAGTCCATTTCCAGCTGTTCGCAGACGTGGGACATGGCGCCCGCTTCGTTGATATGGCCCTTGAGGCCGCCGACTTCTTTATGCCCCATTTCCATATTCAGCCCGTATTTGTCCACCAAGAGCACGCTCTGTTCGAGCGCTGTGCGGACGGCGCCGCGCGTCCGCTGCCAGTACTGCTCCTGCATGACCTGCGACGCGCTCATTTCGGCGATATCCGCTTCTTCGAGCGGCGTCTTCACCCAGAACTCCAGCTCTGTCGCCGAGGTGAACTGGATGTCGACGACGTCCGCGCCGTTCACATGTTCAAGGCCGGACATGGTCGGGTGCTTTTTGAAGAGCGCCAGGAGTTCCTTTTTCACATAATTCAGCGTGTCGGTTAGTACCGCGCGGGAATCGACGCGTTTTCCGTTGTGGATCAGGAATGCCGGAATTCGGAGCGTGCCGACCGGACGATCCGTTTCCTCGTCTCCATGCTCGTAATTGTAATCGACGAACCAGTTGACCGACGGATCGATGGGCATATCGACTTTCGCGTTGTTCAGCGTCGCGATGCCCGGCAGCACGACTGACGAGCCATCTGTCTGCACCGCCGTACCGGCGTAGAAGTCGTCCATGTCCGCGAGAAAGATTCGCATGGGGATTTTTTCGTCGGTGTCGTTTCCGGCGAGGTCGATGCCGACCAGCGAGACGAACTTGATTTCGGGGTGGGATTTCAGCATTTCGAGGATTTTTTCTTTCGGGGAGTTTGCGGGGATTACATACAAAAGATCGTCCATTTTCAATACCGCCTTTCTTTGGATGCGATGGCCGCCGCGCGCAATAAAAAACGCCACACGCTCGCGGCGCGTCTCCGCGTCGTTCCGTATGGCTTCATTGCCGCGCTGTCTTCTCTTTCACGCGCATAGTATAGCACAGCCCGTTCCCGATTGCAAGAGGGGAAAGGAGTGTTTCTTTTCGTCATTTTCGTGCCGCCGCGCCCGCCTGTCGCCCGCGCTTTTGATCGGAACGGTTGACGCGTCCCCCCGTGGTATGATATGCGCGAAGCGTGGACATCATTGCCCGCGAAAAATTTTTGACGGAGGGGATTGGTATGCGAAAGATTTTGGGACGGGTTGTCCTGCTCCGCTTGGCGTGCGTGCTGTGTATGCAGGGACTTTGCTTGGCGGGGGAAGAGGACGACAAAAAGGAAAACTTGGTGGAGTACTTTGCAAAATAAGATTCAACAAAAAAGGGAGCGTTTCGCGCAGAGGTGAGGGGCACGAAACAAATAAATTCATGGCGCACGGACGAAACGGGGCGAGCACATCGCCCAGTTTTTTGCGCCTACAGTTTGCCAAGCCGCACCGTATCGGTTATAATGGGAACACAGGAGGTGCGAAATTATGGCACAAGCAACTTTCAGCGTCCGCATGGAGGACGGGCTAAAACATCAATTCGATGCCTTGTGCGCCGACTTCGGCATGACGGCATCCACAGCCATCAACGTATTTGCCCGCGCTGTCGTCCGTGAGCGGCGAATCCCCTTTGAAATTTCATCGCCGCCCCCAGCGGAGATTACCCGCGAGGGCGCACTGCAAGCGTTCCAAAATCTAAGAACGAGCGCAAAGCGAAACGGATTGCAGGATATGTCATTGGAAGAAATCAACGAGGAGATTCATCTCGCTAGGATGGAACGCCAATGATGTATACCGTTATTGACACAAACGTTCTAGTATCCGCGCTTTTGTCAAGCACGGAAGATGCCGCAACGGTGCAGATTGTGCAAAAGCTATTGCTGGGCGACATAATTCCTGTGTACAGTGAGGAGATTTTCGCGGAATACCGCGAAGTATTGCAGCGCAAAAAATTCAAATTCCCTGCGGACGACCAAAAATATCTGCTGTCCGCTATACAGAAATACGGAAAATATGTAATCCCCGTGCCGTCAGGGCTGTCTCTGCCCGACGCGAAGGACTTGCCCTTTTATGAAGCGGCAATCATGGAAAAAGCTTGGTATTTGGTGACAGGCAATCAAAAGCATTTCCCGAAAGAGCCGTTCATCGTGACACCACGGGAATTGCTGAACCGTTTGACGAACAGGAAATCCGCATAAAAAACCGCTGTCCCAATGCGAGGGCAGCGGTTTTTTGCGTCATTACGAGAGCACTTAATAAGCGCGAACGTTAGGGCGTGTTGATTAATTCGTCCGCACGCCACAGCGGCTCTTTTTCCGTCCCTCTGCGTCTTCGCTTTCTTGATAGACGAAAAAATATCTCGCTGTGGCACACAAACTCATTTAATCAACACGCCCTAGTGAAGTGCGAATTTAGTGCGACGGATACTTGACCGCTTGGGGAGGCCGAGCGAAGCGAAGTGAGAGCTTAGCGGGCATAGTATTTCCAGATCGTCGCGTCGTCGATTTTCGTGCCGTCGGGCAGGAAGCAGCGGAAGCGCAGGGCGTCCCCCGACGCTTCCAGCGTCAGGTAGTTGTCCGTCTCCGGCTGGGGGGCGACGACCTCGTCCAGCGCGTGGTCGATCCAGAGCCCCGGATAGCGGACGTTTCCGGCGACGCCGGTCAGGATATAGAGCGGACCGTCCTCGTCGCGCCGAAAATTTTTGATGTGGCCGCGGTTGCGGTAGGTGTGCAGATGCGCGGACAGCACGGCGTCGATTCCGAGCCCGTCAAAGAGCGGCATGAACGCTTCGCCGCACGCGCTGAAGCCCTCCTTGCGTTCGGGCCGCTTGCCAATCCGATATTGCAGCACGTCTTTGTGCAGCATTACGATTTTCCATTTCTTGTCGCTGGCGGCGACATCCTTCGGCAGCCAGCCGAGCTGTTCCTCCAGGAGCCCCGGGCGGAATTCCTCCGTCTCGTCCCATTGGGTGTTCAGCACGATGAAATGCACGTCGCCGAAATCAAAGGAATAGTAGTAGCGGGAAAATGCCTGGCTGTCGTTTTCCGGCGGCTGGAACTCGGCGAGATAGGCCAAAGGCAGCCGCACTTCCCATTTTTTGTCGTATGTCTCGTGGTTGCCCATGACCGGCGCGAAAGGAATCCGTTCCCTCATTCCTTCCACCGCGTCAAACCACGCGTCCCATTGGCTGTGTTCTTCGCCGTTGTCCACGATGTCGCCGAGGTTCGCGAAGAACGCGGCGTCGGGATTGCGCTTGTACGCGTCTTGCGCCAGGTGCTTCCAGTCCGTGTAGTCGCTGGACTGGGAGTCGGGGAAAATCAGCGCCTTGAACGCGCCGCCTCCGTCCGCGCGGAGCGGCGTCCAGTCCGTGCCCTCGTCGCCGCAAATCACGCGGTATTCGTAGCGCGCCCCCTGAGAAAGATTTTTGAGCTGCGCGGTATGCAGCCAGACGTTTTGCCCGTCGTCGGTGTAGCGTTCGCTTTTGGCGGGCGCGGAAAAAATCTCCGACTCTTTTTTCGGCTCTTTTCCGTCATCCATGGCGCGCCAAACGATTTCGGCGTTTTCCTGCGGCTCGTCGGACTGCCACATGATCGTCCGCGAGGCGCGGCTGTCTTTCGTGACGATCTGGCGCAAGAAGCGCGCGTCCAGCGACGTGTCGCCCGTCAGCGCACGCACGGCTCTCTTGACAGGCGCAGGCGTTTTTTGCGGCGCGCAGCCGGCGGCGAGAGAAAGGGCCGCGCCGCCCATCAGCGTGAGAAATGTTCTGCGGGAAATCGTATCTTTCATATCCATCCGTTCCTTATACGAAATATCTATTCTTCATACGTTTTTTGCGGTTTTCGCAGCGTCACGAAATCCTTCAATATTCCGTTGGGGAGGAAGCATTGGAAGGTCAGCTTCGTTTCGCCCGCTTCCATCGTCAAGTAGTTCAAAACGTTGTCGGGCAAAGCGATTTCGTCGATTTCGTGCGTCGCCACGTCGTAGAAACAGTTGCCCGCGTTGCCCGTCAAAATATACAGCACGCCGCTTTTGTCATGCTGCCAGCCGCGGAGACGGCGGCGGCGATAGGCGTGGGCATGGGCGGAGAGCACCGCGTCCACGCCGCCTTTTTCCAAGACGGGTACGAGCGTCTCAACGAACGCGTCCCGTTCCGGCGGCGACGCGTCGTAGTCGATCAGGTCGCGGTGCATGAGGGCCACGCGCCACGGCTTTTTTGCCGCCGCGAGGTCGCGGGCGAGCCATGCGGCCTGCTCGTCGAAAAGCCCCGGCGCCAGCGTGTCCAGTTCCTCGCGCTGGGTGTTCAGCACGACGAAATGCACGGGCCCGTAATCAAACGAATAGTAATAGCGGGCGTATTGCGCGCTGCCGTTGTTCGGCGGTGCGAACAGGGAGAGGAACGCCTGCGGCGCCGCTTTTTCCCAGTCGAGGGAATAACATTCGTGATTCCCCATGACGGGTGCGAACGCGCGCCCCCCCAGCGCGGCGTCTGTCGCGGCTTGCCAGCCTTGCCAGTGGTACGCGCTTTCCCCGTTGTCCACGAGGTCGCCCATATTGATCCAAAGCGCGGCGTCCGGACAGCGCGCCGACGCTTCGCCGGAGACGCGCGCCCAAGTGTCGTAGTTTTCCTCGCACTGGG
>ERZ842401.7724-NODE-7724-length-10884-cov-4.141934_pt1 | contig 10884 bp, 10 predicted proteins | sample MGYA00521270_ERZ842401 | MGnify/ENA primary metagenome ERZ842401 (study PRJEB31892, sample SAMEA3878208) | bioreactor metagenome | biome: Moose rumen | place: Sweden | collected 2011-10 | study: EMG produced TPA metagenomics assembly of the PRJEB12797 data set... | reverse complement strand
AGTCTGATCCGGCGCTTTTCCGGAAGGCCCGGGTGAATGGAACGCTTGTGCATATTACCGCCATTTTCGGATTTACTTTATCCGGTCTGGTCATACAGGATATTATTTCTTCCCAAGCTTGAAAAATATGATTAAAAAATTTTTGTTTATTGCCTTTTTGGCAGCGACACCGCTGTTTGCATCCTGCCGCTTGCAGGATGCTGCTGAAATCAAAGACCTCGACAACTGGCAGGCAGAATGGATAGGTGCTCCATGGGAAGGGGAGAGTTTCGTGCCTGATGCGGAGCATCCTGCTCCTGAATTCCGCAAAATCGTCGAAACACCGAAAAAAATCCGCAAGGCGACGGCCTATGTCTGCGGTCTGGGCATGTTCGAAATGTACCTCAACGGAGAGCGCGTGGGCAAGGATTATTATTCGCCCAACGAGACGATGTACGGCATTCGCGAACAGGGATACAAATACGGAATCAAGGTGGATGAGCATAATTTCAAGAACTTCCGTGTAATGTATCTTGCCTACGATGTCTCATCCATGCTCCATAAGGGTGAAAACAGCATAAATATTACTCTTGGCAACGCCTGGTATTCGGCCTACAGACGCTCCTGGATATCTCCTTTCGGCACTCCGCGTATGATATGCCAGCTGGAAATAGAATTCACGGACGGGAGCACGGGCACCATCTGCTCTGATGAAAGCTGGCAGGTACGGAAGAGTCCCATAATAAGGAATGATATCTATACAGGCGAAGTGTATGACGCCCGGCTCGAAGACGGGGGAGAGTGGCTTGGAGCTGTCCGCAGGAAAGCGCCTCTGGGCACGCTCGAACGCCAGCAAGGTCTTGAGGACAGAATTATGGAGGTTCTGGATCCGGTGAGCATAAACAAAATGGAAGACGGCTCCTGGGAAGTGGATTTCGGGGATTATGTCAGCGGTCGGGTCCATCTCTACGGCATAAATGCCGAGGCCGGGACCGCAATTGAACTGCTGCATCCCCTGCCCTCTGAAGAAGGCGCAAGCAACTGGGTGAAGCGCGGCTGGAACGGAGATTACAAGTATATCTGCAAAGGAGGCGGAAAGGAGAGTTACGCACCTTCTTTCAACTGGTATACCTTCGACAAAGTCATTGTCAGAGGCTGGCAGGGGGAACTCAAGGTCTCCAACCTCAAAGCTGAAGTCATTTATACAAACATACGCACAACCGGGCATTTCGACTGCTCCAATCCCATGCTTGCAAGAGTCAACCATCTTTTCTGGCGCTCACAGACAGACAACATGCATATGGGCGTGGCAACCGACTGCCCGCATCGCGAGAAAGGCCCATACACAGGTGACGGGCAGGTTTCCTGCGTTGCTGTGATGCATAATTTCGATGCCGATTATTTCTATCGGAAATGGCTGCGGGACATGTCGGACTGCCAGGACTCCGTGACCGGCTATGTGCCCAACGGCGCTCCCTGGCATCCCGGATGCGGCGGCGGTGTGGCCTGGGGATCGGCCATGTGCATCATCCCCTGGGAACATTACGTACACTACGGCGACATCTCTGTGCTGCAGGAGCATTACGAAGCCATGCAGGGCCAGCTCAGGTTCATGGAGGGTTGGCGCACGGAAGAGGGTATCATGAATATGCAGATGCCGCTCAACGCTGAAAAACCCGTATACTGGATGAATCTCGGCGAATGGTGCCCGGCTTATACCTTCCCGGACGACAGACTGGTACATACATACTTCCTATGGAAGTGCGCAGTCTATACCTCCTACGCTGCTGCCGCTCTCGGCCATGAAGAGGATGCGGCCAGATACAAGGCTCTTGCCGACGATGTCGCCGCTGCCTTCCACAAAGTGTTCTACAATCCCGAAGAAAAATCCTACGGATATAACAACGGATCAAATGTGTTCGCCCTCAAGATGGGAGTGCCCGAGGAGTACAGGGCGGAGGTGGTGAATTCTCTGCGCAAGGAAATCGATGAGAACGGAGGACATTTGAATACGGGTATCTTCGGCACTCAGATATTCTTCGACGTACTGTGCGACAACGGCCTTTCGGAGTATGCATACACCGCCATGACAAAGACCGACCAGCCTGGTTACGGGTGGTGGCTTGAGCAGGGCGCAAATACCATGTGGGAGTATTGGGACGGCAAGAAGTCGAGAAATCATCCTATGTTCGGCGGAGGCCTCACCTGGCTATATACGCATATTGCCGGCCTCAAGGCGGATCCCGGGGAACCGGGTTACAAGCACATTGTCGTGCGTCCTCTGCCTGTCGGCGATCTCACATGGGCTTCCTACGAAACCGAGTCGCATTATGGCAAGGTGGCTGTTCGCTGGGATATCAAGAAAGACAAGTTCGTGCTTAAACTTCGCGTGCCCGATGGTTGCCATGCGACCGTTTATATGCCCGATGGCTCCGATCCTGTTGAGATTCCCTCAGGTTCCCGCACTATCAAATGCTTTTTACCGGAGTAGTCGCGCGATATGAATACCGAAAGAGATATAATAGTTGATATTGCAGAGAGGCAGAAGAGCTTCTACAGAAGCGGACGCACTCGCGACCTGAACTTCCGCAAACAAGCCCTCCGAAGATTGGAAGAAGGCCTTCGTAAATGGGAAAAACCTCTTTGTGAAGCCCTCTGGACCGACCTGCACAAGTCTTACGAAGAAGCTTACATGACCGAGATGGGTCTGGTGTACGGTGAAATCCGCGATGCCCGCCGACATCTCGGCAAATGGGCCCGCCGGCGCAGGAAATCGTCTCCTGTCGCCGTGCTGCCCTCATCCTCTTACATCGTCCGTGAGCCCCTGGGAAACACCCTGATTGTCGCGCCCTGGAACTATCCGGTGCAATTGCTGCTGAGCCCCCTGGTAGGGGCTGTTGCAGCGGGTTGCACAGCCATCCTCAAACCTTCTCCCTATGTGCCGACAGTCTCCGCCCGCCTTCAGGAAATGATCGATGAAATCTTCCCGAAGGAGTATATCGCCCTGGTGCAGGGGAATCGCGAAGTCAATACTATCCTTTTCGAGATGCGCTGGGACCTTGTTTTCTATACCGGCAGCCCTGCTACTGCAAAGGTCCTTTCCGCCGCCCAGGCCCGCTATCTCACTCCAATGGTACTAGAATTGGGAGGAAAGAGCCCGTGCATAGTGGACAGGGACGCCGATGTTCAGCTTGCTGCACGCAGGATAGTCTGGGGAAAATGCCTAAACAGCGGACAGACCTGCATAGCTCCGGACTATCTCTTCGTCCACGAAGATGTGAGGGATGAGTTCGTGGAATATTTCAAAAAGGAGCTGAAAGCCTTGTATCCGGGAGGAACACATGACAGCGATTATTTTGTCCATATTGTAAGGGATGCCGCTTTCGACAGGCTCGTATCCTATCTCTCCGATGGAGAAATCATAGCTGGCGGGCACAGCGATCCTGCAATACGCTGGATAGAGCCCACCCTTTTGGATAATGTCAGCCCGGATGCACCCGTGATGACAAATGAGATCTTCGGCCCGATTTTCCCGCTGATGACATTCCGTGACAAGGCCGAGGTGGTGGATTTTGTCGTGTCGAGGGAAAAACCTCTGGCCTTTTACTATTTTGGAAAGAAGGCGGATGCATGGGAAATGATAGCAAATACCACCTCGGGAGGGGCCTGCATCAACGATACCATAATGCACGTGGCCAACAGCCACATTCCTTTCGGGGGTGTCGGGAATTCCGGCATGGGATCCTATCACAGCGAACGCAGTTTCCTGGCCTTCTCTCACGAAAGGTCGGTACTTTGTACTCCTGCCTGGATAGACCTTAAATTCAGGTATATGCCTTATAAATTGTTTTCCCTAATCAAAAAAATGCTATAATTGCAGAATGAAAAAGAAAGTCACAGCCCTTGTCCTGGCCATTCTGGTGCTGATTCCTGCCGCTTATGCGGTGCTTAACGAAAAGGACCTCGCTCAGACACTGTCGGTTCTTCGTTTCGAACTTGCCAGCACCTTCAGGGACTCCGAAAAGATGTCGCAACGGATGAAGGGGTCCGGAGAACGGCAGCATGCACGTCTTGTGAGGATGATGCAGCAGAGCAACGAGCTTTCTCTGATGCTTTATTCGCAAAAGCAGGATTACACCTTCGATATGACTTATGCCCTGAATGAGGTTTCGCGCCAGTACGACGAATTCTCTTCGCGACGCATGCCCTTCGACGACATAATCAAGCGCCTGGATGTCGATATCGACAGGTACGACCGTCTGATCCATACTCTAAAGAGTCTGCCTCCTTCGACGACGGTTGAATATGTGGACAGTCTGGGCAATGTGGTGATCCTTGATGCCAATGTCCATGTGTCCCGTCAAAGCGGGCTTGAAAAGCGTTTCGATAACAGGAAAAACACTTTCGAACTGGACTCCCTCGGCCGATCCGATCGTGACAGTTGCATCTTCTATGCCGAGAAATTGCTGCAGATGAGTATCGAGCAGAAGGAGCGTCTCGTTACCGACAGTACCCATTATCAGCAGACGGCCAACATGCTAAAGTCGGCCTACGATTATGCGCAGGACCGATATAAATCCGTACAGGCCAAAATCTTCATCGACGGTCAGACAGATTATATCACGATCCTGAAATCCTTCCGCAGATATTGGCGACAGGCCATGAATGACTCCCGCGACAAATATAGCCGGAAGTACTTCAGTTCTGTCCACAGCCAGTGGAGAGGCCCCATTGTGATCGGATTCTCCTTCTTTGTGCTGTTCTATCTTGTAATCGCCCTGCTTGTCAGTGTCGTCCTTGTGAATTTCCTTACCAGAAGGGTAAAGATTTTCAGGAAGGACCGGATGATCAAGAACAAGTTTACTACGGTTTTGATTTCGACCGTAGTGATTTTCGCACTGTCGATCATGTTAGCAAGTGCATTTTCGACCCAGCATTTCTTCAGCATGGCATCGAAGATACTTGTGGAGTTCGCTTGGATGCTGGCGGCAATCTTTGTGTCGTTGATCATCCGTGTAGATGAAGACAGTGTCAAGAAGGGAATTGCCTTGTATCTTCCCACCTTGCTGATGTGCCTGATAATCATATCGTTCCGCATCATCTTCATTCCCAACAGCCTGATAAATATCATCTTCCCTCCCATCCTGCTGCTGTTTACCATCTTCCAGTTCTGGACCCAGAACAAATACAGGAATGCTCTGCCTCAAAGCGACAGGGTTTTCGGATGGGTTTCACTGGCAGTTATGGTCTCAACCACATTCATCGCCTTCTACGGATATGTGTTGTTGGGAGTGCAACTGTTGATCTGGTGGTTCTTCCAGCTCACTTTGCTGCAGTCCATCACGGCTGTATATGACTTGCTAAACCTTTATTATGACAGGCATATACAACAACACAAACTTCATTATATTCAGGAGCATCCCGACATGCCTCACCGTACCGACGAAGACATGATAGCGATTACATGGCCGCATGCACTTGTAAAGAAGGCCCTTCTTCCCATCGCCATCATACTGTCCCTGCCCATGAGCCTGCACATGGCTTCAGGCGTTTTCGATCTCACGGAGGTATTCAATGAAAGCTTCCGCTATCCGTTTCTGAATGTCGAGGGATATATCAGCCTGTCTTTCTACAAGATCGTGATGGTGCTTACCCTTTACTTCGTGTTTAAATTCCTGGGATATGTGTCTAAGGCTGTTTACCGCCAGTACAAGGTCCGCTCCATACTCAAGGCATCAAGCGTCAAGGTGCTCAATGAGAATCAGGTCAACTTCACGCTTGCCAACAATGTGATAGGGATTGTCCTTTGGGGTATCTATGCGATTTCTCTCTTCGCGCTGCTCAAGATCCCTACCGCTGCCATAAAAGTGATCGGCGCCGGCCTGGCTACCGGTCTCGGCTTCGCAATGAAGGATATACTGAACAACTTCTTCTACGGCGTACAGTTGATGTCCGGGCGTCTGAGGGTGGGGGACTATGTAGAATGCGACGGCATACGCGGGAAAGTTGACAGCATCACCTACCAGACGACCCAGATAGTTGCCGGAGACGGTTCTGTGATGGCTTTCCCCAACAGCACCCTTTTCAACAAAAATTTCAAGAATCTGACCAAGAACCATTCCTACGAACTGCTTTCGTTCCCTGTCGGAGTGAAGTACGGTTCCGATGTGGAAAAAGTGCGTCAGATTATACTCGAAGCCCTGATTCCGCTGCAGAAGAAAGACAAATACGGACGCGATATCCTGGATTCCAAATTCGGAGTTCAGATACGCTTCCAGGACTTCGGCGACAGCAGCGTCAATCTGTCTGTCGTGCAGTTTGTCTCGGTCGAAGAGAAATTCGCCTATGCGGCACGTGCAAAAGAAGCCGTCTATAATGCTCTCAATGCGAACAACATAGAGATTCCATTCCCTCAGAGGGATCTGTACATAAAGACAATTCCGGAGAAGGAAGATTAGGCGTCAAGCTTGTGCTTGTTATGCCAGCTTCCATAGATTTCGCTGACGTTGCCTGCGGTGATGAAACAATCAAAGTTTTCTTCCCGCAGGTAATTCAGTAATTTGGCGTATTCATCCTGGGTGAGAAGGACGACAACTTCCACTTTTTCCTCTCCGGAGTAACCTCCCTTCAGGCTATAAAGGCTGCACCCGCGTTCGAGAGTGTTGATTATGTAATTACGAATCCTCTCATGGTCTTCGCTGATTATGCAGACGCGTTTGCGCTTGTTCAAGGTATCGGTGAAGTAATCTACGGCGATTCCGTTGATCCAGGTGCCGATCAGGCCGATCACGACCATCCTGAAAGGATTGATGGCGAATGCCGAACAACAGATGAGGGCGCCGGCTATAGTGACGGATGCTCCTATGTCGAAGTGCAGATATTTGTTGACGATTTTGGCAAGGATGTCCAATCCGCCGGTAGAAGCATTTATCCTGAAGAGGATGGCTTGCGATATGCTCAGCATCAGCACGAAACATATCAGATCGAGCCAGGGATCGTTCATGACGGAAGTGCCGTCGGTGACAAGTTTTTCGAATGGCAGTATCTTCTCCCAAAGGTCGATCAGCGGTCCTAGGATCAGGGCCGTATAAACTGTTTTAATGCCGAATTCCGCACCGATGAGAAGCCAAGCGAGAACCAGCAGTATGGCATTTATGATAAGTATTATCGTCGATGTCTTGATGATGATGCCGAAGTTTGAAAATACTTCAGAAAGCACGATCGCCAGACCGGAAATGCTTCCGATAATCAGTTTGCTTGGCATAAGGAAATAGTAAACTGCGGCGGCCCCGAACGACATACCGAGGGTCATTATCAATAGTTCCTTCCAGAACTTTACCGTTGCGAGTGGTTTGAGAATGTTGGTCATCAGTTTAAAATTTACCCCAAATTTCTGAAAATGCTTTGACAAATCAAAATATTACTATAATTTCGTGCACATTTAAAAGAATGATGAGAAAGACTGTTTTATCACTCATGCTGGCATTGGCCGGCCTCTGTTGCTTCTCGCAGAACAAAGTGGACAAACTGTTCTTCGACATGCGCACCACCTTCCATCAACAGACCGAAGAAGGGAAGTACAGCAGTCAGATTCTGGGCGAACACTTCAATGTCCATGTGCTGGGGAACATTTCACCGACAATAGATTACCGGATCCGTCACAGTTTAAGCAAGAAGGGGTACGATGAGAACAATATGTTCAACGGCACCGATATAATGTATATCAATTGGCGCCCCAATGATCATTGGAGTTTCCTTGTAGGAAAGTATGCCGTGATGATAGGCGGATACGAATATGACGCTACGCCTATAGATGTTTACTATTACAGCAAATTCTGCAACAATATCTATCAGGGCTTCACTTTCGGCGGTTCTGCGACTTATCATTTTTCCAAGACCCAGAGCCTTGGAATGCAGATTTGCAATTCTCCGCTGTCACTGGGGAAACCTACCGTCTTTGCCTACAATCTCGCCTGGTATGGAGAAATACTCCCTTTCTGGAAGACCATATGGTCGGTGAATCTGGTAGAGAACATCCGGCACCGCTTCAATAATTATATTTCTCTTGGCAACCATTTCGAGAGGGGCGACACAATGCTCGACATAGATATCATGAACCGCAGCGGTTTCGGCCAGAAGCAATATCTTTTCAGTGATATGACACTGATCTCGAAGTTCATATGGAGCGTTGGAAACTGGAACATTTGCGCAAAGGCCGGCTATGAATGGAACGATTCCGCCAATGTGGATGCCGACGGGATAGCATACGACACTGTAATTGCCCCCGGGACTGAATACTTTTATGCCGGATGCGGTCTGGAGTGGTTCCCTTTGGGCAGGGACAATGTCCGCCTGCACGCAGTGTATTATCGGGACACCGACAGGGACAGGAATAATTTTGAGTTGGGACTGACCTGGCATGTGAATGTGATAGGAAAGAAGTACTGACCGTCTTTTTTTAGGTTTACAAAAAAATGCCCCTCAGGAAGCTGAGAGACATTGTCTTTGATGTGAAAAAAATTCGGGCCCTTTATCTGACGGCGTAAAGATTCAAAAGGGTTTCGTAGAGTTCCTGCTTGCCGGAAGCGACTACCCTTTCCCCGCAAACTTTGGCATAGTTGTACAGGTCTTCCAGCGTGGCATTGCCTTCCTCGAATTTTTTACCCAAACCGCTGTCGAAGCTCTCATAGCGCTCAGCAACCATCTTGCACAGGGGGCTTTCCTCCAGCACGGCGGCGCGGGCCACTACGTCGAATTGCGGATTGTTTCCGGCGTCGTTCATGTAGCGCTTGTTGCCAAAGACATTGGCGGTGCCCCAGCGTATGCCACCAGGCCATGGCAAACTTGAACCATTCTTTCATGGGTCTGCCGCAGACTACGCGATTAGCATCATAGTAATGGAAAGCGAGAGGATTCTTGCTCTCAGTGCCCTCAAAGGGGATTTTCCCAATAGTGGGGAAGTATTCTTGTGCCATAATTTATAGTTTTATATATGATTTCCAACGTTCATATGCTGCGCGGTACTCTTCCTGGTGATCCGGAGTAATCACTTCCAGGTTGGCCGCCCCTGCGGAGCCGTACGTATTGTACAGCTCGATAGTAGCTCCGCCCACGCCTGCGAGCGTCTCGCGGAAAATGCTGCTCTGGAACATGTTGGCAAGGCCCGCATGGTTTTTATCCACCTTCAGACCCATCTGCTCCATAATCTCAATGCCGTACTGGAAGGAGAACACGATTCCTTCCTGAGCGGCCCTCAGCAGATGCGCACGGCCGTGGCGAGCGTTCCATTTACCTGCAGGAGTTCAGCTCGGAGCAGGATGCCCTCATAGGGGAGCCTTTGGAAGTGGTTCGAGGCGGGACACATGTTACGGAGAACCCCGTTTGGATAGAAGGTCCCCACCTGTATCATATTGGGAATTACTACTACTTGATGTGCGATTTTGAGCATTTTATGTCGCAAAAGCGACTCAACAGATACCTTTTGGCATGTAATGGCAACCGGAGAAAAGCCATGACGCACTACGGGAACTCCGTTCACAAGGCACTTATTCGCACTCCAAGCTGATTGCGCAGATGGATTTCGGGATGTGGAAATATATGTATTCACCTGTGCAATATAGTCTGACGAACCAGTCTTTGCTTGGGGTATTTCCATATAAGCAGCGTTCCACGCCGCAGCTGCATATCAACCAGTCGTACATCTTCAACGAACTGGATAAAATCAACACGCTGCGCAACTGTATTGCACACCATGAGCCGCTTTGCTTTCCCACTGGCCAGGCCGTTATTGATACAACATATATCAGAAGGGAGTATCAGAAGATTCTGACCCTGTTTCAGTGGATGGGAATAGACGGGAGGTCGATGCTCTATGGGCTCGACCATGTGCAGAAGGTATGTGATAATATTGACCAATTAAGGTATGAACCAGGGATTTCCGGGCGCGGTGTGGGGTTGGGGTGTCCCCGGGGGAATGTCAATAAATGAACCCAGCCTACACCAAAAGGTCTTCTTCCAACAGGGTGAAATTGAACCTCAGCATGGAAAGACCTTCATTGGAGTTATAGTGCTCAGCGGAAAAATCTCCAAGCGAGAGAATGTCCATTCCCAGTAACGCCTGCTCATTGTCGCTGTTCATTACATACAAGGGGACATCCAACATCTCCTCGTCCTCTGAAAGATGTACGCGACACATGCAGACCTCACTTTTCGCCGGTTCGCCATTGGCAAGTTCCACCCAGTCCTCGGTAAAGGGGACCAGACGTAACTTGGAAAGGGTTGCCGAAGAAATTACCGTCGCGAAGGATCCGGTATCAACTTTGGCATCAATGATACACTTCATCCCAGTTGATGGGTTCTCCAGCACTAATGGGACGTGAATTTGTGCGCATGGGGCGGGTAATCGTACGTTCATACACTTTCTTTTTTCCTCTACTTACAATGATTGGACTGGGAATCAATGGGTTTTGTTTTCCTACCCTACTGATTGAAGGTACTTGCTTAAACTTCTTTGTTTCCATAACCTATCATATTTCTGTTTGCAAAAGTATATAACAATATCGAATCCTCCAAATAATCAACAAAAAAAGTGCAACCGCTGCGGGTTGCACTTTTTTATTATGTGGTTAGCTCTTAGCGGTTAGCGTTTGGCTGCCAACCGATAATAGCTAATAACCCATAGCTTACTTCTGAATCTTCTTCACACCATTCTCAACAACGATACCCTTGTAGTTCTTACCAACCTGCTGACCAGCGAGGTTGAAAATCTTAGAGGTCTTGTTGGTGTTGTTTGTTGTGGTGATAGCGTTGATGCCGTCAGCTGCTGTATTCCACATAACATAGCCATAGCGAGCTTCGCCCCACCAGTAAGCACCATTAGTACCCCATGTAGAGTGAACCATGAAC
>ERZ842401.7723-NODE-7723-length-10885-cov-3.713850_pt1 | contig 10885 bp, 12 predicted proteins | sample MGYA00521270_ERZ842401 | MGnify/ENA primary metagenome ERZ842401 (study PRJEB31892, sample SAMEA3878208) | bioreactor metagenome | biome: Moose rumen | place: Sweden | collected 2011-10 | study: EMG produced TPA metagenomics assembly of the PRJEB12797 data set... | reverse complement strand
TTTGCAACTTTTGTAAGGGCAGTTTCAACTCACATTGGTGCGGCATTAGAATTGCCGGTTGATTTATTGGAAAAATCTTTTAACGCAAGTTATTCAGCAGCAAGAGCAGCACTTCTTGAAGCATGGAAAGCATTCAGAATGAGAAGAAAATGGTTCCGTTCTGATTTTTGTGATCCGGTTTATGAGATTTGGATGTATGAAGCTGTTGCACGTGGCAGAATTATCGCTCCCGGATTTTTTGATGATCCGTTAGCAAGAAAAGCATATTTGGGCTGTACATGGATTGGACCTTCCCAGGGAATGTTAGATCCAACAAAAGAAATCTCTGCAGAGGTTATGGCTTGCGAATATGGTTTAAGTACATACTCAGATTCTGCAACTCGCTTAAACGGTTCAGATTGGGATGGTAATATTAGCCGTCTATCTGTTGAATTTGAAAAATTAGCCGAAGCAAGAGTTAAAAGTCCGGATGTGCAAGAACTTATAAAAGAATCAATAAAAGAAGGATTAAAAACGGAGGGAACAAATGGCTCAAGCAATGATTCAAGCACCAAATAAAACCTCTTCGAAGTTTTGGAATGTGGCCAACTTTGATGGGGTAAATGCAGAATTAACCATGTATGGAGAGATTTGCGATAAACAGCCTGTTGATTGGTGGACAGGTGAAGCACTCCCCGGAGAATATATAACTCCGGAAGGTTTCTTGGAAGATCTGCAGACAATAAAAAATGCACAAAATATAACAATTAAATTAAATTCTTGTGGTGGAGATTTATATACAGGTCTCGCAATATGCCACGCATTAAAAGAATTAAATAAAAATATAATTATTGATGTTGTTGGGGTTGCTGCAAGTGCCGGAAGTATAATTATGTGCGCCGGAAATACAGTAAGAGTCCATGCAGGTTCAATAATTATGATACATGGAGTAGCTGCTGAATTAAGGGGGTATTGGGGATTGGATGACTTGAAAAAACAAGTTCGTTCATTCGATACAAGCGAAAATGCAATTGCAGAAATTTATGCGGAAAAAACCGGAATGGCAGTAGATAAACTCCGTTCAATGATGACAAAAGAAACATGGATGACCGGAAGAGAAGCAGTCGAAAAAGGATTTGCTGATGAACTTCTTGAGGGCGAACCGGCACAAATCAATTTAGTTGATAAATGTGTTCTTATGTCAAACGGCATTAAATTGAATTTTGAAGGTCATAATATCCCAAATGACCTTATTCAAAATAGAGGAATTACAAGTACAGGAGGAAATCAAAAGATGAATCAAGAACAAGAACTAAAAAATTTCTTGGACAGATTGGGATCAGGAATTCAAGCAGCATTTTCCAAACTCACAAATTCCGAAAAAACTGAAGGTGAGGATGGAGGTGCCGGAGAAGATCCTAAAACTCAAAATGCAACACAACCCGGAGCAAATGAACAGGGCCAAGCAAACACAGCTCCACAAGAAAATGACATTGAAGCAAGAATTCAAGCAGCAGTTCTCGCTGACAGAAAGCGCTGTCAAGAAATTGATGCACTGCCTAACAATGTTAGTGCTGAATTAAAAAATGCTGCAAAGTATGGTGATAAGCCATGCAACGCAGGAGAACTTGCAATGTTTGTTTTGGCAAAAGCTGATCCAAAAAACAGCACTGCACTACAAAATATGCAAGCTGACAGTACAGCTTCTGAAGCAAGTAAAGTTAACGGAGCATCTGCACCATCTGATAATTTAACAGATGAACAGAAAAAAGTTAATGAAGCAAGACAATTTGCAAAGGAAAGACAAGAAAGAAAGAAAAATAGAAAGTAGGAGGTAAAGATGGGTAAAAAATTAAATGAAGATATCGCAACCATAGAATACGATAACCTTTTCTATTCTGACGATGTCAAAGCTATTCCTGCCGGTGTAATTGTTGCATCAGGACAGGGCATTTTAAAAAGAGGAACATTGCTTGCAAAAACTTCTGAAAATAAAATGGTTGTTTTAGGTTCAGAAGAAGGTGCAGTTGCAGACTGTGTATTAACAGATGAGGTCGATGCAACTTCCGCTGATGCAGATGCAATTGCATATATCCAGGGAGATTTTAACATCAACGAATTAATCGTTGCTGAAGGTTATACAATCTCTCAAGCTGATAAAGATACTTTAAGAACAAAGAATATCTTAATTGGCAGAACATTAGGTTATTAAGTTATTACAAATAAAACAGGAGGAAATTTAGATGGCATTTGATTATACACATGTGCCTTCTTTTATTGCTGCAATAAAAGAAGAAAAACCTTTTTCAACCTTTTTGAAAGACAGATATTTCCCGAATGGTGAAAATTTTGCTACGGATGAAGTTCTTGTTGAATACAAAAAAGGCAACAAAAAACTTGCACCATTTGTTGCTCCAAGAGTTGGTGGTGTAACAATTAAGCGAGAAGGCTATAGTGCAAAAACATTTGCACCGGCATATATCGCACCGAAAAGAAATCTTACAATTGATGATTTAAAGAAAAAGAGAATGGGAGAATCCTTATATTCTCAAATGTCTCCGGAAGATAGAGCATCTGAAATTATGCTTGATGATGAAAATGAATTGGATGAATCTATTGCAAGAAGAGAGAATTGGATGGCAGCTCAATTACTTATCAATGCATCAATCGTAATGGAAGAAAAAACTGAAGATCCGGATGTAAATCTTGAAAAAGAAATTTACTTCTATGAAGGTGACACAAATGATTGGATTTATACACCATCAAAACAATGGTCAGATCCTACAGCTGACATTATTGGTGACATTGCTGCAATGTGCAAAGTTCAAGCAGCAAATGGGGTAAAATCTACTGAACTTCTTGTTGATGCCGTAACCGGTGCTGCAATTCTTAACAACAATAAAATTAAAGAATTGCTTGATAACAGGAATTATAATGTAGGAACTGTTGATCCTCAACTTGTTGAGTTTGGTGTCGCAAAATTAGCGAGATTAAACTGCAACGGCTATGTTGTAGACATTTTGGAATATGTAGAAGAATACGAAAATGACAATGGTCAAAGTGTTCCATACTTGCCAAAAGGTTATGCAACATTATTGGCTCCAGCTTGCGGTACAACTTCTTATGGCGCAGTAACTCAGCTTGAAGATGATGATGAATGGCATACATATGCTGAACGCAGAGTCCCTCTTATAATGACTGACAAAAAAGGTCAATCAAAAGAGTTAAGATTAGCTGCAGCTCCTTTATTAATGCCTAACAGACATCAAGCATGGATGACTGCACATGTTATTACAGTAAACAACTAAGAGGAGAAAATATGAAGATACAGATTATTAAAGGTGTGTACGGACACACTGAAAATGGTATTGTTGTACCAAAATCTAAAAACAGTGAACCTTTTGAAGTTGATGATAAAAAGGCAAAAGAATTAATTTCTGCAGGAATTGCAGAAAAAGCCTCTGAATTGAAATCAGAAGCTGATAAACCTATTCGCTACAGAGAAAGTCTTGCTCCTAAAAAAAATACAAAGGAAAAAGCACCGGAACAAACTGAAGTGAAGGACACAGCTGATACTGATAATTCAGATGAAAACAACGATGAAGATGAAAACACTATTGAATACAGCATGAAAAATACAAAAGATGAACTTTTGCAAATTGCTGGAGATTTAGGCATCAACATTGAAGATCCGGACAACACAACAAAACAACAAATCGTTGATTTATTAGATGAAGCAACCGCAGGTGATGCTCCTCAAATTGGCAACGATGAAGGGATTGTTGGTTAATGAGTTTTCAAGAAATGCTTGAAAATGACATTCATAATGTATTCTTAAATATTGATGAATTAGGTTCAAAACACTCAATTGAAGGCAAGGAAATTACTTGTATTTTTGATGATGAAGCATTAAGAGAAAGACAAGCCGGAGCTGAACTCGGTGTATCTGAAAGCAGTGTGTTGATTTTTGCTTGTACAAAAGATTTACCTTGCCGGAAGGGTGTTGGCCAACATTTACTCGTGGATCACCAAGAATATTTGGTAGATGCATGGGATGAGAATATGGGAATGACACAAATTGCATTGTCGCACGTTCAAACTGCATAGGAGAGGGTAAATGGCTACAACAACACTTAATAATTTGGAAATAATTGCAGATTGGTTAAGAAAAGAAATTTGCCCGAATTTAACATTTAAAAAACCTAACGATGCGAATAACGATAATACATATGGATACGAGATTGTAAACCCCGATGTTCATATCATGTATATTCCCACAAAAGATATTCTTCCGGAATCAAAATATGCAGCACCTTCAATTTTAGTCCAGTATGATAGCAATAAATCCTTTCCAAAAGAAGGTAGGGGATTGATAAATATTAGACTTGGTTTTTCTGTTTGGAATCCGGGATTGCATACCCAGGATAAATACGAAAGAAATTCTGAAGGATACAAAGATGTAATGAACTTTGTTCAATATGTTGAAGATGCACTGCAAAAAGAAGAATTAATCGGTCCAATAAGAATACGTTTGGAAGATGGGATTGAATCAGGACCTCTAAAAGAGCAGGGAGTAATTGCTGATTTTTATCCCTATTGGTTTGCATACTTAACCTTTACCGGAGAATATTGCAAAACCTCTGTCCACAAAAAATACGATGATTTATTATAGCCTGCAATAAAAAGGAGGAAAATATGGCATATAAACACGGGATGTATGCATACATTGGCAATTCTGCTGCAAAAAGTGTAACTTCAGCAGGTACGGTTGCAGTGTATGTGGGTACAGCACCTGTAAACCTCGTAAAAGGTTATACAGAAAAAGGGGTCATAAATACTCCGGTTAAATTATCAAACTATTTACATGCACAAAAAACGGTTGGTTATTCTGTGGATTGGGATAACTTCACAATCTGCGAAGCAATCGGCGCACACTTTGATAATAAACTCGGAAATATTGGCCCGATTTATGTAATAAATGTTTTGGATCCTGCAATTCATAGAAAAAATGCAATTACAACTAAAACATTGAATTTTGTAAACGGTAGAGCTGAATTTATATCAGATACTGCAATATTGGATACAATAGCAATTGCAGAAAAAACACAAGATGTAGATTTTGCTGTTGATTACAATTTTACAACCGGAAAAGTAATGATAAGTTCTTTAGGTAGCGAACAATTATCCGGAAATATTCAAATTTCATTCTATGAAGTTGATCCTTCACTTATAGATGAAAATACTATTATCGGAGGTAAAACTGCAGCCGGAGAATATTCAGGGATTGGTGCTCTACCCTTAGTTTACAGCAAATTACAGGGTTTAATACCAAACCTATTATCAGCACTAAAATATAACGAAAATAAAAAAGTTTATAATGCAATGGTAACTGCCGTTCAGCAAATAAACGATCAGTGGGATGCATTTGTAGTTGCAGATATTCCTTTGACCGGAGAAGCTGAAACCACTACGAATATTTATTCATACAGTGGAGATGTAACAGGTGCATTTTATACATCTGAGGAAATTAAGACAGGAATCACTGCATTTGCTAACAGGCTCCTTTCTAAACCAATCGGTACAGTTAGTGCAGTTGATACCACTGAACTAACTGTAACCATTGGCGGAGGTAATTCTGAAACATTAAAAATCAATGGCCCTGTGAAAAAGACTGTTGAATATACAATTGATACCAATGAAGAAGCTATGGCATGGAAAGTAAACAATGCTTATGATAGTGAAAGATCAAAAGTATTCTGGCCACAAGTTTATGATGCAGGAACTGACAGAATCTTCCACTGTTCAACATTGGGTATTGTTGAATTTATGAGAGCAGATAATTTACATAAAAATGTACCATGTGAAACTTGCTCAAATAAAGAAATTCCTGTAACTTCGCAATATTTTGGGAAAAATTCTACAAATAAAGGTTTTGACAGAGCTGAAGCAAACAACCTCAATGAAGTAGGCATTTCAACCGCATATTCTGACGGTGGAAAAATGAAACTTTGGGGTGGACATACTGCTAAATTCAGATATGGCTCAGATGATGATGTCAGATGTGTATTTGACACATATATGAGAACCTTAATGTATTTGGAAAATGATTTTCAAAAACGATTTGGACCAGATGTTGATAAACCATTTACGGTATCAATGAGAGATGCAATATTAAATTTTGAACAAAATTTATTGGATGATCTTGTAGCTATTGGTGCATTAATTGGTGAACCAAAGATTTACTTCTTGGCTTCCGAAAATTTAACTTCGGATCTGATCCAGGGTGATTTTAAATTTAACATACCGGTAACTACTACACCGCAGTTCAAATCTGCAACTGCAGAAGTAAACTATACGGATGAAGGCTTGTCAGCATTGACGGAAGGAGTGGAATAATATGGCATCATTAGAAAAAATGGGCGCAGTTCTTGCGACAAAAGTATTATGTGGCAGAGATATTGTTGCTGAAGATGTAAACATAACACTTCCGGATATTACATTTACAACTGTAGAAGTGAATGGCTTAGGGAAAATTAATGTCCCTACATGCTTAACCGAACCAATGCAATCGACAGTTTCATCAGTTGGTATGGATAAGGGATTTTTTAATATGCTTGGACTTGAATCAAAAACATTTGAGTACAGGTTTGTAAAAAATCTTCTTGAAACTTCCGGAGATACCGGGGTAAGGGGATATAAAGCCTTTCTAAAAGGCATTCCTTCAAATATCCCAGGAGGAGCTGTAGAACCTGGTTCAAGTTGGAGCGGTGATGTAACATTCGAAGTAACAAGATATCAGTTATATGCCGATGGGGTTGAAAAAATCCTTGTCGACAAATTAAAAGGTATTTGCAAAATCAATGGTAAAGATTATGCAAAAGACATTAATTCACTCTTGTAGAGAGTGTACAGATACAGCAGGGTGCTTTTTATAAGCACCCTTTTTATTAAAGACAGGAGAAAAATATGAACACAGAAAAACAAGAAATAGTATTAGTAAACCCACTAAAGGTTAATGGAAAAGATTTAACAACATTAAGTTATGATATAAGCAAAATCAGTATTAATGATCTGGCAGATATTGAAAAAGAGCGAAGCCAAATGCTTGGTACACAAGCCGGTACAATCTTTAGAGTTATGCAAAATGATAATTTAATGCATACATTATTAGGAATGCATGCAGTTATTAAATGTAATCCGGAAATCGATATAAATGATTTAAAAAGACTTGAGGGTTATGATTTATATCAGATGTCTTTAATTGGCATGAGTTTTTTTTCAAAACCGGCTATCCCGGACTCAAGCACCTCCGAAAAGCAGCAAGAGGATATGCCAGACAATTCAATTGCTCCGTTAGAGAACTATACGAAGAATCTTTAATTGACTTAATGGAAGAATTTAAAGATGCGATAAAAGATCTTGAAGAACAAAAAGCAGCAATGCAAAAGTACCAAGAGGAAATGCAGTCAAAAATGAAAATGAAACAGAAATGGAGGAGAAGATAGTGGCTGTAAAAGAAACAATGAAAACAGTAGTTGAACTTGCTGGCGCAGTAGATCCTTCATTGGCAAAATCATTACAAAAAGCTCAAAAAGCATTTGGAGGCATTGACCTAAAAGCTGCAGCAATAGGTGCTACTGTAGCAACTGTAACTGCAATAGTAGTAAAGAAGATTGGAGAATGTACTGAAGCTGCTAAAGTTTTTGAAAAACAAATGGCAAATGTTGGTACATTACTTGATGGTGATGTAAACAAAAGATTAAACGAGCTGAATGGTGAGCTCTTAGAAGTATCAATAGCATCCGGGGTTGCCACTTCTGATTTGACAGATGGTTTATACCAAGTTGTATCTGCTTTTGGGGATAGTGCTGAAGCCTCAAAACAATTGGAAATTGCAGCAAAAGCTGCAAAAGCTGGAGGAGCAACAACAACCGATAGTATTAATTTACTATCAGCTGTAACTAAAGGTTATGGTGATACCAGTGCAGAAGCACAAAAGAAAGCGGCCGATCTTGCATTTCAAACTGTTAAATTAGGTCAAACTTCATTTCCTGAATTGGCAGCAAGTATGGGAAAAGTTATACCATTGGCAAAAACAATGGGTATAACGCAGGAAGAATTATTTGGTGCAATGGCGACATTAACGGGTGTAACCGGAGGAACTGCAGAAGTAACTACTCAGTTAAGAGGTGCAGTTCAGGGTTTTTTACAACCAACTAAAGACATGACCGAAGTTATAAAAGCATTTGGATATGCCGATGGAAAAGCTATGTTAGAAGCTAATGGACTACAAGGGTCGTTGGAAATGTTGAAAGCTGCTGTTGGGGATAATGAAATTGCATTTGCGGGTTTATTTGGTTCAGTAGAAGCAAAAAATGCTGTTCTTGCATTAGCAGGTTCCCAAGCAGAAAACTTTACAAATAAAACTAAAGCAATGTATGAAGCAAATGGATCAGCGGATAAGGCATTTATGGCTTCAATTGATAACTTGCAAGATTTAGAGAATATGGTTAAAAATTGTGGAGAAGCCTTTAAAATAATGGTTGGAAACATTTTTTTACCATACGCAAAAGCCTTTTATGCGAATATTCTGCCATTGGTTCAAAATACGATAACAGGTTTGCAACCTATATTGGAAAAAATTTCTGAATTTTTGCAAAGTACATTAAAAAAATTATACCCAGTAATACAACCAATTGTAGAAGTAATAACTGAGGTATTACTCCCTGCACTTTCTGATATTTGGCAAAGTTTATCACCCATTTTTAAAACAATATGGGATACCGTATCGCCAGTAATTGAACATATTCTTCCTGTACTTGCATTTTTAGTAGGTGTTGTTGCAAATTCATTAAGAATATTGTGTGGAGTAATATCAGGAATACTTGTAAATAGTTTAAATATTATAACTCCAATTTTTAATAATTTGATGACTATACTTATGGGTATAATAGATTTTGTAGTAAATATTTTCACATTCAAATGGAAAGATGCTTGGAAAAATATAGTAGATATATTTGGTGCTACATTTAGTCTATTGGGAAATCTTATAAAAGCACCTTTGAATGTTGTTATAGGTGCAATCAATACGGTAATTGCCGGAATAAACGCAATGAAAATACAAATACCGGATTGGGTACCGGGTTTGGGTGGAAAAAACTTTGCGATAAATATTCCTGTAATACCTATGCTTGCGAGTGGAGGTTTTACTGACGGTCTTTCAATAGCCGGAGAAGAGGAAACTGAAGCTGTAATTTCTTTCCAAGAAAAATACCGTAGTCGAAATATTGATATATGGGAAAAAGCCGGAAAGATGCTTGGTGTCGGAGATGATTATTCTACCGGAGAAACAATAATAACATTTGGTGACATTGTATTTGCTCCACAAGTTAAGGTCGATGGTGGAGGAACAATTGATGAACAATCCTTAATGGAACAAATAAAAAATTACAAATCAGAATTTATGGATTTTGTAGAAAAAGAACTGAAAATGAGGGCAAAGAAAGCGTATGGCTGTTAATATTGAAGGAACATATACAGAGGTAGCAGTACAAGGGGAAACTTTTGATATGTTAGCTTATAGACTGTATACAGAAGAAAGAATGAGTAAATATCTCCGCTATTATAATCCTCAGTACAGCGATGTTATTATATTTTCCGGCGGTGAAAAAATAACAGTTCCTATTGTTTCTGAAGTTGAATCAAAAGAATCTTTAGCACCCTGGAGAAGATAATGATAGCAAAGTTTTTTAAGCTCGAATGGAATATATCAGCAAACCAATTAAAAATGTTTGACGGATGGGATAGCGAATTGTCTGTAAAAACACAGACAGACGGTAATTCTGATAAACAGACTGAATACGGCAGCGAATTAAGACATCTTTCTCTGCCGTATAAAATTTCCGAAAGTTCCGGAGTTGATATTTTAAGTGAAATTGAACTCATAAAAACAATGCAGGGAGTAATTGCCCCTTTATACATAGATGGGAAAAAGTTATTTTCAACATTGTTTTTATTGACAGATTGTCAATGTTCGGATATGGAGCTAATGCCGGACGGCAGAATTGTAAGCTGCAGTATAAGCCTTTCTTTTATCGAAATTAGAACATCAACAGGAGTTGAAGGACTTAAAATTTTATATAACGGTATTGATATTACAAAAGATATTACAATCACGGCTTGTGAACATGAAATGCATGCTGAAGATAAACCGGATGAAATTAATATCAAATTTTCTGATAATAATTACAGATGGGATGGCTGGAATCCGAATAGAAATGATACAATTCAAGTTATTGAAGGTATCGCCAAAACCGGTAAAATGTTTATTCAGGCGGTAGTTCCCGAAAATGGTTATATGAATTTAACAGGTTCAAGCGTTCCTGAGAAAATGAGAAAAATTATAAAAGAAAATAATAAATCCTGGACTAATGTAAAGTTTTTGCAGGTTGTTACAGAAATTGCAGGAAGAAATAATCTATCAGTTGAAAGCCATGATATAGAAAATAGAACAATTCCGTTTATAGAACAGGAAAATATATCCGATTTAAAATTTTTATCCGAAAGATGTGAATTAGAAGGATGTTCATTTGTTATTTATGACGGCAAGATTGTTATTTATTCACCGGAAGCAATAGAAAAAGCGGTTCCAGTCAAAACTATAACAGTAAAGGATGATACAGGGTATCATTATGATGATAATTCCATAAATGCATACGGTGCATGCGAGGTTGATAATGGAAGCATATCAGGTGCAGCTTCCGCAGAAATAAAAAATGAAAATGTACTCCGCAGAATATTAGAATGCTATATTGACAGCTCTGCTGAAGCAAATTTATATGCTAAAAATATTCTTACAAAAGCAAATAGAGGATTAAAAACCGGATATTTTCAAACAAATATTATG
>ERZ842401.7721-NODE-7721-length-10887-cov-5.510340_pt1 | contig 10887 bp, 10 predicted proteins | sample MGYA00521270_ERZ842401 | MGnify/ENA primary metagenome ERZ842401 (study PRJEB31892, sample SAMEA3878208) | bioreactor metagenome | biome: Moose rumen | place: Sweden | collected 2011-10 | study: EMG produced TPA metagenomics assembly of the PRJEB12797 data set... | reverse complement strand
GGAAATTATGCTCCTGTCATCATTCTTATCAGTGACGGCGGACCGACTGATGATTTTAAAAGCGGACTTGAAAAACTCAAACAGAACAAGTGGTTCAACGCGGCTATAAAAGTCGCACTCGGCGTTGAGGATGCCGATATGGATGTTTTGCAGGAATTCACGGGCAACAAAGAAACTGCGATTTTCTTGCAGAACAAAAATATGCTCAAAAAACTTATCCGCTTTGTGTCCGTCACTTCGTCAAAAATCGGAAGCAAAAAGGCGGGCGATACGACCGATTCCGCTCAATCACGACAGGAAGAAGTTGCAGAGGCAATCCATGACGAGATGCAGGAACTTGACCCTGAAGCGAGTGTGGACGAAGGCTGGTAATACATGCTCGTAAGTTTTGCAAAATCCGTGCAGGGAGAAAGTCACAAACGCCGCGAAAATCAGAATGAGAATCTTGCGCTCGGAAGAAAATTTCCGTGTCAGGATAAATCATTCGCGCAAAAAGATATTGTGGCAAATGACGGAACTCACTTTAATTTTATGGCGGTGTGTGACGGTCACGGCGGCGCGGCATATTTTCGCAGTGAACTCGGAGCGGATTTTGCGATTGAAGTTTTAAAAGATGTCCTTACCCGCAATATGGCTCGCATAAAAGAACTAGCCGCAGGCGGAGATTTTGAAAAAATTAAGACACAGCTTGCGCTTGGTATTACTAAACGCTGGCGGGAAAAAGTAAATTCGCATCTTTCTGAAAATCCGATTACGGAGCAAGAATATTCTTTTCTTGAAGCTGAAAAGCCCGATGTTGTTCAACAATATAAAGACGGGAAAGATTTGTTCGCTATTTACGGATGCACACTCATTGCCTACTTTTCAACGAAAGATTTTTGGTATGCATTGCAAATCGGTGACGGTGATTTTGCCATATCGTATGATGGGAAAAATTTTGAACTTCCCATGCCAGAAGACGAAGCGTGTTTTTTAAATCAGACAACTTCGCTCTGCGATGAGAACGCAAAGAATGAATTCCGCTTTTGTTATGGGAATAATCTTCCTGTTGCGGCATTCTGTTCAAGCGACGGAGTAGCAAATTCTTTTACGCACATGGAACACTTAAAACAAAGATTCTATCTTCCGATTTACAATCTTTTTGATAATACGGAATTTCCTAAATGCAAAAAAGATTGCTCACAAAGCGATTGCGACTTAAAATGCCATTTTAATCTTGTCCGCGATGAGATTTTTAACTTTCTGCCAATTTTGAGCAAAAAAGGCAGTGGCGATGATATTTCACTTGCTGGCATAGTTGATGTGAATACAGACCGTATATATGCAATGCGGTATTACATTCGCGGCATGAAAAATCTTGGCATCCAAGCGGGAAACACTGCGGGATTAAAGTTACTCAAAAAAGCCGCGGATTTGGGTTATGAAAAAGCGCAATATGAATACGGAAGGCTTTGTTACACAAAAAGTTCACAACACAAAATTATGGGGCAGCATTTATTGGACAAATCTCAGAAATATTTGGAAGAAGCGAAGGAAAATGGAGTTAGTGAAGCAAGCGTTTTGTTACAAGAAATTTTTGGCGAACCGTTAAAAGAAAAATTAAATCAGCTAGAAGAAAAGATTTTATCTGAAATTTCTTCAAGGGGTGAGCAATGAAAATTTATCGTCGTGCTCCTAGAATTAAAATCGGAAACACAACCTATACATTCGGAAAAAACGGAGTAAGCCGCTCAACAAAAATTGCAAAGGGAATCCGTATCCGCACCAGCGCGAACGGTAAACAGACTATCGGCGGAACTTTTTTAGGCTGGAGATGGTCGCAGGATTTAGATGAACTTGGTAAAAAGAAAACGCCGCAAGAATTGCAACAAATCCGTGAGCAACGGAAAAATGATATAAGTTTAGGCTTGTTGTTTTCACATCCATTTGTGTTTTTTGACCATTTATTCAGGCGAAACAAACAGCAGAATACGCAATCCGTTTTTCCGCAAAGGCAATCCGCACCAGTGCCATCGCAAACACAAAATCAAATTCCACAAACACAAAGTACGGCAGAACCGCCATATACAACAATTGTTTCAATTTTTAAAGAAACGAACGGCGCACTTGCAAAAGTAACTGATGGAACGACAAGCCTTGAAAGCGACAGAATCGTTGTAAAAGCAAATGTTACCAAAGAGATTTTTTATAAAGATATTCTTGATGTGCATAGCGAAGACGGCAAGGTGTTTATTTCGTCTAAGGGGCGGGGAATCCCGTTGGTGCTGGAGATGAGTGATAGAGCAGAATTCCTAAACGCACTGACAAAACGAATCTCAAAGGAAATGTAGAAAATGGCAACTATCGGCATAGACAAACAAACGGGTGAAATTATTTTTGAAGAATACGGCAGAAGAATTACCGACCCATCGGAAATCACTTACATAAAGCGCCATTCGGATTGGAAATCGAAAGTGTACCAGCTTTCCGTAAATCTACAGAATGAAATAGACGCAAACATTGAACGAAACCGCACAATTCACATCCGTGTGCCAAAAATGATTACCGAACAGGAAATCAACGCGAAAGTTGCCGCACTCCATTGTGGTTCATACAGCATTCCGCCATATTCTAAAGCCTCTGATACGGAAATTCAGAACAAAGCGTATGCGGCAAGCCTTAGATACGCGGAATGCAATGCAAAACGAAAAAAGCAAATAAAAGAATTGCAGAATCAAAAAATGCAGGAATTTATCGACTTTTACAAAGCGCATGATATGGATAAAGAAACTTCGTATTACGCAGAAGAAAATAAAGTCAAGATGCAAAAAGATGCTGAATATAAAACACAGTATGAAAATGCAAAAAATGATTTACTGAAAATCATCGTTGACGATGAAATCGTGATTAACAAAATGCTTAAGAATACCTTACAATCTTTTTCTTCTGATTTACCACATTTTAAGGCAAACGGAATTTACAAAAGCGGGCTGACTAACACATGCTCGGTAAACTTGTATCTTCCCGATTTGTCTTGCATTGAGGCTCGAAAAGGAAATATGCTCGCTTCGGGAAAAATCAGCATAAAACAACGCAAGGAAAAAGATATTGTAGAAGATTGGACGCTTTGCTGTAACGGTTTGATTTTGTATGTTGCCGCAAGCGTTTTTAATGTGAACACAAGCATTGAAAAAGTTGATATTTCAGCGGAATATGCAAAAACGGACAAGGCTTTCGGAAGCCAAAGCGTTTTGCAATTCGCAAGATGCTCTTTTGATAGGCAGTCATTTTCTACCATCAATTTTTTCCAAATTGACCCACAGAGTACAATTCAAAATTTTTCTATTTCTGCCCCGCAATTTGCTCAGTCAAGTTCCGCAAAATCATCGGCTCGAAAAACGAAGTCAACGGCACAAAAGAAAAAGCCGCCGTTTGAAATCAACGCATCAGATGAACTTACAAAAAATTCTCTGAATATCATTTTCGACGGCTTAAAATCATTGCACGACCGTTACGGAAATTCGTTTTTTGCGCGGGAAGAACAACCACGCTTGCTAAGTGCAATAAAAGATATTTTTCCAAAGAACGAAGCCGAACAGGAAATTATTGTGCTTTTAGCAACAAATGACTGCTTTGCGAATCTGTTGAATTCGGCAACAAGAGAATCGGCAGAAGCAAAAATACGCGAAATTTTGACGGCAAATAATTTGCCGCATATCGATGACTTTGTGACAGACTTGGAATCAATGCTTTAGGAGTAGAAACTATGGAAAAACAGCACTTTGACAAAATAGAAAAAGCATTGTCTGAAATTCAGAGAACGAATGGCGAGGAAATTTATACAGAAGCCCAGAAATCACTTTTTAACGAAGAAGTGCGAAAACAATGTGCTGATGACGAAATTGCGCGTGATATATTGCTTACGCTTATCGTAAACGATGTATTTATGTTTCTTTATCAAAAAGACTATGTAAGCGTAGAAAAGAATGTGTGCAACTGCCTTACGGAATTTCAATTTTATGAATCAGAATTTAGAAAGCTGCTTGAAATTCTAAAGGTTTCGGACGAATTACAGAAAATCAAGCATAAGAAAAAACTAGCGAAAATCCGAAGAAACTTGATAGTTCTTTTTATAATTGCACTTCCAATCGCTGGTGCTATTTTTAACTACAATTCATATTTCCACTCAACAAATGAAATTCATGTGAAAGACGGAACATTTTTAATCGGCGAAGAAGAACAATCAGTTTCTGATTTTTTCATCGCAAAGACAGAATGTGCTGATGAAAGTGGATTTCCTATTGTGAATATGTCTTGGTACGAGGTTGTTGCTTACTGTAATTCGTTGAGCGAAAGGAACGGGCTTGAATGTGTGTATACTTTTTCTGAAGATGGTAAAACTGTGACGGCTGACATTACAAAATGCGGCTACCGCCTTCCAACACGCGAAGAATGGTATTGGGCGGCTACAGGTGCGGGAAAAAATAAAAATCAGTCTGCCGATATAGGAACATACGCATGGTACATAAAAAATTCTGATGAAAAACTACATAAAGTTGGAACAAAGTCGCCAAATGAATTAGGACTGTATGATATGTTCGGAAATACAACCGAATGGATATGGAATACAACTGAGGAAAAATACCGCACTGTATGCGGCGGATTTTATGGAAGTGCAGAAAAATATGTCCGTGCAGATAATTTTGAATCAAAACATAAGGCTGATTTTGGTGAGGTTTACATCGGCTTTCGCTTGGCACGAAGCTATGTAAGGAAAAATAAAGCAGGAGCAGAAAAATGAAATTATTTTCGTACATTATCCCCGCATTGGCAGCGTTACTACCGCATCACGAAAAATTTTTTAACCAAACTTCAACAATTCAAAATAAACATACTGATGACACATCTGTTGTGCAGGGTGATGCAAGCGAGCACCAGACAATTTTACGAAAATTTGCAGATTCATACAGATTTTTGCGCTTTGCAGAACATCGGTCTCATAGTTCCCACCGCTCGCATAGTTCTCATTCGTCGCATAGAAGCGGTGCATATCATAGTTCGCATTATAGTAGCTCCCATTATAGCAGCAGTTCAAGCGGTTCATACGGTGGTGGTTCATCAAGTTCGTCAACTGTGACAACGCCCGCAGTTGCAAAAAAAATCACGCTTTCAAACGGAACACCAAGCGGAACAGAAGTTACTCTGATATGGGATCTCACTGGCTTTTCTTCCAATGCTACTGCCGAAATCAAAATTTACCAAAATGGAAAACTTATAAAGATCATTTCTAGCTTATCAACAAGCTTATATAAAATTGAAAGTCTGCACTTTTCAACGGCGTATAATTTTTATGTCACTGTAACAGAATCGGGAAAAACTTACACATCAAACACGATTACTGTAAAAACTGCCGCAGACCCGTTTATTTACAATAGGAATAAAATAGGTGTAAACATCACAGAATTGGAAAAGGTTTCTGCGAATTTAGTTTCATCGGTAACAGACACTTTAGAACTGGCAGGCAAAATAAAGCTTCTTGTTGTTGATTTTCATTCAGATGCGCCTTATAACACTCAAGGACGAGAGACAGCAAATGTTCTTATAAAATCATTCAAAAATAACGGAAAATATAGTGTTCAAAATCTGTCGGCAACACAAAAAGAAACAATGAAAATCGCAGGTGGTGCAAAAAATCATACAGAAACAATTACCTATGCAAAATCTGTTTCTGCTGATTTCGTCTGCTATGGCAATATCGAAAGACTTGATGAAACAAAATACAAATTAACGCTTAAGATACTCGATGTTGTAGAAAAGAATATTGTAACGATAAAAGAAGCGTTCATTTCGGCAAGCTGAGGCATATATGCAAAGTGCGAATCCTAAGCATCCGGCTTTTGAAATCAATGAAAAAGGTAAAGATGATGATAAAAGTAGGCATTGGAGACAAAAAAATCAATATTTTTCCGAGCAATTTTCTGATTCCGTTCTTCTCACGAATACCGCAGGCGAGCATCTTTTTCTTTCTGCAAAAGATTTTGCCGCTTTTCAAGATAATTCCGAAATCCTTTCGGAAGAAAGTCTTTCGCTCCTAAAATCTCGTTTTTTCTTATGCGATGACAAGCACAAAGCGGAATTTAAAAACATTTACGATATAAAATACCGCACGAAACATTCGTATCTTGAAAACGAGTCGCTTTTGCTGATGGTCGTGCCGACGATTTCTTGTAATTGCAGTTGCGTGTATTGTCAGGTGAACAGCCGCAAGAACAATGCCACAGAAAACGATATGTCGCTTAAAACGACACTTGCATTCTGTGATTTTGTGTTTGCACTTCCTCATAAGAACATAAAGATTGAATTTCAGGGCGGTGAGCCTTCGCTGCGTTTTGATACGATTGAATTCATCGTACGCCGTGTGACACATCTGAATAAAAAATATCGCAAGGAAATTGAATATGTCATTTGCACGAACCTTTTGAATCTTACCGCTCACGAACTGAAAATTCTGCGCAAATTCAAGATTGCGATTTCAACTTCGCTTGACGGCACAAAATCCGTTCACGACAAAAACCGACCTTCTACGCAATTCACTTCCACTTATGATTCGCTTGTAAAAAATGTCGCGCTTGCACGGAAAAACAAAATCTATCCGTCTGCGCTCGTAACTGTAACTTCGCTCAATCTTTTTAAAATGCGCGAAATCATCGACACCTACATCGAAAATCATTTTGAGTCGATTTTTATCCGACCACTCAACAATTACGGCTGTGCGTTCAAAAATCAGAATGTCTATTACAAGCTGGAAGATTATATTGCCGCTTACAAGGACGCACTTTTGTATCTGATTGACAAAAATTTGAACGATGGAATCAATTTGCGCGAGGAAATGTTTTCAATAATTCTGCGGAAGATTTTTTCTCCATTCAACGACGGCTTTGTGGATATGCAGAATCCGTGTGCGCTCGGTCAGATGTGCATGATTGTAAAGCAGAATGGTGACATCTACCCTTGTGACGAATCGCGCATGATTTCTGAAATGGGAAACGAGCATTGGAAAATGGGGAATGTGAACGACAAAAATTGCCTTGCCACGATGAAAGAAAAACGAGCGGAGATTTTGGAAAACGGCAGGCTTGAAAATTACGAGGAATGCAAGAATTGCGTTTACAGCCCGTTCTGCTACGCAGACCCGATAAAAAAGTGGTACATTCAGAATATCGCGGGCGAGGGGTACGAATCCTACTGCGGAATCAGAAAAGAATTGTTCCGATTTGTGTTTGACGAGATAAAAAATGCCGATGAAAAGAAACTTGCGCTTTTTAGGAGATGGGCAAATGCGTGAAAATTGTCATTCTGAACTTGTTTCAGAATCTAAATCATTTATTCTCATTCCGAGCGGTAAAAAATACAAAGCGGTTGATTTGGAAAACGGAAGCGTAAAAATCTTTTCTCAGCTAAAAGATGAAGCTGAAAAAATCCGCGACATCCAGATTCTTGAAAACGGCAAAAAGCATCTGCTTTTCAGAATAGAAAACCGCGAGCTGACTTTTTTTGTCACTTCAAAATGCAATCACCGTTGCATAATGTGCCCGCAAAAGCTCGACATCGACAGCCCCGACAACGATTTGTGTCTGAGCCGTGTGATTGACAATCTTGATTATGAAGAACTGGACGGCATTTGTTTTACTGGCGGCGAGCCTATGCTTAAAATGCCGTTCATTGAACAGGTCTTGCAGAACTCGCCCGAACGGATTTTTATTACGATTCTTACAAACGGAACGATTATGCCGAGCGAGCAGATTCTAAAATCGCATCGCGTAAAATTATGCGTTCCTTTTTATGCTCCGTTTGACGAATTGCACGATGCAATGACTGGCTCTGATTCGTTTTACAAGGTCGTTGAAAATCTGATAACAATTTCTCAGTACGAAACCTTGATAGAACTTCGCTTTGTTATGACCGCACAAAATTGGCATTACCTTTCTGAATACGCCCGCTTTGTATGGCGCAATTTGCCTTTTGTGCAAGATGTCGCGTTTATGGGCATGGAACTGACGGCGGAAGCGCTTAAAAACAAGAATGAACTCTGGGTAAATCCGCGAGAATACATTTTTGAATTGCAGAAAGCGGTTGAATATCTTGATGATTGTGGCGTTACCGCATGGATTTACAATCTTCCGCTTTGCCTGCTTGAAGAGCGGTACAGAAGATTTGCGGTAAAGTCGATTTCGCCGTGGAAAGTGCGGTATTTGCCGAAATGCGAAAAATGTGCGATGAAAGCGGACTGCGGCGGAATGTTCTTTTCTGATATTGAGGAATTTGAGGGGATTATCAATAGCAAAAATATATAAAAAATTTTGTTGATTTGGTTTAGGTTAAAATTCAAATTTTTACAACGGCACTGCCCAAAAAACAGTACCGTTTTTTATATTAAATTACGGCTTTTCGTAATTGCAGATTATGCACATAGAGAGAACGGAGAAAACCTAAAAATCCCCACGTTTAAAAAAGTCACGCAAAGCATGATTCTTGACGCTCAGAAATATGATTTCCAAAGCCACGTTGATTTGCAGCTTTCTTATTGCGGGTTGCGATGTCTCTTGTCACGATTGATTTGAAAATCGAGAAATTCAAGCCCAAATATGTAGACAAGATGAATTATTATTTCTCTTTGCTTGACCGTTTAGAGCGCAGAGTAGGCGAAAATCGTTCTATCGACATTATTCTTTATGCGAAAAAAGAATATGTTGCTGAAGAACTTACATAAGCACATATCACAACAGAGAGAGTAAAAAAAATCAATTTTCTACTAATTCAAAACGATATTCTTGTGTAGCCATAGGATAGTGCTTTTTGTCTAATTTTTCTGCAAACATAGTATATGGTCTAACATAAAGTCCTTTTTCACCGTATTGTGCTTCATAAACAACAAGTTTTTCATTTGTTTCGGAATCTGTTGCGATGCCAATTACTTTGTAAAGCTTCCCCTTAAAATGGCGGTAAATTTGACCTGTAAGTATTTCGCGTTGTTCTGACTGCATTTTTTATTCCTTTGCAATATTCAAAATCAACATAAGTACACATAAGAGCAAAGAACCGATAATAGTTATCGCGCTTATCAGCCAGTGGTCAGGTATAAGATTGGTAACTTGATTTACGATAATCCCGACTAGAAAAGCAATAAAAATAGTTTCGATTATGAGCGTAATTTTGAATCGCTTAACAAGTCTTCTCTTTTCAGTATTTGCTTCTTCTTTTGCTCTGCTAAGTAAATTTTTGCCTAAAATTTGGTATGTATCTTTTAGTACAGCTGAACGCACTGCCTTTTCAATGCTGTTTCTTTCTGAAACTGAAAGATTATTCTCTTTTCCTAAACGAGAAGCAACGTAATAGTTTACGATTTTGTCGAACATTGTTTCTGGCTGTGGCATAGTAATTCCTATTTGAGAGAATCCATTATATCATTATAAAACTTGCGACCTTCTTCTGATAACGTTTCAATATCAAATTTCGCACCACGGAAGTCAGATTCATTATTGTAAACTGCATCTTTCTTGTTTTCATATAATTTTGCTTCTTCTGGTATTGATGATAACTCCTCAAATACAAGCTGGGCTATTTTTAGTCCTTTCTTGAGTAAGAAAGCATTTGCTCCAGCATTGAAAAGCCCGATTTGCAAAATTCCGCTATAAGTGGGATTACAATGCTGGTCAGCGATGAGAATTCCATTACGGGTAAATCGTGTGCGGGGACGAATATGTGCTATAATATTTTTGGGCAAAGAAATTTTCTCTCTTAATCCAACAAGAACAAAATTGCCTGGAGAAAGCACATAACCATCTTTGCTGATAGTAATCTTTTCATACAGCAAATCATCACCAATACTTCTAGTGGAATCAATTACAGTACCTGTTTCTTTTAAAATGGCGACTGTTCCACCCATGCTGACATCATACGATGCGCCTTGCAATTGCTCTTCGGAAAACGGCTGTATCATAGAGTCGTTTGATTTCGTAATGTATTTACGGATTTCATTACAACTAAGTATCATTCCATCAGCCTCTGAGATAAGATCCTTATATGTTCAAGAATAATATCATTGAAAAATATTTGCAAGACAATCAGGCAGAATATAAAATAAGGTACTTCGGTATGGTCTAACTCTCTGTTCGAGGACAACGCGGAGCACGGCTTGGGCATGTACTCAGGACAGAAGTACATCCGCGACAACCTGATCGAGCAGATTAAGGAAGTGGTGGAAAGCGACAAGGCGACTGCGGGCTTGAAAGACGCATTTGCCAAGTTTATGGAGACCAAGGACAACACGCTGACCAACAGCGCCGCAAGCGACGCGCTCGTAGCCGAGCTTGAGAAGGTGCAGTGCGACTGCGTGAAGCCGATTCTGGAGAAGAAAGCATACCTGCCCAAAAAGTCCGTGTGGATTTTTGGCGGCGACGGCTGGGCTTACGACATCGGCTTCGGCGGCCTTGACCATGTGCTCGCTTCCGGCGAGAACGTGAACGTGATGGTCTTCGACACCGAGATGTACTCGAACACGGGCGGACAGGCATCTAAGGCTTCCAACATCGGCGAAGTCTGCCAGTTCGCGGCGGCCGGTAAGGAGATGGGCAAGAAGAGCCTCGCGGAAATCGCAATGAGCTACGGCTACGTGTACGTCGCCCAGATTGCGCTCGGCGCGAACCCCGCACAGGCGCTCAAAGCCATTCAGGAAGCGGAAGCCTACAACGGTCCGTCGCTCATTATCGGTTACGCTCCGTGTGAGCTGCACGGCGTGAAGGGCGGTATGAACCACTGTCAGGACGAGATGAAAGCGGCCGTGAAAGCCGGCTACTGGAACCTGTTCAGCTTCAACCCGCAGCTTAAGGCCGAGGGCAAGAATCCGTT
>ERZ842401.7720-NODE-7720-length-10888-cov-5.116957_pt1 | contig 10888 bp, 9 predicted proteins | sample MGYA00521270_ERZ842401 | MGnify/ENA primary metagenome ERZ842401 (study PRJEB31892, sample SAMEA3878208) | bioreactor metagenome | biome: Moose rumen | place: Sweden | collected 2011-10 | study: EMG produced TPA metagenomics assembly of the PRJEB12797 data set... | reverse complement strand
GCTCTTCCGATCTGTCTTGTGGTAGATGGCACAGGACTTGTCAGTGCGCTCTATTTCCACCTCGCCCGTGGAGAAGTTGCGCTGGAAATTTGTGCAGTCGTCCTGCGCATTGTAAAGACACCATTCAATGAAGGAAGTCACTATGATGTCCTTTTCCTTTGAGCTCTCGTTGGTAAGCGTGAGCATCTGGACTTCACAGTTTTCTCCGTTTGGCACAAAATACAGCACATCTGCCGCGAGTTTGTTTTTGGAAGAAGAAATCTTGGTGTAGCCAAAACCGTGCCGGCACTCATAGCTGTCCAAGAAATTGTGGATCGGCTTGTTGCCGGGATTCCAAAGCTCCCCGTCATGGGAAAGAGAACCGTCCATTATGTAGAAATAGCGGCCGTTTGAATCCAGCGGAATGTCATTGTAGCGGTAGCGGGTCAGGCGGCGGAGACGGGCATCAGTATAGAAAGCATAACCTCCCGCCGTGTTGGAAATAAGTGAAAAGAATTTTTCGTTTCCCAGATAGTTGATCCACGGATAAGGTGTCCCCGGTTTTGTGATGACATACTCCCTATTTTCGTCATCAAAATAACCAAATTTCATGAAGTGATTCCTCCTCATAGTATATGGTAGAAATGGAAAATACAATGCGAAAACGTTGTAGAATCTATTATAAGTGTAACACGGAAAAAGGCTGCTGTAAAGCAAAAAAATTGACAGGAATCAAAGGTGGAACTAAAAAAGCAATCGAAAAAAAGGCTGTACAAAAATAGTGCAAAGTGAAATACCCCGTAAAAACACTCTGGTAATTATCGCTTATCCGTGGTATACTTCTCTAAATATGATTGAATGGCAAAAATTTGTTGACCGTTTTGAACCGATGACCTGCATTATATCGGTAGAAAGGTCTGCCGACAGCGCATATGGGAAAATCCGCCTTGTTGCGGGCAATAAGGCATACATACAGTCAATAGAGGGAAACGAGAATGCTCCCAAGATGTTGACAGACAAGTTTGTCCCGAACAGCGAGTATCAGCGTTATCTTTTATGCTCCCCCTCGAATCAGATGATGAAAGCATTTGCTATTGCTCTTATACGCAGGAGTTTATGCAGAATGCTGATACAACCCAGCTTTCAGACCTTCCCCAAAAGACAACGGAAGTCGTGCTCCGTACCTGCATCAAGCTTCGCGGCAGCGGCGATTTTAAGAAGACGATGAACGAGGTCATCAGGGATATCCGCACCATCTGCGATGCAAGCTATTGCTGCATCCTGCTCATGGACTGCAGCCGCCGGAAGTGCTCCGTGCTCTGCGAAGACGTGGCTGAGCGCGGTCACTTTGTCTACAAGGAAAACTGGCTTCCCGATGACTTTTATGATATTGCCGAATCATGGGCGGACACCATAGCGGGAAGCAACTGCCTCATCGTGAAAAACAAGGACGATATGGGCGTGGTGGCGGAACGGAATCCCGCATGGTACAAGTCCCTGCTTTCCGCCAAGGTAGAAAGCCTTGTCCTTTTTCCGCTCAGGCATGGCGATGAGCTGCTCGGCTACATCTGGGCGATGGATTTTGAAGTTGAGCAGGCGGCGCGGATTAAGGAGACGCTTGAGCTGACCACCTTCTTTCTCGCTTCGGAGATTGCCAACCACCAGCTTTTTGAGCGGCTCAAGATACTCGGCTCTACGGATATACTGACGGGCGTCCTGAACCGCAATGAGATGAACAACCGCGTTGACCAGCTCTGCAAAGGCAAGGCGGTGCAGCACAAGGCGCTGGGCATTGTCTTTGCGGATTTGAACGGCTTGAAGCGCGTCAATGACAGCGACGGGCACCTTGCGGGAGATTTGCTCTTGAAGCGGGCGGCATCTTTGCTGCAGGATGTGTTTGACGGAAATGAAATCTACCGCGCCGGCGGTGATGAATTCATGGTCATGGTCTGGAATACGGATGCGGAAAAACTCGGGCACTTGGTGGAGCTCCTCAAAGAGAAAGCGAGGAGTGAGGATGATGTCTGCTTTGCCGTGGGCTACAGCTTTGAAGAGGACTGCCGCAACGTCCGTCGGGCAATGATAGCGGCTGATGGACTGATGTACGCAGACAAAAAGCGCTATTACCGGCTCTTTCCTGAGAAAAAACGCAGATAGCTACTTGTCCTGCATGTTAGTTTATGCCGTTGCTTATTTTCCACTGATTAAGGAGTGTGTTAAGGCTGATAGCGGCAGATAGTTTTGGGAGATTCGGGAAGTTATTATGGGCTGCAGAGGCTTTGTCGGCAAGAAATGTATAGCTTGCAATATTTTCATATAGGTACATAAGCAACAAAGCCCTAAAAAACGTGTGTTTTTCAGGGCTTTTTCATTTTAACAGCTATCTGTTATTTCTTCCACGGATCCTTGCGGATGACAGTCTCGTCACGCTCGTAGCCCACGGACACTATGTCCACGGGGGTCTTCGTGAAATCTTCTATATACTCAATATATGCGCGGGCATTCTTGGGCAAGTCGTTGTAGGTCTTACAGTTCTTGAGCGAGGTCTTCCAGCCGGAAAATTTCTCCAGAACGGGCTTGGCGGCATTCATCGCTTCTACGTTAGCGGGGAAATCTGTCACAATCTTGCCGTTGATGTCATAGGCAACACAGGCCTCAATCTGGTCCATGTCGTCATAGATGTCAAGGTGGGTGAGCACGAGGCCGTCAAGGCTGTTCACGCGGCAGGCATAGCGGAGTGCCACTAAGTCAAGATAGCCGCAGCGGCGGGCACGTCCCGTCGTCACACCGTATTCACGTCCCCTGTCGCGCACATACTGGCACAGCTCGCCCTCGCTCGTGTCGTTAAACTCGGATGGCATGGGACCGTTGCCCACGCGCGTTTCGTAAGCCTTGAATACGCCAAGAATTTTATCCAAATCGTGGGGACCGATGCCACAGCCCGTCGCCGCTCCCGCAGCGCAGGAAGCACCAGACGACACATACGGATAGGTGCCGCTGTCTATATCGAGCATAGCGCCCTGTGCACCTTCAAAGAGAATGTCGTCACTGCGGAATTCCCACATCTTTGCCGTCAGATCAACACGCATGGAAAGGAGGCGGTCCTTGTAGGTATCAAGGTACGCCTTGTCCTCGCCGTCATATTCAGCCATTTTTTCCTTCCAGTCAAGATCGGCAAGACGCAGACCATCCCGCTGGGCTTTCTCGCTGTAGCCAATGCCGATGCCGCGCCCCGTCGTACCGATGGGACGCTTGCGGGAAGCATCGCGGTCTTTGTCCATCTGGCGGTAGCGGGGCAGGATGATGTGCGCACGGTCAGAGATAAACACGCGACCTTCCCAGTTAATGCCGTTTTCCTTGAGCATGGCAAGCTCGTTGAAGAGCGCCTCTGGGTCAATCACCATGCCTGCGCCGAGGAAGACCTGCTTCTCGGGGTACAGGATGCCGCTTGGCACCTGATGCAGCGCAAACTGCTTGCCGTCAACCACAATCGTGTGCCCCGCGTTGGGACCACCTGCGTAGCGCACTACGTACTTTGCTTTCTCCGCAAGGTAGTCAACTATCTTGCCCTTACCTTCATCGCCCCACTGGGCGCCAATGATGACAACTTTCATGCCATATCCCCCTATGACCGGATTGATGTATTTTTAACAACAACGTCATGAGCGCTGCTTTCCTGTATGGTAACAGTGGAAACCAGCGTAATTTTTGCTTTTTCCTGCAACTCTGGAATGGAGAGCGCACCGCAGTTGCACATTGTGTGGATGACCTTGCTCGTGGTGGTGGCAACGTTGTCGTGCAAGTGGCCTGCGTAGGGCACATAGGAGTCAACTCCTTCTTCAAATTCCATGCCCTTCTTGCCGCCAAGGTCATAGCGCTGCCAGTTGCGGGCGCGATTGGAACCTTCGCCCCAGTATTCCTTCACATAGTTGCCGTTTACGATGAGCTTGTTGCTCGGGCTTTCGTCAAAGCGGGCAAAATAGCGTCCAAGCATGACGAAGTCCGCGCCCATAGCAAGCGCAAGAGTGATGTGATAGTCGTACACAATGCCGCCGTCTGAGCAAATAGGCACATAGATGCCTGTCTTCTGGTAATACTCATCGCGAGCCTTTGCCACTTCGATGGTCGCCGTCGCCTGTCCGCGTCCAATGCCCTTCTGCTCACGGGTGATACAGATGGAACCACCGCCTATGCCTATCTTCACAAAGTCTGCCCCGTTTTCCGCGAGGAACATAAAGCCATCGCGGTCCACCACGTTGCCAGCGCCAACCTTGACGTTTTTTCCGAAATTATCGTGAATGTCGTGCAGGGCACGAGCCTGCCATTCGGAATAGCCCTCGGAGGAGTCCAAGGTCATCACGTCTACTCCCGCATTGAGCAGGGCGGGCACACGCTGCATGTAGTCGCGGGTATTGATGCCTGCGCCTACGATATAGCGGTGCTTTTCATCAAGCAGTTCGTTTGGATAGGAAATGTGGTTGTCGAAATCCTTGCGGAATACGAGGGATATCAAATGCCCCTCTTTGTCTATGACGGGCAGCTGGTTTACCTTGTGCGCCCAGATTAAATCGTTTGCGTCTGTTAAAGAAATGCCGTCTTCGCCTGTGATGAGGTCTTTGAAAGGGGTCATATAGTCCCGCACGCGGGAGTTCGCGGGCACATGGTCGAGCCGGAAATCGCGCTCGGTGATGATTCCCTCAAGCTTGCCATGCGCATCGCCGTTATCGGTGACGGCTATGGTGCTGTGTCCTGTTTTTGCGATGAGGGCAACGACTTCTTCCAATGTCTGGTCAGGGCGGATGTTGGAATCAGAAGTGACAAAGCCTGCTTTGTATGCCTTGACCCGCGCGACCATTGCCGCCTGGTTTTCTATCGTCTGCGAACCATAGATAAAGCTGATGCCTCCCTCTTTCGCAAGTGCAATCGCCATCTTGTCATCGGAGACGGACTGCATGACGGCGCTCGTCATGGGGATGTTCATGTACAGGGGAGATTCTTTCCCTGCCTTCTTGTTAAAACGTACCACCGGTGTGCGCAGAGACACGTGCTCAGGAATGCAGTCAGCAGAGGTATAGCCGGGAATCAGCAGGTACTCGCCGAACGTATGCGATGGTTCATCATAATAGAATGCCATAGTGTCCTCTCAGCAAAATGTAAATTTATACAGTTAGTATACAGAAAATAGCTATTTAGTGCAAGGGAAAGACAAGGGGCAGGGGTAATGAAAATCCTTTTTGCAAGCTTATCTTGCTTGTTCTGTGCCTTTGGATACCGTACCAAATTCATAGGCACGGCATCTAAAGGCACTTAATAGTTGCTATTTATTCTTGATATATTCTGCAACTTGCCGCTCAATTTCTTTTTGTACATCACGGATGCCTGCGCTTTCAAGGGCATCGTGAAGAGCTTTAATTGATTTATCAACATCATCTACAAGTCCACTTACCAGCGGTTCATAGTAGTTGCCCATAGCTGCCTCTACAGCGGCAAACTGTGTTGCCACTTTACTGGAATCGAAATTAAAACCGTCATAAAGTGTAGCTGGCATAACGTGATCTTTCCATGCCTCCTGCATGGCATCCACTTTGTCGTCAAGCGGTGTACGGTTTTCAATGAATTCTTTGCGTATAAGGTTCTGGTTTTTCCACCCCCAGTTACAATTTGCGTCTACGCCGAAGCCACTTTCATCAATGACCTTGTACTGGTCATCACCTACCGCCTCCCAGTGTTTTCCCTCAATACCATAAGTGGTCAGATCCTGTAACTGTTTGTTTGTATACAGTTCGTTAAGCACCATCATTGCACGTTCTTTTTGCTTGCTTGCTACGTTAATTGCCATGCCATTGTTGATATAGGCATTGATCGCTTTGGGATTTGCACTGTTAGGGTCGCAGATGGTTACTTTCCATTCGGGGTGTTCGGTATTTGCTTCTTTTGCAAAACGTGCGCAGGAACCAAGGTTCCACACCATTACCGCGGTCCTGCCAGAAAGCAATCCGGCCTGCCGTTCGTCATTTGTATTTAGTATATCTGACGACCATGCTCCCATATCAGCAAGGTGTTTCATCTGCATACAGTATTCTCTGAAGCCATTCCAGTCAACTGTATAAACGAGTTCGGGGTTATTTGCATCAAGCGTGTGGTGCAGGAATAGTTCTCCGCTGTGTGGAGCGCCCGCAGTATCAGAAAGTCCCTGAGCTTGAAAATACTGGTACCAAGGTCCACCCTGACTTGCATATTGCCCGTTCTTAGCGCATGCTTCATAAAAATGCAGCATATCCGTATAGGTTGTTATATCCGTAAAACCGTACTTCTCCATCAAATCACCGCGCACGGCTGCAACATCATTTTTAAATTCCATATTATATTGAGGAACCATATAAATTTTGCCTTCAATCTTAGCCTGTTCCCAACCAATCTTTGGTACAGTTTCCCAGATACCAGGTGCATATTTTTTAATAAAATCTTCTGTAAGCTCCTGAAAACCGCCAAGGGATACAGTCTGCTCATAATGGCACCAGCTAGAAGCGGTAAAAATTAAGTCAAAGTCTTCCATGGAGGAAAAAAGAAGTGAATATTTTGTGGCATGTTCACCCCATGAAAGAAAATCAACCTTGAGCGAACAGTTAAGCTTTTCTTCCAGAATCCTGTTAATTTGTGCATACACATCATCAAAATCAGCCGTTTTTTGGCCAATAAGGTACATCGTAATATCCTGATGCTTTGACACGTCAATACCGTTATAGGTCTTGCCAGAGATAGTCTTATTGCCCCCTGAGACAGCGTCTTTCTTGCTACAACCGGTAAATACTGCGGAAAAAAGCCCAAGACCGGCTGCCATACAGGTGACAATCTTCATTGTTTTCACAATTTGTTTCATTTTGTCCTCCAAAATTTATATATATAGTTATTATAGGTATCTCAAAAATTAAAACTTTTGAAATTTCCTATAAATTATCCCTTTACAGCTCCGATGGTAATTCCCTGTACAAAGTATTTCTGTACAATTGGATATGCTAGCACTATCGGTCCCGTTACTACTACTGTCAGAGCCATCTTTAAGGTCTGTGTCGGCAGAGCTATGTTTGCGGCAACTGAACTTGCGCCACTGTTCTGTAAAGCCTTCTTATACCCTTCGATATTGTTTATCTGCTGATATAAGAAGTATTGTAATGGATATTTATCTGCTGACTTCAAATACAGCATGGCATTATACCAGTCGTTCCAATAGGCAAGCGCAATAAACAATCCGACTGTTGCAAGTGCAGGCTTGATGAGCGGCAGAATGATTTGCACGAGTGTTCCTGTTACTCCGCATCCATCGATTTTTGCAGCTTCGATGAGGGAGTCGGGAATAGCAGAAATATAGCTTTTCATGACGAGCAAATTATATACGCTAAAAAGCAGTGGTAAAAGAAGTGCAAGATAGCTGTCTTTTAAATTTAATGTCCGTGTCATGAGCAAATAGTATGGAACAAGTCCGCCACTAAAAAGCGTTGTAAAATAAAAGAAAAACGAAAACTGATTCCTCCATTTAAAATCCTTGCGCGATAATACATAGGCTGTCGTTGTCTGTAGGGCAAGACCTAGAAATGTACCTGCAAGAGTAAGCAGTATAGTTATCAGATAAGCTCGAACTACAACGGCGGGGTGGGCAAATATTGTCTTATATGATTCCACACTGAAATTCTGCGGAATCAGTCGGAAGCCGTTTTGTATAACAGCAGATTCCGATGAAAAAGAACCTGATACGACCATCAAAAAGGGAAGGAAACATAACAGTGCAACTAAGAGGCAGAATCCTTTTGCCAATACGTCTAGAATGACCAAATCACAACTTTGTCTTATTTTCATAGTAGTCATATTTTTTCTCCAGTGAATTAGAATAAGGCATAACTCGCTTCATAGTGGCGAACAATTTTGTTTACTGCTACAATTGTAATGAAGCAAAGCACGGACTGATAAAGTCCTATAGCTGCGGACATACCAAAGTCATTGCTGCTGATGAGTGCGCGAAATGTAAGCGTATCTATAACATCGGTATAATTGTACAGGAGCCCGTTTGAACCTACGAGATTGTAAAACATATCGAAATTGCCCTTGAATATTCCCCCTACACTAAGCAGAATAAGAATTACCATCGTAGGTCGTATCATAGGTATAGTTACATGGAAAATGCGTTGAAATACATTTGCACCGTCAATTGTGGCAGCTTCATAAATAGAAGTATCTATGCCCATTATACTTGCAAGATAAAGCACGGAGCCATAGCCTACATTTTTCCAGAAATTAAAAAAAAGCAATATGAAAGGCCAGTATTTTCCCTTAGTATAAAATGAAATCTTTGTACCGCCCATCATTGTTACAAAGTTGTTAATAAATCCGTAGTCATAACTCAGGATATTAAAGGCAATTATGCCTACCACAACCCATGAGATAAAATAGGGTAGAAACATGACAGACTGCGTTACCTTGCGGAAGAGATTACCCTTTATTTCTGTAAGGAATATTGCCACTGCAATCTGCATGATGGTATTTACCACGATGAATATAAGATTGTATAGTACGGTATTTCTAGTTACCAGCCCTGCCTGTCCAGATTTAAAAAAGAATTTAAAATTTTCGAATCCGTTCCAAGGACTTCCCCAGATGCCACCCGCATAGTTATATTTTTTAAATGCCATAATTATTCCTGTCATAGGGTAATAGGCAAAGAGCAGTGTGTAAATCACTGCTGGGAGCAATAGGATAAGAAACATCCTGTTTTTTGCCACATCTTTCCAAAAATTATTCTTATAAACGTTTTTTATCATATAATTCCTCCGTGTTAGTTATTCTTTATAGTTAATTTATAGGGAACTATCATTCGTTTCTGAAGCTTCTGCCCCTGAAGCAGACTCACTATTGCATTTCCTGCCTTTCTTCCAAGTTCATCGCTGTCAATAAATAAAAATCCGCGCAGACGTTCTTCTTGTTCCATCCATGGAGCACCATAAAAAGAAATCACTGGTAGTTGAAAATAATTTCTGTGTTTTAACCATGAAATAACATGATAGCAGATAGCATCGTCCATACAAACAATGCCGTCTATGTTTTTCTCAATAAGGGGAGCTAAGGCTTGTGCCACCCAGTCATCTGAATCTGTCCATACATTCCAGATCACTATTCCGTCTTCACCAAAAACTTCTTTAAAACCTTCGTATCGCTGTCTGTTCACCAAGTAACTTTCTCCTCCGCCAAGCAAGACAGGTCTCTTCACCCCCTGTTGCAGAAACCAACGGGCAAGTTCATAGCTGCCTATTCTGTGATCTGCATCTATTTGATATAACTTTCTGTCCGTACTTGTCCCGATGACAACAAAGGGAATGCTTTCTTTTTTGAGAAGTTTTATAATTTTGTCATCCTTTACAATCCTTGTGAGGATAACACCGTCAACTTTCCGATTTCTGATAACTCGTTCCAAAGAGCTTATATCATCTCCATAGTCAATAACAGCAAGCGCATCATAGCCATCATGTACGATTGACTTTGCAATGCCAACAAGACATCGTTGTGAAAAAATATTATCCGTAATGCCTGAAAGGACAACGGCTATGTTATATGTCTTCCCTTCAGCAAGGCTTCGTGCTATAGAATTCGGGCTGTAATTGTTTTCTTGTACCCATTCTTGAATTTTTCGGCGTGTTTCTTCGCTTACTCTACCTCTTCCACTTAAAGCGCGAGAAACAGTTGATTTTGTAATGCCTAATTCTGTAGCCGCATCGACTAAAGTTTTCACACAAATATCCTTATTTTTAAGTTGTTTTTCTTGAACAACCGGTTGCTCAATATATAAAGTGTAACACTGATTTTGTCAGCTGTCAACTCGAATTTGCAAAAAGTTCTGTAATTTTATATACTAAAGAGGAAAAAGGAGGAAATACTATGCCCTCAAATGATTTTAAATCCCACTATATCCGCGTGGCGGGCGTGATTGCGCTTGCGGGGAATGCGCTGCTTGCCGCAATAAAAATCCTCTTTGCAAGCCTATCTCATTCCCTCGCCATCATGGGTGACGGCATAGACTCGTCTACTGATGTGCTCATTGCCATCGTGACGCTCGTCATCAGCGGCATCATAGCAAGGCCGAGCGACAAGGGGCATCCCTGGGGGCACGGAAGGGCGGAAAGCACGGCGACACTGGTGCTTTCTTTCATCATTTTTTACGCCGGCGCCCAGCTCATCTTGCAATCATTGACAAATATCGTGCGGGGAGAGGCAGGCGGGCAGATTTCTGGGCTTGCGGTGGTGGCTGCGCTCATCTCCATAGCGGGCAAGGTGCTGCTTGCCGCACTGGAACAGCACTACGGCAAGATTGCGGACAGCGAGATGGTAAAGGCAAACGCGCAGAACATGAAGAGCGACATCATCCTGTCTGCGGGTGTGCTTGTGGGACTGGCTGCGGCGGAATTCTTCCATAAACCTATACTCGATCCTATTGTTGCCTCGCTCGTGGGCTGCTGGGTCATAAAGAACGCCATAGAGATTTTCAAACAGGTTACGCTGGAGCTTATGGATGGAAACACGGACAATTCGCTTTACAAGAAGCTTTTTGCCGCCGCTTATTCTGTGCCCGGCGTGACTAACCCGCATCGCGCGCGCATCCGCAAAATGGCATCACTCTTTGATATTGATTTAGATATTGAAGTTGACCCGCAGATGACCGTCTACGATGCTCACGAGCTGACGGAGCAGGTTGAAGAAGCTGTGCGCCGCGAGATTCCCGATGTATACGACATCGTCGTGCATGTAGAACCCGCGGGCAGTGACAATCATCAGCGGCAGGAAGAATACGGGCTCAGGCCGGAGAATATGTAGTATCTACTGAAAAAGAATCTAAAATCATACAGACAAAGAAAATAAGAGCAAA
>ERZ842401.7719-NODE-7719-length-10889-cov-5.370131_pt1 | contig 10889 bp, 7 predicted proteins | sample MGYA00521270_ERZ842401 | MGnify/ENA primary metagenome ERZ842401 (study PRJEB31892, sample SAMEA3878208) | bioreactor metagenome | biome: Moose rumen | place: Sweden | collected 2011-10 | study: EMG produced TPA metagenomics assembly of the PRJEB12797 data set... | reverse complement strand
TAAAGTATATACACCTTTGGGGGGTAAAGTATATACAGTCTTGGGGTAAAGGTGTGTATGGTTTTACCCCAAAGGTATATACTCTCTTACCCCCAAAGGTGTATATAGTCTTCAACGCACTGTGTATAAGCACTCTACAGACAGGCCTAATGCCATTAAAGACAAATTTTGGCACCAAGACCTGTCAGAACATGAGGGTAAAGCCCAGACGGACGCTGTTTTTATGGCCGTGAGAGTGGTCGTTGTAGTTCATGCGGCGCACGTATTCCACTTGGAAGAAGCGGAAAATGCTGCGGATGCCGAGGGAGATTTCCCAATAGGGCACTTTGGGGTTCATCAGATACGTGCTCTTTGGGAAGTCTATCACGACGTCGCTGTCAGCATTGCGGTCCAAATAAGGGTTGTTCTTGTCTGACAGAGCGCCCCACAGCATCTTGGCCCCGATGTACTCACGCCAATGCAGACGCTTGATGAGCGGAATGCGGTTGAACAGCTTGCCCTGCATGTCCCAGTTCATGTCAACACTGACAAATCGGTCGTTCAGGAACTCCATGTTGGTCAGCAGGTTGAACGTCTGCTTGCTGCTGATGAACGACAGGTTGGCGGCAGGCATGCACAACAGGGGGAAGGGCACCTGGCTCCACTGCACACCGCCACGGGTGTAGAGGTCGATGCGGCCCCAACTGCTGAGCCAAAAACGCTTGAAGATGCTGGCCTCGCTGTAGTGATAGTCGAAGTCGCCACCCAGAAAGTTCTTAAAGCCGAAGGTATGGCTCAGCGTGATGATGGGAGCCTCGCGGTTCACCTTCAGTCGGCGTTGCTTCGAGTTGGTGTAGAGGGCACCGGGGCTATATTCTATCTCGGCCCGCAGCTCGGTAGTGCGGAACTTGAAGTAGGTCATGTTGCCTGCCGCCTCGTTCTGTTCCGTCTTCAGACTGAGCAGGCAGCGCAGTCCCCAAAGCTCCTCGCGCTCCAAGGTCAGCTGCTGGCGGTTGTAGAACATCATCTTGTCCACCTTGGTCCACTTCAGGGCAGTAAATACATTATCCTTGTCAGTGGAAAGAAACTTGTCGGAAGGCGACATGACATCGCGCGTCGAGAGGAATGAGATGTTGCGCTTGGGAAATTCGTCGGGCAGGTATTTCTTGCGGTTCAACGACCATGTCAGCAGCGTACTGTAGTAATTCTCCTTGCTTTTCCATCCACGGGCCACATAGCCTTTCCAGAACACGTGCGGGTTGAGGTTGGCAGTGGTCTGTGCACTAAGCCGGGTGCGCAGACCGTCAATAAAGTTTGTGCTGACCATCGAGTTCACCGGCCCAATGTCCACCTTGCTGGGTGTGCCCGTCTCGACAAAGTTCTCCACCAACAGTTTCAGTCCCCACAGGATGTAGCTGAAACCACCCGTATGGCGCATGCCGCTGAGGAAGTCGTCCATGCGGCCCTCGCTCTTGGTCAGCTCCACCTTGCGCTGTTGCGCCCAGAAGTCATCCCCCTGCAAGGGGGCATCAGGGTCGATGGTCGTCTTCTCACGCCCCCGGAACAGACGGGCAGGAATCTCGTCGAACGAGTAACCAGAGAGTCGCGTGGTGCGAATGGCCACCCCTTTCTGGATGAAGTCGAACAGCACCAGTTCGACAATCATGTCGTCTACCGACAGCACCCACTCGCCCGTAGGCAACTGTGCAAACTCCTGCACTAACCGCATGTTCTCCACAAAGTTGACATCAGTCTGGTTGGGCAATATCAGTTCGCAGCGCTTCACCTGACATGAGGAGTCCTTCAGCACATACAGGTCTCCACGGAAACCGAAGTCTTGCTGATTGTTGGGCAGGAAGTGCAGGTGGATGCACGAGTCACGGTCTACCACCAGCGTGTCCTCAATATAATAGCGATAGAAGGAGATGGCCCCGTCGGCAATGGGCGAAGTGAAGGGGTGTTGCAGGATGCGCACCTGTTCGTCATAGATGTTGACATCGGTAAAGACATCCTTGGTGACGGTGTTCAGCATGTCGCCTGTCTGGAAGAAGTCGTTGATGCCCGACGACTTTTGTCCACGCACAATATCCTTCTCGTCACGCGGCGTACGGCGATAGACGTGCTGCGTCACCGTCTCGTCTACGCTGGCGGGCAGTATCAGTTTGCCCGTCTGTTCACAGGTCTCCACTTGCTCTGTGAGCCAAGGAAACTTCTTCAGCTTCGGGTTCTGCAGCACTTCGGGTTTCACATCGTTCAAGGCCAGCGTCAGCTTCTGGTACTTCGTATACTGATAGTAGTCACGCTGTCCGAGGTCAGTCTTGCGCTTGTTGGCTATCACACGGCGCATCAGCTCTACGGCCGGATTGTTTTTGCGACTATAGTGGCTGCGCTTGGCGCGCACGGTCACCTCTTTCAAGGCCTTGGCATCCTCTTTCAGGGAGACAAACAGCTTGTCAGTGTCGCCAGTCACGTCAACGGTGCGTGTCTTATAGCCCACGGCACTGAACGTGAGTTTGCGCCCCTTCAGCCGACGGATGATGAAACGGCCGTCGGGTCCCGTGATGGCAGCCAACTTCTGGCCCTTGTATTGTACGCTGGCAAACCCGACATTCTCACCTGTTGCCTGGTCTACCACATGCCCAGTGATGACGTCCTGCGCCTGCAAGGGCAGACACAAGGCCAGCACGAGCATCATGAATATGGTTTTTATCCTCATTGTCTGATTACAATAATTCTTTTAAATCTGTGATTACATGATCGGCCACCGAAGCATCGACAGGCTCGTCGGTCCACTGCTGTCCGCACAACCACACTGTGCGACAACCTGCCTGACGGGCGGGAATGATGTCCTTCGCAAGACTGTCGCCCACCACCGTCACCTCCGCAGGCTGCAGGCCCAGCGCCTCCGCCCCCAACTGGAAGATGCGCGCATCGGGCTTGCGGACACCCACCACGGCACTCTCCACCACATGTGCAAACAAACCGTCGAAGCCGAATTCGTGCAGCACAGTGTGCAGATTGCCATAGAAATTGCTGACCAACACCAGCGGGCAGCGGCGAGCCAACTGCTGTAGCACGGCACGACTGTGGGCCGTATGCTGCATCGTCTGCTGATAGACAATTTCAAGCACTTGCGGCCGATAGTCGTCACAGCCCACCTGCCGCAGTTCCAAATGCAGTTTGGTGTCCAACGTTTGGCGAAATGTGGTGTCTGGATGGATAAGAGGCTGCACTGCCAGCATGCGCTCGGCCTGCACGTAGGCATCACGGAACGCCGACTCCGAGACCGGCACTTTTGCCTGCTGCCATACCTGCCACAACACGCGCCCCCAATGGCGGCCACCTGTGTCAAGCGTCCCACCATAGTCAAAAATCAACGCGCGCGTACCTTTATTATATATATTAGGGCTTTCCACTTTCGTTTACTCTTTGTCTGATTCTGTCAGCAATGGCTTTGGCAGCTTCCTCACGGCAACGTGAGAAACTGGGCCAGTCATTGAGGTCGATGAGCACAAACGAGCCATCAGGTCTGACAATGCAGTCGCCGCCATAGACATCGAGGCTGGTCAATGCTGCGGCACGGTCCATCATGTCGTGCAGGGATGGGGTGTCAAAAGGATAGTGGTGCGGCCGGCCATTGCGCTGCTCGTCGCCAAATTTCCAGTTGCCATCGTCGCCAGGATAATAACAGCGAAAGAAACCAGTGCCGCGCACTCCGTAGAACTTCACGAGGTCGCCCACCACATGGGCACGCACGTCAACAGAGCAAACACCACGCTGGCGCATTTCGTCGCACAGACGACGGGCTGCCACATCATCGGCAGCAAACTGCACGTCAAGGGGGGTCGCTGCATAGTCGTCGCCGCGCTTCACCCAATATCCATCACTGCCCATAGCAAAAGGGACTGGCAACCCTTGACGCTCCAATGCCAACATCAGTTCCACACGGTTTCTGCACAGCATGACAGCACGCGGCTCATTGACCACAGGACAAGGCTGGCCATGAAGCGCATCGACCACAGCCGGACGGCGCCCCATCGACACATATGCATCAGCCGCTTCCAACTGCCAACCAGCCTCCTCGGAAATGATGTCGGCACATGTATAGCCCATCGCCATCAGCCTCTCGCGCACGGCCACAAGGATGGCCGTGTCTTTCTCCACGCTGTTGGGCGAATAGTTGGCTGCCCGGCCTATGAAAGATATATGTGTATTATGCATAGACAGGAAGTTCCACCCAGAAACGGGAACCAACGTTCAATTTTGACTCCACACCGACCTTGCCGCCAAGGCTCAAAGCCAAGCTACGACAGATGCTCAGCCCAAGTCCTGTGCCGGGAACAAACTCGTCAATCTTGACAAAGCGCTCGAACAGGCGGTCGTCACAGCGGTCGGCGGGAATGCCCTTGCCCGTGTCACTGACCACAATGCTCAGCAAATGGTCACGCTGCTCGGTGCTGATAGTAACAGTGCCTTGCTCGGTAAACTTCATAGCATTGTTGACATACTGGCTGATGATTTCGCGCAAGCGGTCGCGGTCGGTATTGATGGTCTGTCCCACCACCGACTCGTTGATTATAATGGGAACTCCTTTCCGCTCACTCTCAGAGGAATACTGTTCAGCGACCTCATGCAACAATGCACCAACAGGGAAGGTGGAACGCTTCATCTGTCCGCCACCAGCCTCCAGCTTTGACATGCTGACCATGTCGTCGAACAAGCGCAACAGATGGGCATTGTTCTGCTTGATGAGGGCAATGAGTTGGCTGCGCTCCTCATCACTCTGAGCCATGGGCAGGATGTCGCTGAAGCCCACAATGGCATTGAGCGGCGTACGTATCTCATGGGACATATTGGCCAGGAAAGCAGACTTCAAGCGGTCGCTTTCCTCAGCATGGTTACGGGCATCAATGAGCTCCTGCTCGATAGCCTTCTGACGGTCTATACGCATAGACGTGCCCACAATGGTCAGCGGCTTTCCCTCCATGTCACGCTTGTCGATGGTGGCATAGCCCTCTGCCCAATAGGTGCGGTCGCTATGCGGCACCTGCATCTCATACTGCACGTGCAGGTCTTCGATGCGTCCGGCCATCAGGTCGGCCATACCCCGGCTCACGGTGTCAACATACTGTGGTGCCAGCCAAGTGATGACCTGCTCCACACTGGTGCCCGGCATCGGGGTCAGGCTGTCAGACATGTCGCGATAGTCACTCTCGAACACCACCGAACGCGTAGGCACGTCAATGCGCCAGATGCTGAGCTTCATGGCTTTCAGCACTAAGTCGTACTCAATGGTGTGACGCTTGATTTTCGAAAGTTGGTCCAATTCTTCCTTCAGCTTACGATACTGACGCTGTTGCAAACAGAGTGTGGCAACGGCAAACACCAACAGGGGAATGCCCACCACCCAGACCAGAATGTCCAGTTGCAACAACGCACTGAGCGCAAAGAGAACTTGTCCGCTGAAAGCTGTCATCGGGTAAAGTTTATTTTGATTTAGGGGCAAAATTACACAAAAGAATTGGAATAAGGAAAAAAATCGGGATTTATTTTTGCTTTTTGCGCACTTATTCGTAACTTTGCACTCTATTTAGTAGCACACTTACATAATGGCACAGCAATTTGAACTCATCGCCAAGACCTTTATGGGCTTAGAGCCTGTCTTAGCGAAAGAACTGACGCAATTGGGCGCAAACGACGTGCAAATCGGCCGTCGTATGGTATCGTTTACTGGTGACAAGGAGATGATGTACCGCGCCAACTTCCAGTTGCACACCGCAATCCGTATTCTGAAACCCATTAAGCACTTCCACGCATTATCGGCAGACGATGTCTACGAGGGTGTGAAAAAGGTGGACTGGACGGAGTTTCTCAGCCTTGACAAGACGTTCGCCGTTGACTCCGTGGTTTTCTCAGAGGAGTTTCGACACTCTAAGTTTGTAGCCTATAAGGTGAAAGATGCCATTGTCGATCAGTTCCGTGAGAAAACGGGACAGCGACCGAACATCAGCATATCGAATCCCGACATGCGGTTGCACATCCACATTGCCGACGTGGCACCGGGACAGAGCGAATGCACGCTATGCTTAGACTCCAGTGGCGAGTCGCTGCACCGCCGCGGCTACCGGCAAGAGTCGGTGGAGGCACCCCTGAATGAGGTGCTGGCTGCCGGTATGATTTTGATGACGGGATGGCATGGCGAGACGGACTTTATTGACCCCATGTGTGGCAGTGGCACCCTGCTCATTGAGGCTGCCCTTATTGCCCACAACATGGCTCCCGGTCTGTTCCGCAAGGAGTTTGCTTTCGAGAAATGGCCAGACTTCGACGCCGAACTGTTCGACAAGATATACAATGACGACTCACAAGAACGCGAGTTCAACCACCACATCTACGGCTATGACGTGGACATCAAAGCAGTCAACACGGCCCGGCTAAACATCAAAGCTGCCGGACTGACCAATGACATTACGGTGGCAGAACAGGACTTCAAGGACTTCCAGCAGCCCAGTGAGAAAAGCATCATCGTGACCAACCCGCCGTATGGCGAGCGCATCTCCACACCGGACCTGTTAGGCACCTACAAGATGATTGGCGAGCGGCTGAAGCATCAGTTTACGGGCAATGACGCCTGGATACTCTCCTACCGAGAGGAGTGTTTTGACCAGATTGGCCTGAAGCCCTCTATCAAGATACCCGTTTTCAACGGAAGTCTGGAATGCGAGTTCCGCAAATACCAGATGTTTGACGGCAAGATGCGCATCTACCGCGAGGAGGGCGGCGCCGTAAAGACAGAAGAGGAGAAACGACAAATGGCAGAGAAGCGCCGCTTCAAGCAGAACCGTGAGTTTAAGAAGCGACTGGACGAGCAGGAGGAGAACGCAGGAGCCGACATCCGCTCTTTCAAGTTCCACTCTTTAGATTGGGAGGAAAAGAAGGAATTTCGTAACAAGGAGTCGCGCGAATTCCGCAATCGCGAGTCACACGATGAGCGGGAGGGCGGCCGTCCAAGCTACGGCAGGAAGAACGGATACTCCGAGAAATCGGGAAAGTTCGGACACGCTGACAAATCAGGGAGGTCTGGGAAATCTGAAAGATATGGATATTCAGGAAAATCCGGGAAACCCGGTAAGTTCAACAAAGGCAGTCGCGACTTCGGCAAAAAGAATAGGAGGTTCGACGATGATGAAGATTAAACGGCTGTTTGCCCTGTTACTTCCCATGCTGGCCTTATCGCTCCCTATGAACGCTCAGGAGAAAAAGTCCTTCACGCTTGAAGACCTGAACTTTGGCGGCACCAACTATCGCAACCTGCTGCCCCAGAACTTATGGCTCACATGGTGGGGCGACCAGTTGATGTACCAAGAGGCTGAGGAGGGCGGCACGCTGAATGCCAAGGGACAGCGGAAGCAAGTGTTTGCCCTGACTGACGTAGGCAGCGACTTCCATTCTGCATACAATGCCCAATATCCCTACGCCAATGAACCCATCGTATTGTTGAAAAACAGCAAGCGCCGTGTGCTCTATGACTGGAACAAGAAACAGACCGTCTGGCAGCAGACCTGTCAAGGGGAGACCAACAGCGACTGGCATAAGCTGTCGCGCGCCGTGGCCTATGTCAAGGACGACCAGCTGTATGTGCGTACGGCTGACGACCAAGAGCACCAACTGACCACCGATGGTAGTCGCGACATTGTCTACGGACAAGCTGTGCACCGCGATGAGTTTGGCATCAGCAAAGGCACCTTCTGGAGTCCTGACGGCCAGCGATTGGCTTTCTACCGCATGGACCAGTCGATGGTAACAGACTATCCGCAGGTAGACATCTTCTCACGTGAAGCTACTTATGAGCCTGACAAATATCCCATGGCAGGAGAGACGAGCCATGTGGTCACCGTGGGTATTTACGACCTCGCCACTGCAAAAACCGTCTACCTCAAAACTCCTGTAGGTTCCGTAAGCGGTGACTCTGTCGCTACCTCCACCCCTATCTACTTCACCAACATTGCATGGAGCCCCGATGCCAACACGGTCTATATGTTTGAACTGAACCGCGACCAGAACGACTGCCGCCTCATCAGCTACGATGCAATAACGGGTGAACGCAAAGCAGAGCTATACCGCGAGACCAGCGAGAAGTACGTCGAGCCACTGCACCCCATCCAATTCCTGCCGTGGGACTCAGAGAAGTTCGTCATGCAGAGCCAGCGCGACGGCTACAACCACCTTTATTTATATAATAAGGATGGAAAGTTCATCAAACAGCTCACCACGGGAAAGTTTGTCGTCCAAGAAGTATTAGGTTTCTGTCCCAAACAGAAAAGCATCATCATTGCCACCAACGAGGCTAACCCCTTGCAACGCAACCTCTACAGTGTCAGCATCGCCAACGGCAAGCGCACCCCACTTGACAACCAACAGGGCGTGCACAACGGCACACTGTCGGAGAGCGGTCTACTGCTCTACGACAAATATTCTGAGCCAACCGTTCCACGTAACATTGACCTTGTTTACACTAACACTGCCAAGTCGCAACATCTGCTGACTGCTGCCGACCCATGGCAGGACTACCAGCAACCCACATTTGAGAATGGCAGCATCAAGGCAGCTGACGGTGTGACCGACCTATACTACCGCATGGTGAAGCCCCACGATTTCGACCCTACCAAGAAATACCCCACCGTGGTTTATGTCTATGGTGGCCCTCATGCCCATAATGTGGAAGCCTCATGGCACTGGTACAGTCGCTCGTGGGAAACCTATATGGCGCAGAAAGGCTACCTGCTATTCATCCTCGACAACCGGGGGAGCGAGAACCGCGGCCGCGAGTTCGAGCAGGCCACCTTCCGCCAGTTAGGACAGATAGAGATGCAAGACCAGATGTGCGGCGTAAAGTTCCTCAAGTCGCTGCCTTACGTAGACCAGGAGCGAATGGGAGTTCATGGCTGGTCGTTTGGCGGATTTATGACCATCTCGCTCATGCTCAACTACCCCGATGTGTTTAAAGTCGGCGTAGCAGGCGGGCCCGTCATTGACTGGAAATGGTATGAGGTGATGTATGGCGAGCGCTATATGGACACTCCGCAACAGAACCCAGAAGGCTATCAGAAGACCAGCCTCATCAACAAAGCCCAGAACCTGAAAGGCCGCCTGCAAATCATTACGGGCTACAACGACAAGACGGTGGTACCACAGCACTGTCTGTCGTTCCTCAAGGCTTGTGCAGATGCCGGCACACAGCCCGACTTTTTCGCCTATCCCGGTGAGGCCCACAACATGCGGGGGCATGCCTCAGTACATCTGCACGAACGTATCACCCAATACTTTGAAGACTATCTGAAATGAAAGAAGAACAAATCCTTGTCCGTATCACTGGCCAAGACCGGCCGGGACTCACCGCCTCCGTCATGGGCATTCTGGCGCGCTATGACGCTCAGATTCTCGATATCGGTCAGGCAGACATCCACTCCACCCTCTCGTTAGGCATCCTTATCCGCATGGACGAGATGAAGTCGGGACTGGCCATGAAGGAACTGCTGTTCAAGGCCACAGAGTTAGGTGTAAACATTGGCTTCTCACCCATCTCTGACGACGAATACGAGGACTGGGTGGGCCATCAAGGCAAAAACCGCTACATTCTGATGGTGATGGGCCGCCAGCTGGAAGCCCGCCAGATAGAGGCTGCCACAAGCATCATAGCCGATCAAGGCCTGAACATTGACAGCATTCTTAGACTGACGGGCCGCAAAAGCATCAAAAACCCCGCCAAGCATGTTCGCGCCTGCATCGAGTTCTCGCTGCGTGGTGAGCCACGTGACCGTAAGGAGATGCAAAGCCGACTGATGCGGCTGTCACAGGAAATGGAAATAGACTTCTCATTCCAGCGTGACGACATGTTCCGACGCATGCGCCGCCTCATCTGTTTCGATATGGACTCCACGCTTATCCAGACAGAGTGCATTGACGAACTGGCCGAGCGCAACGGCGTGGGTGCTGAGGTACGTGCCATCACAGAGAGTGCCATGCGGGGCGAGATAGACTTCAAGGAGAGCTTTACACGTCGCGTGGCTCTGCTGAAAGGACTTGATGTCAGCGTCATGCAAGATATTGCCGAACACCTGCCCATCACAGAAGGGGTAGACCGCCTCATGAAGATACTCAAGACCTGCGGCTATAAGATTGCCATTCTCTCTGGTGGCTTCACTTACTTCGGCGAGCACCTACAGCGCCGCTACGGCATTGACTATGTCTACGCCAACGAGTTGGAGATTGACGATGACGGCAAGCTGACTGGCCGCTACGTCGGTGAAATCGTGGACGGCCATCGCAAGGCAGAGTTGCTGAAGCTTATTGCCCAGGTAGAGAAGGTGAATTTGGCACAGACCATTGCCGTTGGCGACGGAGCCAATGACCTGCCCATGATTTCAGAGGCCGGCTTAGGCATTGCCTTCCACGCCAAGCCCCGCGTCGTGGCCAATGCCAAGCAAAGCATCAACACCATCGGTCTGGATGGTGTCCTCTACTTCTTAGGTTTCAAAGATTCATATCTCGGTGAGCAGGGCAAGCTCTGACGAGAGACACGTCACACAACCCCACACGCTTTATGCTGTCTCATCAGGGTGTGCAGTGCTTGCACACCCTGATGGTTGATATCCGTCTGTTCCAACTCACTGAGGTAACGCTGGGCCTTCTCCTGTTCGCCCAAGCCACAGTAACCCAAGGCCAGCATATACTTGCAATGAATCACATTCTTGCTGTCTAATGAATCCTCCCAGATCAGCAGGTCAGGCAACGATACGGCAAAGTAGTCCATCACTTGATGTTCGAAGATGTGCTGCTTACCGAAGTTGACAAGCTTATAAAAGCGACCGTTGGCCTCGCCCTGCCGACCCAGTTTCATCAAAGCCAAC
>ERZ842401.7717-NODE-7717-length-10891-cov-2.864249_pt1 | contig 10891 bp, 10 predicted proteins | sample MGYA00521270_ERZ842401 | MGnify/ENA primary metagenome ERZ842401 (study PRJEB31892, sample SAMEA3878208) | bioreactor metagenome | biome: Moose rumen | place: Sweden | collected 2011-10 | study: EMG produced TPA metagenomics assembly of the PRJEB12797 data set... | reverse complement strand
TTATTGATTTCTTTCTGGTAAGGGCCGACGTTGTAGTCGATGACGATCTGCGACCAGTCCTTGTCAGACTTCCACTGGTTGACAGAGAAGCGTCCTTCATAGTAATAGGCCGGGTCGTCCTCCAAAATGGCCTTAAATTCCTGACCATGGAGATAGACCATGATCTCGCTGTACAGCGCCGACCAATCCTTGTACCCGTTCTGGACATAAAAAGTCCAGGAGCCGGTGCGATTGTTGTAGGTGGGACGCCCGGCGAGGGCGGTGGTCAGATCGAGCACACCATCGCCGCCTGGAATGTCTACCATATTCGTCTTGACGGACGGGGGATTAAAAAGGGGACGAGTGGCGGGGATCAAATGCCAATCGTCCCAAGTGTTTTTGTTACCAATGGTGATCGAATGATACACGCCATTCCTCCTTTCAGACAAAGAGAAAAGCCCCCGCGTATTTCAGCGAGGACCATTGTCGTATTTTGTTCGGTTAGCCATCGTCAGAATCATCTTTGTCGCGAAATGGATTGACGCCCATTTTTGCACAACAAAAGATCATCAAAACAATGCATGCGATATCATCCAGAATTCCGGGCCATAGATCAATAGGCGATAACACATAGATTATCCCTATCACAAGGACGAGACAACCCACTTTTGTAACCTCCTATATCACGGTGCCCATACTGGTTTATCCAGTAATTCAAGATAAGCTACTTCAACATCTTTTAGATATACCGCTTGGCCTTCTTCAAGAGTGAATGAAAATATTTCCCCTTCAGAGAGGTATCGTTCATCAGTTATGCCTTTTTCAGCAGAATCGGCGACATAGATTTGGATATATAGCCTCCATCCGCCAACAGCTTTTTCGACATGTAAAGCATATTGTCCAGCTTTTATGTCTTGTCCAACTACATAGGTTCCGCTATAGATGGGTCCAATCGTACCAGTTCTTTTTCCGATCTCAACATCCAGCTCATTTTTAATCACAAGCAGTTCATCGAGCGATTTAGACTCATATACGTTACTTTCTGCGAATGCAGGAACCACAAGCAATACAAAGGCCACCAATAAACCTAAAAACTTCTTCACGACGTTTCCTCCTTCTGGGAAAGGGTATGCGGACACAGCTTTGTGTATTATACCACATACCCCCCCCGAAAATTAAATTTCTGTTACGGATTGTTACAGTATGCTTAACTTTTCAAAGGAGGTGATCGTTTTCTCACCAGAATTTCTTCATCTGTCAGTTACCCCTTCCTCGTCTCATCGCGAGCGTACCAAGCTCGTTATCCATCTTGGCAGAAGTGCCGCCGACAAGAGCGCCGGTATCGAGCACCAGCTTCATGTTGGTCACAGCTTCACCAAGCTCTTCGATCTTTGTCTGCAATCCTTCCAGATTGGAGACGATGTTCTTATCGGTAATAGTGCCGGTGATTCGTCCTCCATCCAGGTTCAACTGATTGATCCCTCTGGTCAAGTTCATGCCACGGAAGAGACCGATCGCCTGCATGTTGTTCGGATTGAACATTCCATTGATGGCGCTTACACCATTTTGAATGTTCGTCAGATCCATTACCGGACGAATCGTAGGATTCGGGTCGAGATTGTCGAAGATGCTTCCATCGACGCCGCGAAGCATTGTGGAAGCGGAATCCACGACTTTCTTACCCATGCTAACAGCGCTTCCACTGACAACCTTGGCATAATTGTCGAGGCCGCCTGCAATACCCAGGTCGAAATACATACCCAAGTCCTCACCAACCTTGGAAGGCGAGTTTACAGACCAGGTCATGCGAATCGACCGAATGGCTCCGGCAGCCACGTTTACGGCAGACTGTCTGACAGTGGAAGCCATGCTGTTGATACCTGCTCCCAGACCAGCCGCAAGATACTGACCGGAGGAATACCAGGTCTTATAGGTGCCCTCGGCAGCAGTTGTGCCCTGCCCGGAAAGGCCGGTGATAGACGTTGTGATGGATGTGAGAGCCGCTGCGCCGCCAATCCCCTCAGTGAGGCTGTTGATAAACGCTTTCGCCGACTCCATACCTTCGGTATCGAACTCCGGAATGGTAATCTGCGAGAAATTGTTCAGCAACTCCTGAATAGGATCAATACTCAGGTCAGGAATAGAATTAGCAGTCTCCAGTGCCATAACGATTGTGTTGATAACGCTGGCTGCGGTGTTCAAATCCTCAAGTGAGATATTACCCATCCCTTCGGAGAAGGTGGCCATGGAGTAACCGCATTCCTCAACCACATCGAGAAGCTGATACATCGTACTAATCTGCATGTTGCCGGAACCGGTCAGATCATTGTTGAAAGTGCGGAATGCCTCAAACAGCTTCCTTGTGCTTTCAAACTGGGTCGTTGCAACATCCGCTCCGGAAATACCATCAGTAAACGTCTTAAACTTCGTACCGAAGGTTGCCATCTCACCAGCGACTTTGGTTAGGGTGGCGAACTTACTTCCGCTTCCGAAAGTCTCGCCGAACCAATCCCAAATAGCGCCGCTGGATTCAAGCCCCTCGATAAAGGTCTGCATGACGCCGAAGATTTCAGTTGCATAGTTGACTTTTTCAGAACTGACATTCTCGATGGAAGTGGCGAAAGCTTCCAGATCAGCTCCAAGCTTCTTCATCGAGCTCGTATAGGTCAGCAGCGTATTGAACTTACTTCCCTCGCCAAATACCTGATTCAGCGTATCCCAAATGCTTCCGCTCGGGTCCAGTCCTTCAGTAAAGTCCTGAATAACCTGCAAAGCGCTCACGGTAGCATTATTATCATCGGTATTTACGCCTTGAATGTCCTTCATATACGAAGCAACTGCCTCGCCAAGCACCTTGATGTTTCCTGCAAACTGACCAAGATCCTTTGTGCCAAGAATACTGTCAGCCCAACCGCCTTGTGCTTCAAGAGTTTTCTCAAATTCTGAAAGGGTCTTAGCGATAGCAATAACGGCACTCAGTTTAGCGTCATCGCTATTTGGATCGTATTCGATGGCCTTAACTTCAGTGATAAAGCCATTCAGTCCTTCAGCAAAAGGCTCGACTTTATTACCGAACTCCTCCAGACTCTTGATACCAGTGATTGCCTGCTCAAGGCCATTTTGGCCTTGCAGATTCTTCTCAAGAGTGGCCAGAGCTGTTGCGATAGAAATTACAGCATAAAGCTTTGTATCATCAGCATTTGTATCGTACACTATAGCCTTAACTTCGGTGATAAAGCCATTCAATCCTTCAGCAAAATCCGGAATCTCTTGACCGAATGCATACAATGATTTCACGCCAGTAATTGCTTGCGCGAGTCCATTTTGACCTTGCAGATTCTTTTCCAATTCACTCAAAGAGGTAGCAATGGCAATTACAGCTGTCATTTTTTCACCATCCGTCTTGGGATCATAGTTGATCGCCTTGACCTCGGTGATAAAAGCATTCAGACCGGTAGCGAATGGTGTGAATCCTTCGCTGAATGTCGCGAGAGACTGGACGCCAACGATCGCGTCTTCCAATCCGCCCTGACCCTCCAGATTGGATTCCAAAGTAGCAAGGCCGGTAGCAACCGCGATCAAAGCATCCACCTTCTTCTGGTTGAACTTATCATCCTCAATTGCGGAGATTTCTAAAGCAAAGGAAGCAAGCCCCTTGCCAAGCGAAGTGATGCTGTCACCAAAGTTACCCATGTCGCCAATGCCTGTAAGCAAAGTCATCACGCCGCCAGTGGCAGGGATTTTCTTTGCCACGTCAGCAAGGGCGCTTGCGACAGCGATCGAACGATCCAGAATAGCCTGCGGAACGATAGCCAAAGGCAGCACAGAAAGCGCGTAAGCCGAAAGCCCTTGCCCAAGGGTTACGAGATCTTTAGAGAATTTAGTTACGGGATTATCACCAGCAAACAGCGACACAAGTGCGGACACAAATTCCGCACCGGCGATCTTGATGATTGCTGCGGTAAGATTGCCGACTCCGGTAGCGGCGCTGGTATCGACGGATTTCGCTCCTTCGATAAATCCCTTGGAGTTTTCCATAAAGGCGGACAGATCGGAACCGAGCTGAGGAAGACTCAGTCCTTCCACAATACCAGCACCAATACCGCCTACGAATTTACCAATGGCCCGTCCAATCTGACCGAGAACATTTCCGCCGCCTTCCAGGAAGTCAGTCATACCTTGCCACTGCGATTGCAGATAGCCGAGACCGACGACCAAAGCGCCAAGGCCAACCACCAGAATTGCCATATTGGCAACACCTTTCAGCGCGCCAACAATCGGAATCGTACTGAGCACTTTCAGCGCAATGGACATAGAAGTCATCATTGCGGCGAAGGATACGGAGAATTTCAGCATATCATTGGTATTGGAACCATCAATGCGCTTGAACGCCTCGGTAAACATCAGAAGACTTCCGGCCATGGTAACCAGAAGGATCAAAGCGCTGCCGAGATTGACGCCGCCGGATAGCTTCAGCATCGTCCCAAAAGCAAGCATGATGCTGCCAAGACCGATCACGCCTTTGGCAATGGTCTTCGTATCCAGCTTGCCCATTCTCTTGACCGCCGTAACCATTAGATTGATACCAATAGCCATAGCGATCATGCCTGCCACTTTCTTCCCGGACACGCGTTTTGTAAACGCGGCCATTTCCAGCAGCAGCACTTCCATAGCGATCAGACTCTTGGCCATGCTGCCAACATTGAGCTTCGATAGGCTCTTGATGGCAACAACAAGGAGATTAACGGCAATCCCAAGTCCGATAAAACCGGCTTGTTTTCCGTTAAAGTCCTTGCCCATCATTCTGGAGAAGAGAGCGAGCTCGGCCAGGATAAGGCCAACACCAATGATTCCCTTCAAAGCATCGGCGGTCTTCATAGCGCTTAGAAGTTTAATTGGGATAACCAGAAGCAGGATCGCTGCGGATGCTTTCAGAACCGAACCGCCATCAAGATCCATCTTGCTGAATAAGGCAGATACGACCAGGAGCTCAGTCGTCAAAAGCGTCAACAGACCCATGCCCTTCATGATGCTCTTGGAATCCATTTTCGCGAGAACGTAGATGGATGCCACAAGAATACCGATCGAAGCGGCAACCTTCAGAAGCGTGTCTGCAATAGGACTCTTCTGCTTACCATTGATGAATAGACCGTCCTTTGTCAGGGACGCGCCATTCTTGGCAATGCCTTTAACGGTCTTAGTGAGATTATTGAACGAATCAGCGATCTTTCCGATCTTGCTAAAATTGCGAACGGCTTTCAGAATTTCGACAAAGGTTGCCACACCGAGAACTGTCTTCAGAATTTTACCCCAATCAACAGCTTTCACCTTTTCCAGAATAGAAGAGGCGTCCAGCTTCTTAGAGTTGAAGAAATCAGGAATCGTCTTCGTGAAGAAATTGCTTAGGAAGTCCTTAATCTTTGTCCAAACATTTGAAACGGTAGATTTTACGGTACCGAACCAATCGGAGAACGCGCCGCCAAATGCAGACAATCGGGCTTTTAGTTTATCCCAGAGGTTTTCTTCACCAGATACGTCTTTATTAAAGAAGGCTTTCAGCGCTTCTTTCAGCCGTTTACCGAAATCGTTAATGTTCTTGAGCATCGGCTCGAAGAAATTTTTTACATTCGACCAGGCTTTCTGTAGCAGCTCGGAATTCTTCACGTATTCGATAATGCTCTTGACCCAATCTTTAACCTTATCGATAGCGCCGGGAATCTTTCCGACGAAGTTACTGATCCCCTCGCCAATTTTTGTCAGAATACCGGAGGATTTGATTTTACCCCAGAGGCTGGAGAAGGCTTTCTTAATGGCATTAAACGCACTGACTAATAAGCCGCGCACTTTTGTTCCGACTGCACCAACACGCTGAAGGAAATTCTGGAACGCCTCAGATGTCTTAAGAGACTCACGCATCTTAACGATGGAATCCCCAATCCCAGCTGCGAAATCCAGCAATCCACCGGCTGCGGACGGCACAAAACCGAGCAATTTCTTAAATCCTTGCCAAATAAATCCGATAGCATCCTTTACGATGCCGAAACCAGAAGCGATACCCGCAACGATTCGACGGATTTTATCCATCTGATCGGAATCCTCGGTAAAAGCCTTGAATCGGGCAGTGGCCTGTTGAATCTTTTCCGTAAAAGAAAGAAGCGCCTGGCTTGTGGCTGGAGGAAAGATTTTGTTAAATTCCTCACGAATCAGACCGACAATGTTCTGAATCCCATAAACCAGATTCCAAAACGCGCCGAGTGCTCCTTTGTTCGGATCGTTATTGAACAGCATGTCACGTCCACCGTTGTCATGCCATTCTTTCATAATTTTATTTCGCGCTTCAGCGGACGCACCAATTACTTCCCCAAAGAAATCGCTAATGCCTGTGAGAAGCACTTTTGCTTCCTCAAAGTCGCCGATAATATAGCGCCAGGTTTCCGTCCAGCCAGACTGCGCCGCTTCCTTTAGCGTATCAAAGAGCTGAGTGAAGGTTTTTACTTTGGTGGCGGCATTCGTAGCATCTTCCGCCAGACGGATCATTTCATCCGCTTCTTCCGGAGTAAAGCCCTGTGCCAATAATTCACCGCGCTTTAGCTCTTTCATGGCAGCGATGCCTTCCTCAAGGTTCTCCTTAGTATAGCCAGAATTCTTGGCCATTTCTTCAAAGTCCCAAGAGAACTGATCGAGTGTGGCTGCCAGAATGTCAGAAGTAAACCAACCTTTGGAAAGGGATTCTTTGAAGCCCATCTCATCGACGATTTCTTGAACCGTGCGCTGTACAGTCTTCTTGACCTTCTTACCCTTAGCATCTACCTCTTCTACCGTCACATCGATAGTTTTTCCCATAGCTTTGGCATTGCGGAGAATGGCTTTCTGGAAAACTTCGCCACCCATGCCGGCTCTCATGACGCTGTTCCACTGATAAGCGGTCACAGTACCAGCACTCATAGCCTGAGAGAGCATGTACATAGCATTGCTGGCCTGATCGGCATTTGAGCCGGAGACAGCAGCCAGGTTTGCGATACCCTGAATGGCGGCAACGGAGGTATCCAGATCGACGCCGGCAGCGGTAAATCTACCGATGCTTTCCGTCATCTGGGTGAAGTTATATATCGTTTTATCCGCGTAGTGATTCAACGTATCGAGTCGGTCATTGATGATCGCAACCCGGTCGGCTTCAGTCGCATAGCCTTTTTTACTTAAATCATCATACGTATTGGATAGAATGGTCTGAATGGAGTTAATCTGGGTCTCGTATTCCTGTAAACCTGTCGAGATCGGCTCGATGGTCAGAGAATCCACGAAGCCCTTCATTTTATTCAAAGCATTGAATGCGGCGTCTCCAATACGGCGGAGAACCTGGTCGCCAATCGTGCCCATAATGGAAAACTTGCTGGTGACCGCTTCGGCAGCCTCTACCATACCGTCAAGACTGAAGTGTCGTCCGGCCTTTTCCAAGGCAGAGAGTCCCTTTGCCGATTCTTCTAAGTCAAGACTCTTTTTCAATTTGTCCAGCGATTTTACGCTGTCTTGAATGTTGTTTTCAAAGTCCTTGTTGTCAAATTGCATTTCAACAACGCGACGATCGACATTGTTACTCACGATGACGTTACCTCCTTCCATGCTTCATTTGCTATGTCATCAAAAATAGGGCGGATAGCAGGGTTGATGTAATCAATACCCTTCACATATCCGCCCGTTCCGGTGCCGTGTCCGTATTGTAGAATCACGGCAATATTCACACCTTTGTTGATATTGGAGTTTGTCCAATAAATAGAATAGCCGCCATCGGTTTGAACAATTTCATAACTCCAGGCGGCTGCGGTAGCTCCGGACTCCTTCGGGGTAGCGGAAGCGAGAGCTTTGACTCCGGCTTCTCCGTACTTTTTCAAAGTATTAAGATACGATCTTTCGGCAGCCTTCTTAAAGAAGCGCTCTGTATTTTTGAAATCGCCTTTGTGCTTAAACCGGATCATTGCTCCCGCCTCCTTTCCCCTTAGCCGGTAGTATGCAGCTGCTCACGACGCGCCTTATTCAGAGCGGCTCTCTGATCCAGCATGGCGCGATTTTTTCCACGGCTCTTCTTTTGTGGTGCGTTCTTGATGTTGCACACTCGAACCAGCGTGAGCAATCTGTTCAGATGCCATTTCTGGCACTCAAAGGGAATGTTCAACGTGATCATCCAATAATAGATGATCTCAGCCGTAATCACTTCCCGGTTGAACTTTTTATTTTCTTTATCGTTGAACCATGTGGCTGTCATCTTCGCCTCGATGTACTTATTGATCTTCTCGAAGTTCTCATTCGTGAGGCCTTGATAGACCAACGGATCGACATTCTGTGTAAGCGTCATGCAGCGCACATAGTCAACGCATTCTTCCATTGTCTTAGGGTCTTTTCCCAAGAAGGGTTTTTCCCATTTGGATTCCCATTTTGACAGCGAAACCAATGAATGCTCAAGTTGCAAGGTCGTTGTCTTGACTTGTCCGAATCGATTGGTTCGCTCGTCAAAGTATTCGTAGCCTGGAACGGTTACCTGCAACATGGCATTCGCCGCCTTTTAGTCCACGGGAACCAGTGTGGGCGGATTCACCGCTTTGTCGGCGGCCTCCGCAAGCATCTTCTGCGGGACGATGTTGTTGAAGAATTCCGCAGCGGCCTTGGAATCGGTACAAAGCTCCATGAACAGCTTGTTGTAGGCCTCGGTCTGCATGAACTGCTGGGTGACGCTGCGGCAGATTTTCATGGTGCCCAGCGTGGCGATGAAGGGGGGAATTTTGCCCCAGGATACCAGCGCGCCGTTGACACTGCCGATCAGGCAGCCCATGAGCAGATCAGGTCCTCAAAGGTATCGATGATCTGCTGAGAATCCAGCTTCTGAACGATGCGCTGCATCATGGCAGTCAGACCGCCGGGAACACGCAGCTCCAGCTTGGTCACTTCGGATTCGTTCAGGTTGAAGAAGAAATCTTCTTCGCGGTCATTGCCGTTATAATCGGTAAACGCAATTGTCTTCTTATACATCTTTCTTTTCTCCTTTCAAATGAGCTGGTGGCGTCCCCTCCGGCGTCACCCAATGGTGTATCCCTCCGGTTCTATGACCGGCTCAACCGTATACTTTACTCAGAGATCAGTCGGTGACCGCCTGGAGAGCAGTCAGGATCTCATTGGGAGTGGGCAGCTTGGAAGCGGCACTGGTGCTGCCATACAGCAGGTCCTCCAGCGCCTTCATCTTCTTCTCGCCCAGCTTGGTGGAATCGAATTCCAGCTTCGCGGTGGGCTTGTAGCCGGTCATAGGCACGGGAGTACCCTCGGCATCCCAGCTGAAGGTAGCCGCATCGGGAGAATCGTTCACGGTGTCGTGAGACTTCTCGGTGGGGGAAGCAGTCAGGCCGTAGGCGACATGGATCTTATAGCCCAGGGTTTCGGTATTGGCGTTACCAATCTCGGTGCGCCAGGACATACCGAACTTCTTGCGGGGCTGCTGGCCGACGCTCATGCCCTCGATGGGGGAAGCAGAGCCGTCGCATACGCCAAACTCGGGCGGATAGGTGTAGGCTTCAATGGAGTTGTGATACTCCTCAGCGCCGACGATGCCGGCATACTGAATGCCATCAGCCCACAGCTTTGTAACATCAGCACCTTCGGGATTGTCAGTGACGTTGATCAGACCGTTCCAGGCCTTACCATCATCATAGGTGCCGTCGTCCTTCATGACGAACAGAACGCCCTTGGATACGCCATACTCATACAGCCTATTCTGGGCCTCATCCCAGGTCAGGGGAGCAGTAGTAGCCATATTTGTAGTCCTCCTTTTAATTTAATAGTAGAGTGTGAATACGTCATGGTGAAGATTGTCGTTCACAAAATGCCGGTCATGACGGCAAGATGGAAATGCAGCAATCCGATCAGGAATTTCAGATTCCGGGTCCTTGTCGATAACGGTAACGGAGTACCGTTTGCGATGCAGATAGGGCTTATTACTGGCGTGATCGCTCTCAATGCGTTCCCTCTCATACACAATGCAGGGATAGGACATCTTAAATCCTTCAGGCGGTTGGAAGTAGACATTCCTGGAGCCAACCGCAGCCACCAGTAATGCATGGAGATCAACTCGTTGGCCCATTGTACACACCTCCAATCGTCAAGATCAGGCGGGGGCTCTGAACTTCCACATTTGTGACCTTCCAGAGTGCACCCATCCACCTGACATAACGAATGGCAAAGAAATGCTGTTGGGCATACGGGTCGGCGACGATGCTCAGCTTGTTATTCAGCGTTACATCATCATTGATGCTTTGCCCGGGTTCGAGCTTCCGGATATTGGGAAGGACATCGCCGTAGTGATTACGCTCGGTAATGATCTCTTCCCAAATACCCGGTCTCGTTTCCTGCGTTTCAGCAAAGCCTACCTGTCCGTAAAACTTTGCCATTTTGACGGGTCACCCCAATCAGGCAACTTCAGTCTCCAGCGCGATAGCGGAGAAGGGACGGGTCAGAGCGCCAGAGCAACGGGTCTCCAGCAAGCTGATTTCCTGGTTGAAGTTGATGTCGAACTGGTTGAAGTGGGTGATCTCGCCGCCCTTGGTTGCGCCGACATGATAATCGTTCAGGTCGAGGAACAGGCCGAGAAGCTTCTTCGTCTTGGCGTCCCCACCGGTGCCCTCGACACGAGTCTTGTTTGCGAACTGCTCGACAGTGTAGATGTTGCGGACATTCAGTGCACGAGCGAGATCGGTCTTGGAATCGTAGATGCGGCGGCCGTTGAGATCGCGAGCGAGGAGCATGACATTCAGAAGGTGCGGCTCGCAGTAGAAGTCAAGGGTACCAGAGCCCTTATAGTTCTCACGAGCATACAGAGCAGACTGAATGATAGCCTCAGCATAGATGTAGTTGTCGCCGAAGTTCGCCGAAG
>ERZ842401.7716-NODE-7716-length-10891-cov-4.234958_pt1 | contig 10891 bp, 19 predicted proteins | sample MGYA00521270_ERZ842401 | MGnify/ENA primary metagenome ERZ842401 (study PRJEB31892, sample SAMEA3878208) | bioreactor metagenome | biome: Moose rumen | place: Sweden | collected 2011-10 | study: EMG produced TPA metagenomics assembly of the PRJEB12797 data set... | reverse complement strand
GATATTGTCTATATGATAATAGAGGAATAGTATAAATGGTGGAAAAACTCACACACACGCATTACTCCGTCTAGCGTGTTGGGGAAAAGTTGAGTAATTTTCATGAATTGCGCTCTGGTTTCTTCCGTTAATTTGTACAAATATTTGATTATCTGATTTTCAATTATTTGTATGATTCAAATAAAAAAATTTTTAGGTAAAATTTTTTGAGTAATGTTTCTGTGTGTTTGAGTAACTTTTGAGAAAAATTGAGGTGTTTATAATGGCAGATGGATATAGATTGTTTGCTGTACAACGTAATTTCCAATTTGAAACACATGATAAAGATGGAAATTTGTGCAGTAGTGAAACGGAATCAGAGTGGAGAGAACGAGTAATAGTGGAGTGGTCGGCTCTTGTTGGTACGGTTTTAGAAAGTCTGGTAATGATTTTCCATGATAGAGATATTAACGAGGACGGAACAACAAAGGGACTTCACGTTCATGCAGTTCCAAAGTTTATCAATCAACATTCTGAAAAGGCAGCTATGAAGGTGTTGGGGGCTTCTTCGGTGCAGAACTGCAAGCATGTGAAAAGCAAGGTCAGGGCATACCGCTATTTGATTCATGTTTCCGAAGATGCCTTGAACAAGTGCAAAACAATTTATTTGCCGACAGATGTTATTTATTTGAAGTATGATAAAAAGTCTGGTGATGTGGTTAAGATGGGGGCTATGGACTTTCAGAAGCTCATGAGTAAAAAGGAGAAGACGGAAGAACGACAGGACATTGAAGCGGCTCGGAATATTTGCGTTGCTGATGTCATGTGTGGTCGTGCTACTGTTTCCGATATTAAGGAGCGTTACAAGAAAGATACATTTGATTGTGGTTGGAATCATGCCGCATTTATCGAGGACAAGTATTTATATGAGAGGGCACATAATGACTGGTTAGAAACTATTACCGATTATTATTCTGATACTGTGAATCATTCTCGTTGTCTGACTACTATCTATATTTCTGGTCTTGGCGGTGCTGGTAAGTCAACTTTGGCTGATGCGATTGCAGGGGCTTTTATGGATGCACAGGGAGTTCACAACGTTTCCGCACCTGGTGGCGGTGTTACGTTTGATTTTGCCGGAGATTACAGAGGACAAAGGGTTACTGTCTTCAATGAATTTACCTCGGCTTTCTCGCTCCAGCAGTATTTGAATGTAACTGACCCTATTAGAGTACCTATTGTAAGTTCTCGTTATCATAATAAGCCTTGGTTTCCGGATTATCTTATTTTAACAACTGGTGCTCGTTTGGAATCAACTTTACATTCTTTTTGGTATCCTTACGCTGAACAAAATGTGAAACTTGATGCGGATGTGAGAAAACGGCTCAAGTCTGAAAAAGCAAGTGAAAAAGAATGGTTGATTAGTTATGAACGTGCTAATAGGGAAGTGGCTGACCTTATCCGACAACTTCGCCGAAGATTTGCAATTAACATTGAGTTTTATCAGGGTGACAACGGCAGAATTTTAGTTGACATCTATATCAGAGATGATTTGTATAACGTTCCTCATCTGTATGTGTATGATACTCCTCCGGCTGGGTGTTCTCCGTTTAAGTTGGTTCAGACTTTGGAGTATAGCAAAGATAAGAAAAGCCTTTCCGCTTTGGTTGAGGCTGTCAAAAAGGCAATTACATATTATTACAAGTATAATAAACTTGAAATTACTCCAGAAACAGTTGAAAAGCCTGTTTTTGAATGATAAAAGAAGGGTGAGAAGATGGCACAAAATACTATTGTAATGGCATTTCGCAAGCGAATGAAAAGATTTGGATACCATGATATTACTATCAAGCATATCAAAGGTGTGGGAAGGTCTGACCTTTATCAGGTTTCAGCCATAGAACCGCTTTCCGGTACTCGTGTATCTGTCGTTTATAATGACTGTTATCAGATGTCAAGGGCGTTCCGGATTGTTAAGCATCAGGTAGTACACGTTTATAGTGTCGACTATCCTACTTTAGATTTTGTCATTGCAGAAAATCAAAGTTTACTTGTTGGTGAGTAACCCATAACAAGAAATTGGGATACTTACCAGTAAGTAACCCTGACTGATTCCGGAATACCTACCAACAAGTAACCCATTAGCAATTTGCACAAACTTTCCGCCGACAAATTCGCTGTCGGGTACTCGTTGGGTGTTTCATCGGCGTGTGCTCCGCTCTGATGCAAGCCCAACAAGCCACCTTTTGCCCTCGTTTTCGCCTGCGATTTCGTCAAACTGCACAATTCGCTAATATGAAAAGTAGCTTTGTGCCTCTTGATTTTTGCTTGCAAAAATCACAGGCACATTGCGGGCAATTTCTGTGTTTTAACTTTTTGCGGTAAGTTCCGTGCCGCGGTGCCGAGTAACAGTTACGCCGAACTAAATCGCGCGTTCCGCCGTCCGGCGGTAGAGGACTCAAAGGGGGGCAACAGGTTAGTAACAGATGTAGTAAAGCAACATAGGGGGCTTGCCCCCCAGAAAATTAACCTCTTCGGTATTGCCTTCTTGTAGGCAGAGGGGGTAAGGGGGACACTTCCCCCTAAAAGGGCGATAGCCCTTCAAAACTCACGGCTAAATATCAGCCCACAATAGAAAAATAAATACCGCCCCTTGTTTCCTTGGGGCGGTGGGGATTATTTATTGAGTAATTTACTATGCGTTCCGGTTCGTGAAAGAGACAATACAAGAATATTTTCCAACAGTTCATAAATCAATATCCAATCGGATTCAATATGACATTCTCTGTAGCCTTTCCAATTGCCTACTAATGCATGGTCATCATATTCAGTTCTTAGTTTTTCTTGTTCCGTTCCGGATGCAATCAGGGCAACCACTTGCAATAACTTGTCAGTGTTAAGCCCTTGTTTCTGTGCCTGTTTGTAGTCTTTCTTGAATTTAGCGGTATATTTCACAGTGTATTTCATGCTTCCAATGCCTCCGCCAATTCTTCAATACTTTGATAGCCCTTTACATTGGGGTCATGTGCGATTCTGTCGGCTTCGAGCATTGCTTCAATGGTTTCTTGGTTAGGGATTTCTTTTGCTATGGCGAAACGCTTCAAGATTTCATAAACAACTTCCATGTCTTCAGGTGTCAAAATATCCACAATGTCAAGAACTTTCTCTTTTGTGCTCATGCGGAACACTCCTTTCATGTTGATACTTCTATTATATCAGATTCTAGAACGGTTGTCAACTGGTGTTTCTCTAAGAAATACCGCCCCTTGTTTCCTTGGGGCGGTGGTGTGCTGTTCAGTTATCGTCATAATGTCCACGGCAAGCGGTGATAAAAATAGTATCGTCTTTGACCGTGTATACAATACGGTTTTTCTCGTCAATGTGCCTGCTCCAGAATTTCTTGTTGTGTTTCAGTGGCTCAGGCTTTCCGATACCTTCGAAGTAGTTTCTTTGGATGTCCTGAATCAGCATATTGATTCGTTTCAATGTCTTTTTGTCCTGTGTTTGCCAATACAAATAGTCTTCCCAACCATTTTCAGAAAACTTGATGCTACTCATTCGCCATTCTCTCCAGTTCTTCCATAGTTTTTTCAATGACTTTCCCTTGTTCAATCTGTCGGATGCTTTCATTGATATACTTCATATTGGATTCACTGTAAAATGGGTCAGTTTCTTCTTCCGCCTGTTCTTCGGAAGCTAAACGCTCCAGAACTGGAGAAATGATTTCAATATCTTCAGGGCTGAGAAGGTCAATCAGACTGTGCATTCTTTCTCTTGTGCTCATGCTAAACACTCCTTTCTTGGTGATACCTCTATTATATCAGATTCCGGAACGGTTGTCAATCTTCTTTCGTTAATTTATATCTTCCTACAAGGTAGTCAATGGAAATTCTGTAATAATTTGCAATGTCTATTAGTGTATCAATACTTGGCTGTCGTGTTCCATTTTCATAATTACTATATGTTTTTTGCGATATGTGTAAATCATTTGCAAGCTCTGTTTGTGTTTTGTTCTGCTCATCTCTTAGTTGCCTTAGAACGATATGAAGATTATTTTTCATTTTATCACCCCTTTCATTATCTCTTATTTTGTGGTTTTTGTCAACATTGCACAAAATAAATTTCTTCAATTTGTAGTAATTTTCAATTGACATTTACTTCAATTTGTTCTATAATATATTTAATATCATTTTATTTTACTAATTCTAAATCTTCGATTTGAAGATACTCAAATATACCGAAAAGTAGTAAAATGTTTTGTAGTAGGTGATAGGATGGAATTTTTTGATTTTTTTGGTGCGGGATTGATACTTTCTTTGTTTTTATGTCCGTCGGCTTTTTCGTCACTTTTTACACTTGCGGAAATTAGAAAGCAGTTCAACGAATGCCTTAAAGAACTTAGAAAGCGTGGTTAAGTATGGAGAATTTTTTGACACCTGAACAATTGGAACTTGCAAATACTGTTTGCGGTTATTTTTCGGTGGGCTGTTTTTTTGGTTCGTTTATTTTACATCTTGGTTCTTTCTTTTGTTCTCGTTATTATGATAAGAAAATAGAAGGTCTTCGCCAATGTCTGAAAGAACTCCAGACCACAATAAAAGAACCGGACCAGGGGAGAGGGTGAGAATATGTGTCCATATTACAAATTAGATAAACGAGTACTTCCGGCAGATGTTTACTTAGCTGACTCGCAATGTGAATCATGTGTCTATGATGATTACCATAAAGGTTGTCAGTGTAAAGATTCTAAGGATGAGTCAGAGCAGGGGAGAGGGTCGGAAAATGACAATGTTTGAATTTTTGGTAGTTGGTCTTTTGCTTGCTATCTTAGTGGTTGCTGGCTTGGTGCTGGTGCACGTTCATGACTTGTATCAGGTTGTTTTGAAAAAATCACAGCATTGTGAGTTTGATGCCGAACAACAGGAATTTTTTTAATAGAAAGCAAAGATTTATGTAATGTGGTGTCAGTGTGGCGAGATGACATACTATCCGTGGCTTGATGTGGATATTGTCGTTAATGCAAGCGATAACGACCAGCAAGGGCAGGACTTGCACACCACAAACTGTAGTTTTAAGTTTTTTGATTTTTTGAAATGAGGTGTTTTTTTATGTTGGCTTTATTGACAGGTGCTACAGGACGTTTACAGGGAACAAGTAAAAAGTCCGGAAAACCGTATGATTTTTATAATTTGCATGCGGTTTGGCGTGATGATACCCTTGGAGGTTTTTCAGCGACTCCGGTATATATTGAACCGCCTGTATTTTTGAAGCGTGTTCAGCCGTGGCTTGAATCTTCTGGAACTTTTCCCATTCTTTCGAATCTGAATTTTGATAGTAATGGACATTTGATTTCTCTTGACCTTTTGGAAACTACCAGGGAGGATATTGAACGCTTCATTTTTGAAGAGTGATGTATAAAAATCTTTAGAAAGGGGGTGTTATTATGGTTGATATGTTGGCGAATGCTATGGCTGGTGTTACAACTGTGTTTGAGTTTATCACTAGCAATGCGGTTCTTGCGGCTATTGCAATTGGTTTTCCGCTTGCTCGTGCGTCGACTCGTGTACTTAAACGTATTATCAAGTTGTAAATTATGGAGAGGGGGGGAGGCATTGCTTCCCCTTTTTTTGTTTGGTGGTGATATTGTATGAATGATGCTTTGACCCCGGTTGTTGATGTTTATGATGGATCTAAACAGGTGGCTGAAAAAATTATAGATTGGTACTACACTTTTTTGAATACGATTTTTCCCGATAAATCGGGAAACGATTATGTTACAATGCCACAAATTGTAACTGGTACAGGAGCGATATACTGGACTGATGAGAATGGTGTGAAGCGTCTGGAAACTGGTGAATTTATATTTTCATCCGAATTGACATCAGGTGCAACAATTTTTTCTGCTGGTGGTGTAAATTTTGATCTGGTTGATAATCCTGATTACAGCGGTGGTTCAGTAGCCAGTACATACATATCCGCCAATGTTACTAGTGGTAACTATGGTCTATATGTATCTAATGTGTTTAGGGTGTGTTGTACTGTTGCGCCGGGTACACAGGATGGAGCAGTGAAATTAAGTTCTAGTGTTCGGGCAATTTCATCTGACAGTTCTTCATATAGTTATAATGGTAGTGCTGGTACTAGATTTGGTGTGGTAAATGCCAATTTTTCTACTTTGAAAAATGATAAAAATACATCATTTAATACTAATAACGCTGGTGACAATGTCAAATTAAATGATTTACGACAAAACATTATCAATGAAATTAATGAACAATATCCAGAATCCACGCAGAATGTAGATGATTTTTTAATTTATGACGATTGGTTGAATTATGAAAATACTGATCCAACTGAACCATCTGGCGGTGGGGAATCTGATGCCGGGAATGTCATCATTAACAATTATGATACACTGAATTTCGAAAATAATGTATCCGGTGATGCTGATATAGATTTTAATGGAAGTGTGGAAATCAATGCTGATGCTGGTGCTTTCGGTGCTGGTGCGTTTGGTGCTGGAGCTTTCAACGATGTTGATATTAATGTTAATGCTGGTGCTTTTGGTGCTGGTGCGTTTGGTGCTGGTGCTATCGGTGATGTTACTGTGTCAGGTAATGTTTATAACATTGAGTCGGGCGCAGTTCTTGAGCTTCCTACCCTTGATTATGATGAGATACTTTCAGAAAAGGAACTGGAGCTTATTCTTACATCTGAAACGTATGAAATAGCAGAACTTGAAACAGAAACATTATTGACTTTAGAAGAAGGTTATACCCTTCCGCCGCCTGCTCCGTTACCTGAGGGACTTGTTACAATGTCCGCTGGTCTTGTTTCTGATACATGGTCAGCTTTTGACAGTTGGGGCTTGACTTCTGTTTATCTTCCACTTGCTATTGTTACGATAGTAGTTTTTGTGTTGAGGGGGGCGAAGTAGATGTTTGATTTTTTCTCTGAATTATCTGATTTTTTTTCACAAGTAGTTCATAATTTCAACGGTGTACATGATTTTATCAATAATAGCATTGGACTTTTTGCCGATGCTCTGGCTTGGGTGTCTGCTTTCAGTTCACAACTTCCCCCGCAGTTCCAGTGGATAGCTCCGCTTATTATCACATATTTGATTTTCGAATTCATCAGAGGGGGGCGTTAATGATGCAAGTTGAAGGGCTCTATGATGCTGTTGTTACTAGTGTCGGTACGCTTATCAGTTTTTTGCAGGGATAAGTCTGCACTGGCGAACAGTCACTTTTTCCCTATGGGATTGTATGATAATTCTGTTTGTGCTGTCTGCGTTTGCAGCTTTGCTTTATAACAGGAAGGACGGTGACAAATAGTGCTGAATGAATTGGTCGGTATTTTACTCGGCTGTGTGCATGAGTATGTTGCTCCAGAGTACTGGGCTCAGGTTGATGCCGTTTTTGTTCCGGTGGCTGTTGCTATTATCTTAATTTGTGTTTGTTCGCTTTGCTGTCGGGTTCTCTCGGCTCTTGCTAGCGTTCGCAAGAAAATGTGAGGTGATGGCATGGCGTTTCTTTGGACTTTTTTGGAATTCTTGATTGATATTTTTTCCGGTGGTCTTTTTGGTTATCTTCTTGCTTTTGTTTGTGCGTTTGCAATAGTGTGCAATGCTTTTTCGTATGTTTTTGATTTCTTTGACAGATAGGGAGGTGTGAGAATGGTAATTGAAATACACGGCTTTCCCGGAGCAGGCAAAACCACAGTTTTGACAATGATAGCTCAACGAGCTTTACAAGGTAAGTCGACTTTGGGGCTTCCAAAGTGTAGAGAGGTATATACTTCTTTTCCTTGTACTGGGTGTTATCAACTTCATTTTGAAGACCTTGGAAGGTTGAATTTTCATGATTGTCTTTTGATAGTGGACGAAATTTCTTTATATGCTGATAACAGAAACTTTAAAAGTTTTTCTGATGCGCTTCTTTATTTTTTCAAGCTCCACAGACATGCAAGGATAAATTTAGTTTGGTGTAGTCAGAGTGCAACCGATGCTGATAAAAAGATAAGAGGAGTAACAGAAAAATCATATATCATTGATGCTATAGGCTGTTTTACTGCTATCAAACCTATTGAAAAATGGCATTCTGTAAAGAATGGCGAACCTGGGGAAATGTATCGTTTAGGACGTTTACATACTTGGAAATGGTGTTTCCGCCCAAAGTGGTATAAGTATTTTGATAGCTATGATATAAAGAAACTTCCTGATTTTACTCCGGAGCTTTGGGAATGTGATTTTGATTCTAAAGGAATACCAACCAACGAGTAACCCATTGAAGAATAAATACCCTCTGCGCCGTCACGCTGTGCGTCGGCGCAGAGGGTTAAAGGATGAGAATATGAAAGAATTACATGAAGCTATGATATTTCAGTATCTGCTTAGGGAACTCAATGAGCGTGAACATGATTTGTTTTTGTGCCGTGATAGATTGGGACTTTCTTCAAAGTCTGATGAACTGGATGCATTGGAGTTCATCATTGCAAAAGCTAAATATGATTATGCTTTGCAGACTCTTGTTAATATCAATCGCATTTTTCAAATCAATGTCAATGATTCTCCCAGAGAGAAGGCAGAGAAAGAAAAGAGGGTTACTAACCAATGAGTTACTATGAAGCGGTTAAGTTGCGTTATCCAGATTATGCATAATTTACCGCTTTAGCCTGCTAACAGTTGCACAAAATTATTATTTTGTGCAGGTTTTTGAAAATGTGTGCGACAGCAGGGCACACCTCTTCCCTATGCAAAAATGCAGACACTTCCAAAAAAGCATCTGCATTTCAATTTGTGATTCATTCGCATTCATTTTCAAACTGGAATCCAAGCCGAACCAATGAGAATATTTGATTGACAGGAATTTCATTCTTCGGTTTCGTCGTCTGGTTCGTCTTCGTCGGAATCTGATTCCGTTTCGGGTTGGACTTCGAATGCTTCCAATATTTCGTCATCCTGACCGAGTGAAAAAATATAAGTGAATTTTGGTGATTTCAGCCCCATGACTGAGCGAAACGAATTTCCACGGACTGTAACTTGTCCATCAACATTGACTGTATTGACATAACCGCCATTTCCAATTGAAAGCTGAATCCAATTTCTAGGGTCATCCGAAAGCTTGATATGATATTCATTCTCAATACGGCTACGGACTTCATCAACCGTATAATATGTGACATCACCCCAATGTGGGTCATATTCGGAATCGTATTCGCTGGAGACGCTTCTCAAATATGGCAAATCGGCGGAAAACACATCAAAACAATTGGCAGTTATTCCTCCGCAAGATGCACAGAACATTGTCAAGCAGAATCTGTCATCATAATACAATGCTTCACCCAATACAGATGCACACAAATCAATCAAACTTTGTGGCGGATTGGGTTTTCCTTTCAAATCATGCGCATCATTATTATAATATTTGATATAGGTATAAACTGCGACAGCCTGCGCCTTGATACACTCCGGATGAAATGAAGGACCTACTTCAATATTAACAATTTCGGCAACTTGTTGCAAGACATTTCCGGCAACTCCCTGCACGGTAACCAGCTCCGTTTCGGCAGTTTCCGTATTTTTCAAAACAGTTCCGGGGTAATAATGAAATAAAATATCCTGATAATTCCAGCCTGCATATTTTGCGTAGAAATTCGCACCATTCTGACTCATACCGACACCATGTCCCCAACCATAACTCGTGAATGCAAAGGTATTAGGGTCGGTAGTATCTACTGCGGAATCGGACGGTGCAACCAAAATGACGGTATCATCTCTTCCCTCTGCAATCAATTCTGGTTCTGGGATTTCGTCGGCATTTTCGACTGTTTGATAATTGACTAACGAAAAATCATCTATATAGTCTGAAAGTTCAGCTTTCCACCATTTAGGAGAATTGGCATTTTCCGGCTCTGGTTCGGGAGTATCCGCATGAATGACAGTAATTTTACTAAGGTCTTCACTTTCTTCTGTTTCGGTTTGAGAGACGGAGGAAAGTGAAGTTTCCGTTTCCTCCGCTTTATTTTCAGCAATAGCCAAAACAGGAATCCAATGACAAATTGTCAAAATTGCCGTCATAATGGCAAAAATACGTTTTTTCATAAATTTCCTCATTCTTTGGTGAGTTTGGCGAGAAGTTCCCCTTCGGATTCTCCGTCACGCAATCTTCTTGCGATAATCAGGAAACGGGAATCATCCGCATCAGAGTAACAAGTGGAAAGGGTGAGAATTTTGTCACCATATTCCACATCAATCGGAATTTTGGAAAGGCTTTTCTGTTTTGCGGTTTCCACATATGCTGTAAATTCTTCTTTATTGGAAAGGTCTTCCATATCCCAATAACGCCAAGTCGCTTCTGCACTTCCGTCTGTGATGGGATTTGCAAAAATTACGTATTTGTAGGTTTTGTAGTTAGAGGAAAGTTCAATGAATGGTGCTGTTTTGTAATAGGAATAATCCTGACGGTAACGGCGCAATGAGCCGAACATGGTATTATTTGCCATATTGTGACCGTAGAGAATAATATTGGTGGACTGTTCCGATTCTTTCCAGCCGAACGTGTCACGAAAATCCATGAAAACAGCTCCGGCACGGAATGGCTGTTTATTGAAATCATGGTCAAGGTAGAAAGCATCATCATCACTCTGTACAATGGGGTTATCAACGTCTGTATGTTCGACAGTAATCCAACCTCTCGTATCCGGATTCTGTGCAAGGAGTTCTTTTGCACGGTCAGTCAATTCCAATTCGACTTCTTCGGTAGTAGGTTCTTCGGTTACAATTTCTTCTTCGGTGGTAGGTTCGTCTGTTACGAGTTCAGTAGCCTTTTTTGTGACAGTGGTTTCCACTTGCGCAACAGGCTCGGCAGGTTCTTCCTTTTTAGAGCCTGCTACCACACCAATCACTATG
>ERZ842401.7715-NODE-7715-length-10891-cov-25.078996_pt1 | contig 10891 bp, 6 predicted proteins | sample MGYA00521270_ERZ842401 | MGnify/ENA primary metagenome ERZ842401 (study PRJEB31892, sample SAMEA3878208) | bioreactor metagenome | biome: Moose rumen | place: Sweden | collected 2011-10 | study: EMG produced TPA metagenomics assembly of the PRJEB12797 data set... | reverse complement strand
TTCTGCAAGGCTTTAGCCCCAATTTATTGGCCAATTTGCTGCGAAACACGGGTCTCAGCAGATGCGGATGCCAGCATTTCGGAAAGAAAATAACACAAAATGTTTGGCGAGCTGTTACTGGCGGAAAGGCTCAGTTCAGCGAGGATCCCGGTGACAAAACGCCCGATCCTGGCTGCGTTCCTTTCCGTCTGCCGGTCTCGGTGAGGTAACGCTCATTCCTCTGCCCAGCAGCTCCTGCCGCCCGGGCCACCTCCTCAGACAGCACCGCGCAGTTCTCCGGGCTGATGATCATGGCAACTCTGCTGTGCCCATCCACGCCGTTGTCACCTGATCCTGAGCTCCGGTTGTCTTTACCTGCAGAATTTCCAGCCGCATATGGCAGTTGGGCGTTAGCCATCGTCTGACCGCGTCATCACCAACCGTCCCTGTAACTTCTGACCACGGGTGCTCAGGAACCAGGTGGATACAGCCGTACCAAAGGGCGCCTCATGTCCCCGGGAAGGTTCCCGGCCCATCAACGGTTTCAATCCGGACACTTTAAGCCATGCAAAACGCAAAAATCGTCTTTCAAGCAAATACCATGCCAGCAAGCAAAAAAAAAAATTGAAGCCGGTCAAAAATTCACGGCAAAAGAGTCTTTTGCTCCGCTTTCTGACTGCTATTTTGAAAAACAGATCCACCTGCCGGAACTGACGTTTTCCCTGTCATTACCGCCCCGGCAGAGCTGGATCACTAACCACAACAAACAATAACCATTGTTCACTGAAGTCTGTTTTTTCAAAGTACGAGGTAATCATGGGTATGAAACTTCACCGAACCGGCCTTGCCCTGGCTGTTGCCCTTGCCCTAGGACTGACTGGCTGTCACCACCATCATCATAGTGACGGCGGCAATGACAATCCTCAGCCCGATCCACCCCAGCCTCAGCCTGTTGTTGACGGTCCTATTCTTGATGCCCAGGTGCTCCTGGGAGCGGTGGAGAACGCCACCTCCTGTGCTGATCTCAACGCCAACGGCGCCTGCGACAGCAATGAACCCGGATCACAGACTGATGCGTCCGGTCTGACCACCCTCACCTTCTCAAAAGAGCAGGTGGAAGCTGTGACATCAAGCGGCTCTCTGGCCATTCTTAACTTCTTCCCAGCCGGAAGCACAAACACCATTCTGGGAACCAATGCCGGAAGCACCACCAGCGACTGGGTCACCTCCGGCACCATCTACAACCCGGTTTTCCAGACCTCATCAGAAGCCCCCAGCAGCAACCCGCCGATCATCAGTCCTTTCACCACCCTGACTGAAATGACCTTCAGCCAGGCCATAAGCGAGGATGAGTACAGCAAGCGCCTTGACACCCTGGCAGATGCCCTGGCCATTGACAAGAAGGCTATGCGCACCAACTACAATGACACCTCAGCCTTCAGCCGCACCAATGTCAGAGTTCTGGTGGCTGATGAGCTGCTGGTCATGAGCGGGATCCTGCCAAGAAGCTTCAGCGAACTGCAGGAGATCAAGAATGATCCGGTGGACATAGAGACCCTCACCGGCAACCTTGCCCAGATCAGGCAGCGTCTCGATGAGGTGATGGCCCAGATCCCTGAGGACGTGACCCTGGATGACATGCCCGGCATCATCGACAAGCTCACGGCTCTGGAAAAGCAGTACACCACCGGCTTTGCCTCCCTCTCCTCAGGCAAAGGCGAGAACTTCAGATGCGCCAGCACCACCCAGGGCATGGTGGTCTGCTGGGGATCCAACGCCTGGGCCAACCTGGGTGATCCGGCTCTGTTCACTGATGCTGACGGCAATGCCCTGGAAGACGGCACCGACGTGGACGGTCTCTACAGTCATGAGCCGGTGCTGGTGCTCAAGGAAGACGGCACACCGCTCACAGGTGTCAAGCAGGTGGAGGTTGGCAGCAACCACGCCGTGGCAGTCACCTTCACCGGCAACGTCTACACCTGGGGCAGCAACTATCTGGGCCAGAGCGGCACCGGATCCATTGAGAAGCCCTTCGTCACCACAGCAGCCACCAAGGTGGTGAAAGGCCTCCAGGACACTGACGGCGACTACCTGTCCGATGTGGTGGGGGTGTGGACTTCCAAGTACACCAACTATGTCATCACCAAAGACAAGAAACTCTATGGCTGGGGCGACAACAGTTCCCTGCAGCTGGGCAAGAGCTGGCCCGACTATGAGGTCACTGACCCCTATGCCGGCGTGACCGAGACTGACGGTGCCAAACTGCCGGATCACCTGACACTGGCAGCAGTGCCCTACCCGGTGCCCATTCTGGAGGATCTGGCAATTGACGCGGTGGCCACGGGCGAGTACACCTTCTGCGCACTGGCAGATGTGACCGATTCCGAGGACAAGCACAACCTGTGGTGCGGCGGCGGTGATCCGGGCTCCCTGTTCAGCAATCTGAGCGACGCCTTCCCCCGGGATGACAGCGGTAACGTACTCTCCGCGGAAACCGACAAGATCAGAGAGAGGTATGCACTGTCTGCCCACCTGCAGAAGGAGTACGGATCCTGGCCCGAAACCCCGCAGACCTTAAGCGGCAAGGGCTGGACCTGCAAAGATATCAACAACCCTGAGATTGTGGTGACGGATGTGGAGAAAGTTGCGGCACTGTCCCAGGCTGCCAAGAACGCACCGCAGCTCAACCCGGACGCAAACTACAGGATGCGGCCGTTTGTCTACAACTTCTATGATCTCCATCCGGTGAAGCACCTTTCCGGCCGGGACTGGATGGTCATGACCAACGACGGCCTGGCACACCCGTGGCATTTCCACCCCGTAACCCAGGTGACTGCCATCCACATGTACAAGGATGAGTTCTACAGCACTTACGGCACTGAGGAAGACTACGATGCCATGTTCAAAGACAACCTGCTAGAACTGGTGAATGTAACCAATGTCGGCTTTGGCATTCCCATGGCATTCACTCCCTACGGATCACAGATGCTGGCCGATGAGACCGGCACCGGTTCCAAGGACTCGCAGATCACTGTCGGCCTGCTTACCGACCGCAACAGCAAGCTCCAGAAGACCTGGTTCACCGTCGGCCTGGGCTTTGACAAGCAGGGCTATGAGTGCAAAAACTCCGAAGGGACCATCATGCATCCCATGACTCATGCCCCGAGGCTGACCGGTCAGATGCTGGTCAACGACAGCGGAAAACTCAGTGAGTCGGGCAAGCCTGAACTGCTGAACTGCCAGTACTATATTGGCGGCGGATCCTACGGAATAGCGAGCTGTGACGGGCCGGTGGACAGTTATGACGGCGAGGCACTGTACCCGGAAAATGCACCGTACAAGTACTCAGCCAACAGCACTTCTACCTGTGTCCTGACCAACTACTCGGACGCACCGGGCACCATAACCTGCTGGGGCCGCAACCCCTTCGGCCAGGTGGGATTCAAGCCCAGCACCGCCACCAAGTCCCACAGCAAGTGCCAGAAAGACTGGAAGTACATCCTCACCGGTCTGAACCTGCAGTACTTCGAGGATTACTATGACGGGGATGACAAGGAGGAGAAGTACCAGGCAATGATCACCAACATGGTGAACTTCCTCGGGCATCACAGCAACAGCCAGGTGAGCTGGCTTGCCCCGTCAACCAGCTGTATGTCAACCTTCCCGTTTGACGATCCCCTCATGGTGAGCAGGATCTGCGGCAGTCATACCAACGTGCAGTACAACGCCCTTGCCAACGACTGTCTGGAGAGTGCCGACGTGTACCTGTGGGGTCCTCCTCTGGGAGTTGTGCAGGCATATGAGGATCTGGAAGTGACTCTGCCCAAGAACTACAAGGAAGACGCCAAGGTCATCTGCCCCTTCGGGGAAACCGGAGAAACTGACGACTACGGCAACCCTGTCTGCTCAACTTTTAGCTGGTCATGGTCTAGGTCATCGAGTGTGAAATAACCAACCGTCAGATCTAACGTCAAGTTAGCATCGCTCTTGAAGGATGAGTTTTCAGCTCATCCTTTTTTGTGCCCGGCAACAGCGCCTGATCAGCAGACTCTGGCGCCAGGTCACCGCCCTGGCACCCGCACGCCAGCAGCGCCTGCTGACAGCCGCAACCACTTCGTCAGATCCGGCTCTGTCCCGCCCGGCTCAGTCTTTCTCCACGCTTATCAGTTCAGTCCAGATCATCCCCGCTCACCGGTGAACCGGATCCTCGATCTTTCCCGTGTACTCCACCTGGAAGATGTTCATCACCCGGGGATCAGGACAGCAGAAGGTAACGGCCCCTTCCGGAACTTCCGGCCCCCGGGTGAACCGGTGGCCGTCCCGGAGCTTGGCGATGTACATGTTGGCCACCGTCAGCATCCAGGGACACAGCCTGCCCGCATCACTGGCATAGTCATAGACGTCACCGACCCGGTGGCAGAAATCACATCCCCGCTTACCCCTCTTTTCCACCACGGAAATCCTGATGTTCTCATTGTTCTGCATGTCTTGCCTCTCACGTTTGTTGTCATCATCACCGGATCCTGCCGGCAGATCCCGCCATCCTCCCTCACCGGGAATGCCTGGTTCCAGTCACCAAGCGTCAGCCCCGTTCGTCACCAGGCGTCAGTTCCGCCCTTCCTCACCGTGGCGGAAACATGAAGTCCCGGTAGAACTCCCCCTGATAATACTGGCTCCAGGGGCTGCCCATTGAAGCCAGGATCCGCTTAAGCAGATCATTCAGGCCGATCACAGAGCAGGATGCCCCGCCAGACCGGGAAAACAGGACGATGTTGTGGTTCTCCATGTACTCCTTCAGCCGCACCAGCGACCGGGTTTTCAGCTCTGTCCGCCCGTCCGGGGTCGGCAGCCGGATATCGTCCCTCTCCAGGGATCTCCTCATGACAAGTTCCGTGGCGTTGAAAACCAGCATGGTGACGGCAAGGATCCACATAAGGGCTGTCACCCTCCGGGGAGAACTGAAATAAAAGCCGTCCAGACTGATCCATGGAGCATGCACCTTGGACACCCGCCACATCCTTTCCATGGGTGCCTGCTGGCGGCGGTAGGCTAGAAGGAGCTCAGCCATGGTCCAGTCCCGGCTGACGTCAGTGGTGCCGATGACCAGCATCATCTCCTCTCGGATCAGCGCCTGGACACGATCCTCAGAGATCTCCACTTTCCCGGTGATCTGCACGGCACCCCCGGCACCATTCTCCGGCGCCTCAGATGCCTTCCGGCCCCGTCCCTGGCTCTTGCCAGCTCCGGAGAAAGTCACACCGGTTATGACGCAGGCGCGGCACTTCTTCTGCAGTTTCCCAAGGCTCTTCTCAGCCTCCGCCTGGCTTTTTGCCGGCACAGCGGTCAGCCTGCCGAACTCCTCCCGGATCTTCTCCAGTTCCCGGGCAGCCCTGCGCCTCACCGCATCCTCCCGGCTTTCCCGGCAGCCGCCGTTCTTCACCAGCAGAAGCTTCATCTCCACCCCGCCAATTGCAGCGGTGCCGCCCCACCTGCCCATGTCGAACTCATCCAGATCTTTCTGATCTTCCGGCTCCCCGTCTTCCCGGGAACACTCACCCGGGATCGGCTCCAGATCCTCATCCGCCGTCTCCCGGATAAGATCCCTGGCAATGCTGAGCCGATCCGGCACCCGGGTGATCACCTGGATCCCGCTGTTAGCAACCGCTTGCAGGATCTCCGGCGTGCACAGTGCCTCACCTGCCACATACCGCAGATCGGCAAACTGCTCCCTGAGAAGCGGCCAGTCACGGCCGACCAGCTCAAGGAAGGATCGGTGATCCGGCCGTTCACCCTCCAGGGCCCTCATGTGCACCGGGATCCGGCTGGCGCCGTCAATGAGCCCCAGCAAGCTTAACTTCTGCTGCTCACCGTGATGATCCCGACCGCCGCCGTCAGTGAGCCCCAGCAGGCTTAACTGCTGCTGCTCACCGTGATGATCCCGGCCGCCGCCGTCAGTGAGCCCCAGCAGGCTTAACTGCTGCTGCTCACCGTGATGATCCCGGCCGCCGCCGGAAACCATCCTGAGCTCCACCGTAGATTCCGGATCCGGCATCAGATCACAGGAAAACTCTGTGCAGTCCAGACGGATCTCCCGGATCGGTACCCCCAGAGCACGGCAGGCGGCACCGGCACAGCTCACATAGAGTTTCCAGGGATCGGCGGCATCAATCCTGTCCAGGCAACGCTCCAGAAGCTCACGGCTGAGAACATCGCCGGTGACCGGGATCCCCAGCAGGGCGGAAACAGGAGTCCCGGAGAAAAACTCCCCGGTGCCGCACAGTGTCTGATATGGAGTCTGCAGCAGCTGGATCACCAGAGCCCTGATCACCGCACCCGCGCTTATCCCGGTGTCTGGATCCGGATTGCCGGAGAGACGATCGATCACCTTATCCAACCCCAGGAAGTCAAAGGTTCCGGCTATGATCCCGGCAAAGCCGATCCGGGTGATGCGCTCTTCTTCCGGCGGGGTGATCTCACACTTCTCGAAAGTTCCGTCCTTCATCAGCAGTTCACGCAGCCGCTCCCGGTTCCGGTACGATTCCGACATGCTGGTTTTCCTTCTGCTACTGTCCGCCGTCATGTTTTCTCCCCCTTGCTGGTTTCCATGTTCAAAGTCTGCCGGATTAGGTCCGGCGGGCTGATCCGATATAAGCATTCACCGCCCGGCTGGTTCGTCATGGGTCATTACCCCCCGGCTGATCCGGCCGGAAGGATCGCCGCCCTGCGGCGCTCTTTCCCGGCGCAGTATCTCATGTCAGCATACCCCTAACAGAAAGGAAAGATCCAGTGCCGGGAACAGGATCCCGGAGTGCCTCCAGGCCGCCTCCGCCGCCATCCCTTCTTCGTCCGATCCTCCTTCAATCCAGTCTTGATCCGATCTTGAGCCGATCCTCAGCCTGATCCTGACCTCATCCGCCTTCACCCTCCACAGCATGACCTCATAAGCACCTCATCAGCACCATCTCCGCACCGGTTCCTGCCGCTGAAGGTCCCCAGCTGACACAGGAAAACATGGAGGATCCGCAGGATCACTCACTCCATCCCGCCCGCCCTCTGCCTGGCCCGTCGCCGGGGAAGGCAACGACCTTGTCCTTTCCCCGGAAAATAAAAAACCGGCCATCAGACCGGTTTCCAGTGCGGCAGCGCTGGACGCCTGCCGCATCCATCAGATCTTGAAAGGATCAGTCCAGTTTGATCCGCTCCACCTTCCGGGCGGACTCCTCAATATGGAAATACTCCGCACTCTCAATGTTGAGGCTGGGGACCAGCATTGAATAGGGAAGCTTCTCCATGGTCTGGTTCAGGTTCTGGACGCTCTTGTTATATTTGTCCCGGGCATAGGAGATGCGGTTGGCCGTGCCGGCAAGCTCATCCATGAGGGCCGTGTAAGTCTGGTTGCTTTTCAGATCCGGATAGTTCTCCACCACAGCCAGCAGCCGGCCCAGGGCGCCGCTCATCATGTCATTGGCCTGGGACTTCTCCGCCATGGTGCCGGCGGACATCATCTTGGACCGGGCATCGGCAAGCTCCTTGAAGATCTTCTCCTCATGCTTGGAATAGCTTTTGACCACCTCAACCAGATCGGGAATGAGATCAGCCCGGCGCTGCAGCTGGTTGTCAATGCCGGCGGCGTTGGCCTCAACAGCGTGCTTGAGATTGATCAGGGTGTTGTAGGAATGAAAATACACTCCGCACATCAGCACCAGCAGACATACGAACAGCGCAGCCAAACCTTTCATGGCAGAAAACCTCCAGGGGCAGAAAGCAGAAAAAAAGATCCCCGTCTTGTTCACGGCGGGCGGGGAAATAATAGCAAGGGGACGGGGCAAATTCAAATCCGATCCATGCCGCCACGCGGTCTCCCCGGCAATGGGGGAGCACCAGTCTTCCGGCACCGGCTCATGCCGCTGCCCGGATCCGAGGCGCCTCTGAGATGCCGGCAACTCCGCAGGATCTGATCTTTGAGAAAGTTAGCATAATTTTCATGGGATCGCACACTTTTCCACACCGATGGGCGAAAATTCCCATAATAAGCCGCAGGTGTCCGGACGGGCTTGCCACGCCCAGACACCCGGGAACCGGAAGACCGCCGCACCGCATCCGCCGGCAGCGGCAGTAGCAGGATCCCGCTCAGCCTGATGGGAGAACAGAACATGGGACTTTTTGACAATTTCGCCCGATCCATAGGACTCCGGGACGAGAGGACCATAAGTTATTCAGACTGCGAGCAGCTTTACCGCAACGGCAACTACAAAAAGGCCTTTGAGCGCTGCCTCAAGTACACCATGGAAAATGAGGACGCCCGGATCTGGACCATGCTGGGGGACATGTACCGCACCGGCAAGGGCTGCATAGTCAACCCCGCCGAATCCTTCAACTGGATGTTCAAGGCCGCCAGCACCGGGATCCCCGAGGCGGAATACCATGTGGGCAAGATGTTTGAGGACGGCTTCGGCACCCAGCGGGATCCCACAGAGTCCCTCATGTGGATCACCAAGGCCGCCAACCACAAATACCCCGAAGCCGCCTATGAGCTGGGAGACATGTATGCCAACGGTGACCGGATCCCCTATGACCAGTCCAAGGCCTACCACTACTACCTCATCGCCGCCAAGGCCGGCTATCCCCAGGCAGAGTGCGCCCTAGGGCTGATCTACTACACCGACAACGCCAGTGCGGCCAACTACTACCAGGCGATCAAATGGTTCAAGAAGGCCGCCCAGCACGGCATGCTGGACGCCAACTACAACCTGGCCCAGGCCTATGCCCAGAACCGCTTCCCCGGCCGCAATCTGGATGAGTACATCAAGAACATCACCATTGCCGCCCAGGGCGGGATTGACGCTGCGGTGATGGAATTGGGCTGCGCCTACTTTGACGGCTTCGGCGTCCCCCGGAATTACAGCAAGGCCCTTGAATGGCTGCAGCACCCGCTGCTGTGCAGCAATGTGGAGGCACTGAAGAAGCTGGGGTTCATGTATGAGATGGGACTGGGCACCGAGCCCAACCGGGACAAGGCCTACGAGAAGTACACCCAGGCCGCCAACCTGGGCTCCTCCTTTGCCAAATACAAGCTGGGCTCCTTCATGTACTCCAACGGCAACAAGTCCGAGGCCTTCAAGTGGTACCGGGAATCCGCCGAGCACGCTTTCCCCCTGGCCCAGGCACGGCTGGCGGAAATGTACTACCTGGGAGACGGGATCCCGGTGGATCACCACCAGTCCTATTTTTATGCCTATTTCGCCTCCCGCCTCGGGGTGCCCGGCTTCACCGACAACATTGAAAAATACAAGATGAGCCTCACCGAAGCCGACGTGAACAAAATCGAGAAGGAAGTGAACACCCTGCTGTCTCCGGTGAAGGATGACTGATCCCTCCCTGTCCGGCCGCTCCCGGACTCCCCTGCCCGGAAAGTTCTTTCCGGGCGTTTTCCCTTTCTCCCGGCAAAGCCCGGCATGCCTCCCCGCACCTGAAGCCGTCTCACCGGGGGATCCCACAATCCATCCATGTCCTGCTGAAAGACTCAGAAGAAATCTAACGTGAATTCTGACAAATTATTGAGAAGTCAAATGCTAAAAGAAGACGAACAGACAGAATTTAAGAAAACAACGAGAGAACTGAATGAAGCAATGATCTCGATTTCAGCCATTCTTAACAAGCACAAACATGGAGTTATATTCTTTGGTCTAAAAATGATGGAACTCCATGTCCATTCACAATCACCGACTCTACCCTGCGTGATGTTTCTAGAAAGGTCTTCGAATCAATAAGGCCACAATTGTTCCCTACAATCACCACTGAAACTTTTAATGAAATTGAAGTCATCAAATTGGAATTTTCTGGTGAACGCATACCATATTCAGCTTTCGGTAGATATTACATACATATAGCTGATGAGGACAGGGAACTTACACCTTTCGAACTCAAAAAAAAAAAAAATAATGGTAGGTCAGGAATATATTGAACACTGGGAAGATAAAAAAACTCAGCAAACCTCAAACGATGTAGATGAAAGCACCCTTGAGAAATTTTTCAAAGCGGCCATTTCCTGCGGAAGAATGCCGCAGATACCATTTAACAAAAGGAGAATTCTGACCAATCTAGGAGTCCTAAAAGGAAACTATCTGAGCAATGCAGGAGTCTGCCTGTTCTCTAAGCAGAAACCTCTCAGCCTAAAGATGGGTGTTTTTGCAACCGAGCACCGGGCCACACTTCTTGACATAGTGCTTGCTGAAGGTAATATCTTCGAATTAATTGAACAAGCCGTCTCTTTCCTACTCAAAAACATGCGTTGGCGAGTTGAAATTCCAGATAACAACATTCAAAGAATAGAAATACCTGAAGTACCAATCAAAGTTCTTCGTGAAGCAGTTGTCAACAGTTTTGCCCACGCTAAATATGATGTCCATGTGCATCACGAGATTGATATTTTCTCAAACAGAATTTCTGTCTGCAATCCAGGTTGCTTTGCCAATAAATACCAACCAATTGATTATGCAACCAGAGATATCCATTCCTACCTGAGAAATGAGGTTATCGCAAAAGCACTGTACCTAAGCAACAATCTAGAAACATTCGGTTCTGGAATCAAAAACATATATAAATTATGCAACGAGGAAGGCATCACCGTCTCTTACACCAACGAGGAAGAAGCCTTCACAATGGAATTTTCAAGGAGAGACCGAAACTCAACTACACTACAAAACCGAGACTATGAAAAACAGAAACAGATCGATATTGTCAGTACACGCCACTCGGATAGCGAGATAAATGGCAAGATAAAGCCGGGTGGCGAGATAAATGGCGAGATAAAACGCCCGGGTGGCGAGATAAATGGCGAGATAAAACGCCCGGGGGGCGAGATAAATGGCGAGATAAAACGCCCGGGTGGCGAGATAAATGGCGAGATAAA
>ERZ842401.7714-NODE-7714-length-10892-cov-3.392360_pt1 | contig 10892 bp, 12 predicted proteins | sample MGYA00521270_ERZ842401 | MGnify/ENA primary metagenome ERZ842401 (study PRJEB31892, sample SAMEA3878208) | bioreactor metagenome | biome: Moose rumen | place: Sweden | collected 2011-10 | study: EMG produced TPA metagenomics assembly of the PRJEB12797 data set... | reverse complement strand
GCAGAGGAGAGTTCCAAAATCCAATCCCGATTATGGTGGCGGATTGAACCACCGCGCTTGTTTTACGACGCAACGCCTTCTGCATCAACCGCTTCAGGTTTGGGAGCCGCCCGTTTCGTCAGAGGATCGCATCACGCCCATGACGCATTTAGAGGTTGCATCTGTTCCACAGGCTTGACATCCCGTTCGACTGCGGCACTGAACCGATTGACCTCCTTCTATACACATCCCTCCCGTCAATGGAAAAAAACATCTGCATTCAAACTGCAATAATTACAGTTCTAAACTTCTTATCGGCGATATTTTATACCAACTTAATAGAAGTGTCAATTTTTTTCACGTCGACTTTGACGATTGCTCGGCAATGTGATAGCATCGTTGACGAAAGGAATGATAATCATGAATTCAATTGTAATCACCGGCGCGACGAGCATGTTGGGCATTGCATTGATCGAAGAATGTTTGCGTAAATCGATTGAAGTGATCGCGATTGCGCATCGAAATTCCAAAAATCTCTCGCGAGTTCCGAAGTCGGATCGCATTCGACTGATTGAACTCGACAACGAAGAACTCGGCAATTTCGATCCGCTCGATCTCCGCGCGGAAGTATTTTATCACTTTGCTTGGGACTCTACCGGACGCGGTGTCGACGGTTCCGATCTCCGACTCGACGCCGGGCTTCAATCGAAAAATATCGGGACGACTCTCGACGCCGTTCGGCTCGCGCAAAAATTCGGCTGTCGAAAATTTTTCTTCGCCGGCTCGCAAGCCGAATACGGCGTTTCGGATCGTCCGTTAAACCGCCGAACTCCGATCAATCCGTCGATGGCGTACGGCGTCGCGAAATATGCCGCCGGGCGGCTTTCGGAAATTCTCTGTCGTTCGCTTGGCATCGAGTTCATTCACGGAAGAATTTTGAGTGTTTACGGCATCAACGACGGCGCGCAAACTCTAATCTCGTATCTCATTCGGAGTTATCTCGCCGATGAACGTCCGCAACTGACGGCGGGCGAGCAATTGTGGGATTATCTCTACGCCGACGATGCCGCGCGGTGTTTTCGATTGTTGGGCGAGTCCGACGCCGCGCACGGAGTTTATTGCATCGGGAGCGGCGTTGCTCGACCGTTGCGAGAGTACATCGAGATCATTCATCGATTGACGGGCTCGACGGTTGAATTGATTTTCGGCGAAAAATCTTACGCTCCGGATCAAGTCATGTTTTTGCAGGCGGACATTTCCGATCTTCGGCGCGATTGCGGTTTCTCGCCGTCAATTTCGTTTGAAGACGGCATCGGTCGGATCATTGCCGCGCGGCGCATCACTTTTTGAGTTTATGAGGCAAGCCGTACTTCTCGGCAATTTCAATCAGCCGACGTTGCCGTGTTTCATGAATGTAAGCATACGCTTCGCGATTGGTGTCCAAACCGATAATTGCGCCTTCGCGATTCAGTCGTTCGCTCACTTTTTGTGCTTCGGCGACAGACCAATTCAATAATTCTTTCCATTCCGCATTAGCGAGTCGTTTCCGCTCTTCCAAATCTTCAATCATCTTTTCCATCTCCGATATCCAATTCCAATCTGAAGGGCTCTTTCAATTACATAAGCATGATATTGAAGCGTCCCCGTTTCGTCGTTTATTACATCTTCAATTGTAATATTGCCGTCATCTATATCGTTCGGATTGCGATTCAATTCGTATAAAAAATATTCATCAATACCATGAAGTCTCTCGATTCCATAATTCATGAATAAATTTAAATCCGCATCGCTGAATGAATTTTGGTTTGCCGAATCGATCGGATGATTGTGCGTAACGGTTGATCCCTTAAGTTTGTAGTTCAATTGCAAAATCGGATTTATGGCAATACGGCGGCGTATTCGGCGACGTCATTGCTTCCGGAGTCAAATCATCGAGTCCCGGCGGCAATATCTCGCGATAAAAGATCGTACAACGGCAGTGCGGATGCGCCGGTGGAAATTGCCCGATGAATTTGCCGGTATGATCGTAAAACGCTTCGTAGAAGCCGACGGTTTTGCCCGATAACATTATGCAAACATCGCAGACTTTCGGATCTTGCGCCGTCACCCAAACTTTTTCGTGCAAACCCATCAATTCGCGCTCCATCAACTGCCGAACGAGCTCGTACAAACCTTTGTTGAATGCACCGACCAATCCGCTTTCGGCAAGTTGTTTCGCGCGTTCTTTGATTTGCTCGAGTGAATAATCGAGTGCGCCTTCGAGTTTTTCTTGAAGTGCGCGAATTTCATCCGAGATCGGATTTTTCAACCGCAATGACTTGATATTCCGCGCGGACGGAGCGCGCAAGTATTTGATAAACGTCCGCTGAAATCGCCAATTCGCCGTCGCCTGACGAGGATACAAGCCGATCATCGGACGAATTGCATACGCCGTTTGCGTAGAATTGAAACCGCGCTTTCGACATTTCTGCAAAGTATTCGCGATGCTCCGATCCAAATTGCTGACGGCGGCATTGACGAACGATCGCGAACACGAATCCAACCATTTCCGAATATCGTCAGAGTCCGAATCGAATTCAAACGCATTGTCGGAATCAATCGATTGCGCTCCGACTCGTATCGCATTTTTCCAAATCGGAATGAGGTTTTCTTCGGCAAATTCTTCATACTCCGCGCGGTATTTTTGAATCACGCCCTCAAATCCGTTGACGACCGCCGCTTCCAATTCTTCATCGCCGATTGACAACTGCTGATGTGTCAATAAAAATCGAAATCAACTTCGCACCGATATCTCCTTCGATCAGAAAAACGCGTCGATGCCTTCGTCGATGAACGCCTGACGAAATTCAACCAAGTCCTCGGGATGCAACGACTTCACGCCGGTGTAATCGTATTCTTTTCCGAGCATGTGATATTTATTCTCGCCGAACTGATGAAACGGCAACAACTGCACTCGAGTTGCTCCGACTTCTTTCAATCGCCGAACGAAACCGATTGCGTCTTCGATCGAATTGTTGTAATTCGGAATAACCGGCAGTCTCGGCAATACTTCTTTTCCGATTGCGATCGCGTGTTTCATATTCCGAAGGATCGGAATGTTGGAGACGCGCGTCGCTTTTTTGTGCGCTTCTTCATTCCAATGTTTGATGTCGAAAAGCAACAGATCGAGATACTCGATTATGCGATTGAAGACGGCGGGAGAAGCGAAGCCGGTTGTTTCGATTGCGGTGTGAATGCCGCGCGACTTCAGCTCTTTCAACAGCGCGATTGCAAATTCCGGTTGCATCATCGCCTCGCCGCCGCTGAGAGTGACGCCGCCGCCCGACTCGAGATAGAACGGCTCGTCTTGCATCACAACTCGGACGATCTCCTCGACTGTTTGAAGTTTGCCTTCGGTTTTGAGTGCATGCGCCGGACATTTCTCGACGCAAATGCCGCGTTCGGAGCAAACACCCGAGCCCGAACACTTTCGATGATCGACGACGATCGAACCGTCGACGTGTTTGATTGCGAGCGTCGGGCAACTCCGCACGCACGTTTGACAGTGCAGGCATTTTTTTTCATCCCACATGATCTGCAGACGCGGCTCCTGACTCTCGGGATTGGCGCACCAGCCGCACGCGAGCGGACAGCCTTTGAAGAAAACCACAGTCCGAATGCCCGGTCCGTCGTTGATCGAGAACTTCTGAATGTTGAAGATCACTCCGCTTATCGGCTCATTCATGAATTTTCGCCTCCGGTGTTTTTTTTGATTATAACCTATTGACTTTCGTTTGTACATAGGATATATTCTGATAAAAATGATCGGCGAAGGTGATTCGATGAAAATATTGACGGTGGACATCGACGGCACGTATATTCGCTACGCATGCATGGACGAGTACATGAAGATCGATCGGCGCGGAAAGATTTTTACGCCGCAGGAAGGGCGGACGGAATTGATCGAGGCAATCGCGCGGCTCTACGAGGCGGTCGGTGACGCGGAAGGTATTGCGATTTCGATGCCCGGCATCATCGACTCGGCGAACGGCTACTGCCGAATGGGCGGCGCGCTCAAGTACAACGACGATTTCTATTTCCGCCACGCGCTTTACGAACGCTGTCGGACGAAAATTCATGTCGAAAACAATGCGAAGTGCGCGGCAATGGCGGAAGCGGCGGTCGGCAGTCTGATGGACGTTGCGGACGGATTTTTCTTGGTGTTCAGTACGATGGTCGGCGGCGCATACGTCAAAGATCATCGCCCTTACAACGGCAAGAATTTTGCCGCCGGAGAAGTTTCTTACATCATCATGAATCGCGACGAGCTTCCGAGTTACGAAAATGTTTGGGGCAGAAATTGCGGTTTGCCTCAACTGCTCGAGAGCTACTCGAAAGCGACGGGCATGGATATCGAGACGGTCGATCTGCAGACGATCTTCGACGCGGTTGCCAAGAATGAAGCCGAAGCGATCGAGTGTCTCGACAAATTCACTCGCGAGATCGCCGTGCGGATTTTCAACATTCAAACCGTGCTCGATCCGGAGCTGTTTTCGATCGGCGGAGAAATTTCGGAGCAACCGCTGTTCATGGAATATATCCGCCGCAATTTGAAAAAACTCTACGCGGCGTGCCCGTTCAACATTCCGAACGCCGAAGTTGTTGCAAGCAAGTATCGGACGGATGCCAATCTTATCGGCGCGTTGCAATGCTATCTCGCCGACGATTGATAAAACAATTTTTCGCTCAAAAACGAAAGGATGATGATTATGGCAGACAATCGCGAACTGTTCGGCGAACTCACGCCGCGAATGCGCGAGTATCGCGAAAGCGTCTTGAATGAAAAGCCGTATGTCGATGCCGAACGCGCCATGCTCGTGACGGAGTCTTACCGCGCCAATCAAGATCAACCGAACGTGATCAAACGCGCCCGGGCACTGGATCATGTCCTCGAAAATATGACGATTTACATCGAGCCGCAGACGATCATCGTCGGCAACCAGGCGACGAAGAATTACAACGCGCCGGTTTTTCCCGAGTACACGATGAAATTCATCATCGACGAGCTTGACAAATTCGAGCTCCGCAACGGCGATCGTTTCTACGTCACCGACGCCGACAAAAAATCTCTTCGCGAGATCGCTCCGTACTGGGAAAAAAATTGCCTGCACGATCGCGGCATGGCTCTCTTGCCGGAAGATGTGCTTGACGTGTTGCCGTCGCTCGGCATGGAAGGCAAACTCAACGCCGGTCCGGCGCATATCGCCGTCAATTACGAGCGCATGCTCAAAGAAGGCTTGCTCGGCTACGAAAGCCGCACGCGCAAACTCAAAGACGAACTCGATCTCACCGATCCGGAGTCAATCGACAAGTATCAGTTCTACAAAGCCGTGTTGATCACCATCGAAGCCGTTCGGAAGTTTGCGCTCCGATACTCAAAACTTGCGTCGGAGCTCGCGGCGAAGGAAACCGATCCCAATCGGAAGGCGGAGCTCGAGGAAATCTCGCGCATTTGCGAAAAGGTGCCGTATTATCCCGCCGACTCGTTCCATGAAGCTGTGCAGGCAGTGTGGTTCATTCACGTCGTTCTGCAGATCGAGTCGAACGGGCATTCTTTGTCTTACGGGCGTTTCGATCAATTCATGTATCCGTACTTCAAACGCGATCTCGACGCCGGAAAAATTACAAAAGATCAAGCCGTCGAGATGCTCACCAATCTCTGGATCAAGTCGCTCACGGTTCAGAAAATCCGCTCGCAAGGACATACGTTGTCGAGCGCGGGCTCGCCGATGTATCAGAATGTGACGTGCGGCGGTCAAACCGTCGACAAAAAAGACGCCGTCAACGAACTGTCTTACGTCGTGCTCCGCTCGATTGCGCAAACGCGATTGACACAGCCGAACTTTACCGTCCGATATCATGCAAACATCGATCCCGAGTTCATGAAACTCTGCATCGAAGTGATGCGGCTCGGCTTCGGCATGCCCGCGCTCAACAATGACGAGATCATCATTCCGTCGTTCCTCGATTGGGGCGTCAACGAAAAAGACGCATACAACTACAGCGCGATCGGTTGCGTCGAATGCGCCGTGCCCGGCAAGTGGGGATATCGTTGCACCGGCATGAGTTATCTCAACTTCCCGCGGCTTCTGCTCTGCACGATGAATGACGGTGTCGACATGACAAGCGGCAAACGTTTTGTCAAAGGCAACGGCTACTTCAAAGATATGAAGAGCTTCGAGGAATTGATGAGCGCGTGGGATAAAACCATTCGCGAGATGACGAAATACAGCGCGATTGTCGAAAACGTGATCGACAAGGCGACCGAAGTCGAAGTGCCGGACATTCTCTGCTCGACGTTGACGGACGACTGCCTCGCGCGCGGCAAGACGATCAACGAAGGCGGCGCGGTTTACGACTTCATCAGCGGACTGCAGGTCGGCATTGCGGATATGGCGGACTCGCTCGCGGCAATCAAAAAGCTCGTGTTCGAGGAGAAAAAAATTACTCCCGAGGAGTTGTGGAATGCGCTCGTCGACGACTTCACTTCGCCCGAGAGTCAACGCATTCAAGACATGCTCATCAACGACGCGCCCAAGTACGGCAACGACGACGATTACGTCGACGGGCTGGTCGTCGAGGCGTATGATTCTTATCTCGACGAAGTCAAACGTTATCCGAACACTCGCTACAAACGCGGTCCGATCGGCGGCATTCGCTACGGCGGCACGTCATCGATCAGCGCGAATGTCGGTCAAGGCATGGGAACGATGGCAACGCCGAACGGTCGAAAGGCTCGCGAGCCGCTCGCCGAAGGTTGCTCTCCCGCGCATAATGCCGACAAAAACGGTCCGACGGCGGTGTTCAAATCGGTTGCGAAACTCCCGACGGCAAAGATCACGGGCGGAGTTCTGCTCAATCAAAAAATGACGCCGCAAGTGCTCGCGAAAGACGAGAATAAACTCAAACTGATCATGCTGATTCGGACGTTTTTCAATCGGCTGCACGGCTATCACGTGCAATACAACATAGTCGATCGGGCGACGTTGCTCGACGCGCAGGCGCATCCCGAGCGGCATCGCGATCTGATCGTCCGAGTCGCCGGCTACAGCGCATTCTTCAACGCATTGTCGAAGGCGACGCAAGACGACATCATCGGACGCACCGAGCAGACGATATAATTAGGAATTAGGAATTAGGAATTTGGAATTGGGAATTGGGGAGGCAGAAAACGACATGAAATTGATCATCGACGATGCTCATATCGATCAAATCAAACGCATCTACGAATTTTATCCCGTGGACGGCGTGACGACAAACCCGTCGATCCTCGCGGCAAGTCGGCGCAATCCGTACGAAGTTCTGCATGAGATCAGAGACTTCATCGGAGCCGACGCCGAACTGCATGTGCAGGTCATTGCGCGGACGGCGGAAGGCATGGTTGCGGACGCTCATCGCATCGTCAAGGAACTCGGCGACAATACCTACGTCAAAATCCCGTCGATCGAAGAAGGCTTCAAAGCCATGCGAATTCTCCGCGACGAAGGCATCAGCATCACGGCGACGGCGATTTATACTCCGATGCAGGCATTCCTCGCCGCAAAGTCCGGAGCTTCCTACGCCGCGCCCTACATCAATCGCATCGACAACATGGGCTATGACGGCGTTCAGATCGCGCAACACATTCACGACATCTTCAAAAACAATCACTTCGAGGCGGAAGTGCTCGCGGCGAGCTTCAAAAACTCTCAACAGATTCTCGATCTCGCCGAGTACGGCATCGGAGCCGCGACCGCCTCGCCCGACGTGATCTTCGCGCTCGTCAAGAACGAAGCGATCACTTCGGCAGTCAACGCCTTCATCAGCGACTTCGAAGCACTCGTCGGAAACGGCAAAACCATGGCTGATTGCTGAAACGATTATTTTTTCCGAGCACCGATCGAGAAGTCCTCAAGGAACCTTTCGGCGAGTTTCAATTTTTCCGTCGAGAGTCCGTCGAGGACTTTTATGATCTTCAGAATCATCGGCATGCCGACGGAAGCCGTCGATGCATTCGATTTATTTCCAAGCAGGAGATAATCGGTCGAAACGTCGAGTGCCTTCGCGAGATTGACGATCGTTTTTGCCGACATACTCTTCCTGCCGGTCTCGATGTAGAACAGAAATTGCGCGGAAATGCCTGCGGCTTCGGAGATCTGCTCGCGCGTCTTGCCGAGTGCCTCGCGAAGCTGTCTGATTCTCAGCCCGATATCTCTGTTGAAATCATTTCCTTCAATCATGGTCAGCACGTCCTTTTCATTTATGTACTAATGATAAATGACTTTTGCCGTATGTTGTACTAACTCAATTTCTAAAAAACTTGACACTATACAACTGTAGTTTTATAATGAATTTACGAAAGAGGGGGTGATGTTGCCGGTAGAATTGAAGAAACGGCATGATTCAAACGATTCGCTTGAAATGGACTTCAACGGCAAGGAAGTGGATTTGGATAAGTACACGAGCAAGTATTCGGACGGAGAATTTTGGGATAAAGTCAAAACCACCGTCAAGAAGGCGGGGCTCGGTCTGATTTACAATGCATTGCAACTCTATTACGTCACGGAGAATCCGAACTGGCCGATGAAAGTCAAAGCGGGCATCTTTGCGGCACTTGGATATTTCATTTCGCCGATCGAGCTGATTCCGGACTTCACTCCGATCATTGGTTACTCGGATGATGCAAGTGCAATCGGAATTGCAATCGTGATGGCACAGATGTATATCGATGCCGAAGTCAAATCGAAAGCGCGCGAGAAAATCCGAAGCATTTTCGGCGACGGCGTTGCGGCGGAACTCGATTGAGAGGAGGTGCATTTGTTTGTCGAACACACAAGAATTGGGGATCGACGACGTCAAACTTATTGAAGAGCGCGTCTTGTATCATTTCAATCGAATGGAGTATGATAAGGTGCGGAGTTGGGCACTCGAAGGGGTTCAGATCAATAATGAGGTCTGTCTTTACTTCCTCGGAATCATAGCAAAAAAATTTTTGGATGATATCAATGCAGCGAAAAATAAGCCGGCACCGCCTCCTCCACCGCAAAACAACGGCGGCGGTTGTTTCATCACAACGGCGGTGTGCGGCGCATTTGGCAAGCCCGATGATTGCTATGAACTGACGGCGTTCAGGAATTTCCGCGACGGTTGGTTGATCGAGCAGAACGACGGTCGGGCGTTGACCGACGAGTATTATTCGATCGCGCCGAAGATTGTCGAGCAGATCGATCGGCTCCCGGAGTCGGCGGAAATTTATAAAGCCGTTTGGAAAAATTATCTGAGTAAGTGCTTGGCACTTATCGAAAGGGGGGGGATTACGAGCGGTGCCGTCAACAGTACGTCGCGATGGTCAATGAGCTTCGCGATCGATTTTTGGAACGGAAGGAGGGATAATTATGCTCGGTACACTTCTCGACATTGCGGAAAAAGTTGTGGACATTTCGGATTCCGAAGATCAAAAGCGCCGGCAGGAGCAGGAGATCGCGAAAGGCGTTGCTGCCAGGATGGATGAGTCGGATTCCAAGATGGCGGGCAACATCGCCAAAATCGGAGTGATCGGTGCGCTCGCCGCGTTCGGCATCAGTAAGCTCGCCGAAAAAAAATAATTGATCCTTCGCTCGAATGGGAAAGGAGGTGATTATATGCTTGACCTTTTAGGGCAGATTCTCGTCGACTCTATCAAGGAAGATAACGAAAACGAAGTCAATCAATACAAGGCTGTCGGCGATCAAATGGTGCGCGATAACGAGGACACCAATAATACCATCACTAAGGGAGCGGCGCTGTTGACGGCACTCGGCGTTGCCGCCTACGGTATCAGGAAGCTCTCCAAGAATGACAACGCCAACGCCAAATGATAACGGGAGGTTAAATGCATGGCGACGGGAACTAACGTTTATCAGTGCAAGTACTGCGGTCGGACGGAGACTCGTCCGGCAAGCATGGGCAAGCCGCAAACAGGCGGCGGTTGTCCCGCGCGGACTTCGTCGAATACACAACACGGCATCAATAAACCGCACGTGTGGACGCTCATCGAGACACGCAAATAAATTTCGATCATTGCCGACATACTCTTCCTGCCGGTCTCTATGTAGAACAAAAATTGCGCGGAAATGCCGGCGGCTTCAGAGAGTTGCTCTCGCGTTTTGCCCTGCCCTTCGCGCAATTGACGAATGCGTTTGCCGATATCCGTGTTGAATGCATTGGTTTCGCACATCAATATCACGTCCTTTACCTTTAATGATAAAGGACTTCTTCTTTTTATTGTACTAACCACATTTCTAATTGTATTTTGTAATGTAACTACAGTTTCAACACGATTAAGCCGTATCTTCAAATGTATATGCTTGACATTATACGTTTTTTTTTTATCATATTATTAATTTATTGGAGTAAATGACTGCTCTTCGGGCAGTTAAAATGTCAAAGTAATCAAGCTGATCGAATGAAATGATTGTTATGACCAAGTCATCGATAGTAATACTGATGCTTTCTGCATTTCTTACTATGTTTTTTTCGTTTTCGTCTGCTTCGCCGCAACTTTTTGAAGCCGACGGCGAATGCGTAATGGGCAATACCGGTGTAGAAAATGTGGCTGTTGCCGAAGAGAAAGCACGAAATGAAGCGCGCCGCGCGGCAAGTGAGCAAGCCCAAAAGGAAATCCGTTTTTCCTACGATAAAGCCCTTAACTATTGCCGCCAGGTACGGCAGTATTCCATCAGCCCGGGCAACTTCGCCGGAGGTCTTTCCACCATCGAGGAAAAGAGCATGGGCGCCGGGGGCAAGAGCGGCACGCGCCCCATCCAGGGCGTCATCAAGGTCTCCTGCCCGCCACCCCATCCTGGCCTCTGGCTTCTGGATTCCACGCCGGATCCCTACTTTATGGACTTCGGCAT
>ERZ842401.7713-NODE-7713-length-10892-cov-3.698348_pt1 | contig 10892 bp, 7 predicted proteins | sample MGYA00521270_ERZ842401 | MGnify/ENA primary metagenome ERZ842401 (study PRJEB31892, sample SAMEA3878208) | bioreactor metagenome | biome: Moose rumen | place: Sweden | collected 2011-10 | study: EMG produced TPA metagenomics assembly of the PRJEB12797 data set... | reverse complement strand
TTTATGCGATGTTGTTCAGGATGACGACGAATTACACGCTTGGGTAAAATTCGGTGCGGTTAATCTGGATCGAGTATTCTTCAATATCATCCAAAATGCCGAGAAGCATGGTTTCGTCGACCCTTCTCGTACTGATTATGCAATTGAGATTGAACTGACGCATGACTATGAAAGCGCCTGCTTCGTCATCCGTTTTAAGAACAACGGAAAACCTCTTCCTGTGGGCATGAATACAAGACGTTATGGCACCAGAGCCGAATCCGCTGGAACGACTGCTGGAAGCGGAGATGGTGGTGCTATTGTGAAATCTACCATTGAACACTATGGTGGGACTGTTGAACTAATTAGCCGCCCGGACGACTGGTTCCCGGTGTGCGTTGAAATAAAGATTCCTCATTATGGAGAGTAGCGACAAAATGTACTACGTAGTTTGGATCGATGACCAGTGCAAAGTCCGCCCCGGTCTTATCTTGAATGCCAAACAGAACGACATCGTAATAAGTCCATTTGAGTTGGCCGTTGATGGGTTGAAAGAACTCGAAGATAATCCCAGCAAATATGATGGGGTTATTTTAGACGTAAAATGTCTTTACGCCTCTCATGACGAAGTAGACAGCTCGGCAAGTTTTTATAAAACTCGGAAAGAGCTACGACGCATTGCTGATAAGCTAAAAGTCGAGATCCCTTGTTTCGTATATTCTGGTCAGCCGGATTACACATCTAATGCTGAGTTTGAAAACTATCTGGGGGAAGAAAAACTGTACATCAAAGGAAGCGATGATCGACAACTCCTTACAGACATCAAAAAGATGGCTGATGAAAGGTTGACTACTCAAATCCGACATAAGTATCTCGATCAACTTAAAAATCGCCTCCCCGAAAACATTAATATTGAGTTGACGGATATTCTGTCCTATGTTGAGAACGGAATAACGGACAAACCTGACGTTTTCCCAAAGATGAGGACGGTCATTAATTGGTTAATGGATGAACTTAATGATTACGGTCTTCTCGCGGTCAAGCACAATGGCGCAAATATTAATGCTTGTAGTGTTTATCTTGGTAAGAAGGAACTATCCAAGTATGTCCCCATTCATATACAACGCAGTTTTCATTCCTGCGTTGAGGTATGCAACAACGGAAGTCACCGGATTGAAGTGTTTAACACTGTGCAGGATGGCAATGCTCCTTTCTTGATTAGGAGCACTGTATTTGAACTCCTTAATATTATTGCATGGTATTGTGCTCTGCCAAAAGATGAATTGAGTATCACGCAGGTTAGGGAGCTGGTCTCAAGCATACCCGCCGACGATAGAATCATAGAAGGCGAGCTTAAAAAAGATGAGGAAGATATTTACTATTGCGGCAACTGCATGATCTTAGCCGATAAGGTCGATGAGGTTGAGGCCATGCTTGGAGATTGGATCAGGGTTACCGATTCTACCGAAACACGTGGAAGGCTTTCTGCGAAGTATCCAAGATTTGCGAAGAGGATAGAGTTGCAATAGATCCTTGTTGTGCAAATTCTTTGCATAGGAGCCGCATACCTTTGTACCGTCATCGGCAAACATCCCCGTTGACGGTTTTTTATGCAGCAGCGATTCTCCGATTCTTTCTCGAAAGTTGAGGCACATGCCATTAGCCAGCATGATGATTTCATGCTTGATACAATTCGATTTTTTCGCAATGCGAACAAGCTATATCGGCGATTCGATGACTGGAAGGGAGTCGATCGTTTCTATTTCATTCCGCTTAACCTGAATATGACCTACTGCATTGGAGGCTATTCGATAAGCATGGCCGATGGCCCTGTTTATCTCGGAACCTTTATCCGCAATACAGTGGAGCATCCTGATCTGTTTGAGTTTCGCTGCCCCAAGTGCGGCAAAACGTTGTACCCATATGGATTCAACGGATCTCCTCTGTCTGGACGAGTAGATTTGCAGTCAATGTGCGATTGTTGTGGCTGGGAGGGATATGAGATGGTATCCGGATGGCGTAAACGTAGTGATGCGCTAAAGGCGACCCAGCGCGAAGATAAATTCCGATCGGCAAAGTATCGGTTTCGTGTTAAGTGTTTAAAGAAGCAGTCTTCGACAATCGAGGATTTGCTCAGCTGGTTAAAATGACAGAGCATTTGATTTTGTCGATTGTCCCACATTATGAGACAGTTATGAATTATTTTTGTGTTTTTCACCAAATAGTCAGGAAGTTGGAAGTTGCTGATTGTGGCGATTTTATTAGGTTAGAACGGGGAAAAATGCTATATTTGTTTCCAATACCCAAGAGCAGAAATTAAACACTAAATGGCAAAGAAAGACTCAACCAAGTCTATCGATTCCGTTTCCGACCTCTTCAATTTTTTGTATGAGGCGTGTAACATCCTTCGTGGACCGATTGGACAAGATAGTTTTAAGGAGTACGTTACGCCTATTCTCTATTTCAAGAGAATCTCAGACGTCTGGGATGAAGAGACAGAGCAGGCGTTGGCCGAGTCCGGAGGCGATATCGAATACGCTTCGTTACCTGAGCTTCACCGATTTGTGATTCCGGATGGCTGTCATTGGCAGGATCTCCGCGAGCGCACCGAGAATCTCGGATCTGCAATTGTTGAATCAATGCGGGCCATCGAGCGTGCCAACCCGACCACCCTATATGGCGTTCTTAGTACATTCTCAAAGGCTCAGTGGACGGATAAGAATGTTCTCAGCGACAGCAGGCTCAAGAACCTCATCGAACATATGTCAAAGGCCAAGCTTGGAAACTCCAGCTACCCGGCCGATTTGATGGGCGACGCTTATGAGATTCTTCTGAAGAAATTTGCGGATCTATCCAAGGCCAAGGCTGGCGAATTCTATACTCCACGTGCCATTGTAAAACTGCTTGTCCGGATTCTGGATCCGAAACCCGGAGAGAGTGTTTACGACCCCGCATGCGGTTCCGGTGGTATGCTCATCGAAGCAGCGCACTACATGCACTATTCAACGCTGTGCTGCGGTAGGCTCTTCGGGCAAGAAAAGAACGTCACCAATGCGGCCATCGCAAAGATGAATCTCTTCCTGCATGGTGCCGCAGACTTCAAAATCATGCAGGGCGACACTCTACGTGACCCGAAGATTGTACAGAATGGAAAACTGGCTCAGTTCGACTGCGTCCTCGCAAATCCTCCGTTCTCCCTTGACAAATGGGGTGCAGATATGTGGGAGTCCGACAAATTCGGACGTAATGCTTGGGGAACACCGCCTCCTTCAAATGGTGACTACGCATGGATCCAGCACATGGTTGCCTCAATGAAGCCGGAGACTGGACGCATAGGTGTAGTTCTGCCTCAGGGCGTATTGTTCCGAGGCCAGAAGGAATATGAACTTCGCAAGCAGCTGGTTAAAATGGACAAATTGGAGTGCGTAATAACACTCGTTAACAATTTGTTCTATGGAGCCGGAATCCCTGCTTGTTTGATGATCTTCCGCGACAGAAAGCCCGCCGAGAAAGTTGGCAAGGTGCTCATGGTCGATGCTTCGAATATCTATACAGCTAAGAGAGCGCAGAATGAGCTGTCAGACCAGAATGTTGATGACATCTTTAAGCTTTACGCCGATCATGCTGATGTCGAAGAAGTGGCCAAGGTGGTCACGGTCAGGGAGATAGAGGAGAAAGATTACATTCTCTCTGCAAATCGTTACATCGAGAGGAAAGCTGCAGAGGTCAAGCCTTACGAGACTGTCAAGGCCGAGTTTAAGCAGGCCTACGACCATATGGTTGCAGCCGAGGCTAAATTCAGAGAACTCTTAATCAATGGAGGATATCAGTTATGATTGTTGATGGATACGAGCCTAAGAAAGTTAAGCCTATCTCTTTGGATGAGCTCGAAAAGTATCTTTGGGGTGCTGCTGTTCTCCTTCGCGGGCAGATTGATGCTACCAGCTACAAGGAGTATATTTTCCCGTTGGTGTTTTTCAAGAGGCTTTGTGACGTATATGATGAAGCCTACAAAGAAGCAATGGTTCTTAGCGATAAAGATGCAGAGTATTCAAGGCTTGATGCCGAGCAGCGAGTTGCTATCATTCCTCTTGGAGCCCATTGGGACGACGTTCGCAGCGTCACCGAGAATATCGGTCAGGCATTGGTTACAGCCCTGACACGTATTGAACAGGCAAATCCGCCCATCGAGTTATATGGACGCAAGATTGGAGGCCTGTCGGGAATCTTTGGCCCGAAGCAGATATGGACAAATAAGGACAATATGCCCGACCGCTTGATTGCCGATCTTCTGGAGCATTTCTCGCAATTGAATCTTTCGCTTGCCGCATGTCCCGCAGATGAGATGGGTACAGGATATGAGTACCTTGTTGGTAAGTTTGCTGATGATGCTGGTCATACTGCACAGGAGTTTTACACAAATCGTACGGTAGTTACCCTTATGGCAGAAATCCTTCAGCCCAAGGTTGGAGAGAGTATATATGATCCTACTTGCGGATCAGGAGGAATGCTTATTAAATGCCTGACTTACGTTAGGGATAAGGGAGAAGAGTGGCGTAGCATGAAGGTTTTCGGTCAAGAGTTGAATGCTCTGACAGCCTCTATTGCCAGAATGAACCTTTTCCTTCATGGTGTCCAGGAATACACTATCGTGAATGATGATACCCTAACTGCTCCCGGATTTATTAAAAACGGCCACTTGCAGCAGTTTGACATTGTTTTGGCAAATCCGCCGTATTCCATTAAGCAGTGGAATCGAGAGGCATTTGCATCTGATAAATGGGGTCGAAACTTCCTCGGCGTTCCTCCACAGGGTAGAGCAGATTATGCTTTCTTCCAACATATCATTGCTTCAATGAAGCCCGGAACCGGGCGCTGCGCTATTCTTTTCCCGCATGGAATTCTTTTTAGAGATGAAGAAAAGGAGATGCGTGGGAAGCTCGTTAAAATGGATATTCTTGAGTGCATTTTAGGCCTTGGTCCTAATCTATTCTTTAATGCCTCTATGGAAGCATGCGTGGTAATCTGCAATAAGGCTAAGCCGGAGTCCCGTCGCGGAAAAGTGCTATTTATTGATGCTAAAAAAGAGGTTACCCGCAAGAATGCCCAGAGTTTCCTGGAGCAGAAGCACATAAAGAAAATTGCCGATACATATAAAGCGTTTTCTGACGAAGAGGGTTTTAGTAAAGTTGCGACCGTGCGCGAAATCGAGGAACATGATTCCAATTTAAACATCGCGAATTATGTCGAGGATAATACCCTATCTTCGGCGGATCAGTCACTCGATGTAGGAGCTATCATCAAAGGGTGGAACGACCACACTTCTACTGTTGATTGTGCGCTTATGTCTTTGTCTCAAATCATAAACGAACTGTAGTATGGGACAGGTAAAATTTGGTGATGTAGTAAAGGAGGTCAAGATCAACATTGATCGCACAAATAATCCTTACGAATATTATGTGGCTGGCGACCACATGGACAGCGAAGATTTGACGATCCGACGTAAAGGCTCCTTTGCAACGGACGATGTTGGTCCTGCTTTCACACGTCTATTTAAGGCAGGCCAAATCCTTTATGGCTCCAGAAGAACCTATCTAAAGAAGGTCGCTGTCGCTGATTTTGAAGGCATCTGTTCCAACACCACCTTTGTACTTGAAACAAAAGATGAGAGTGTTTTGCGACAGCGTCTCCTTCCCTTTATCATGCTGACGGATGATTTTACCAAATGGTCTATCAGCAAATCTAAAGGATCCACAAACCCATATATCCTCTTCAGTGATCTGGCTAATTATGAGTTTGAGCTCCCAGATATCTCCCGTCAGGATGAATTGGTTGAGCTTCTATGGCAGGCATATGCTACGAAGGAATCCTATAAGAAGATGATTCAGGCAACTGATGAGATGTTGAAATCGCAATTTATCGAACAGTTTTCAGGCGAAGATATTCCTCGTCTTGAGCTTTCATCTTTGTGCTCGGAATTCCTTGATGGAGATTGGATTGAGTCCAAGGATCAGTCAGATTCAGGATATCGATTAGTTCAGACTGGGAATATTGGCGTAGGCGAGTATATCGACAAATCTGGACGCGCACGGTATGTTAGTGAAGAAACATTTAAACGGCTAAATTGTACGGAGATTTTTTCTGGCGACATTCTGTTTTCTCGTTTGCCAGAACCGCTTGGACGCTGTTGTATTATTCCAGAAAACTTCCCGAAGGCAATCACTGCTGTTGATTGTACTATTGCTCGGCTTAATGAAAAATGCCTGCCGGAATTCTTGGTGGTTTATACCTCCACTTCTATGTATTCCTGCCAGGTAGACAAATGTGTAACCGGGACAACACGTCAACGAATTAGCCGTAACAATCTGGCAAGGATAAGTGTCCCATATCCTTCAAAGGAAAAACAAATAGCCTTTGTGAAGGTTGTTCGACACGCCGATAAATCAAAGTTTGAACTCAAACAGGCCATTGAGAAGATTGATAAAGTGATGCGAGCTCTGATGCAGTAAGTGAATGGCTAACTTTGTCGAAAAGATTATTCGTCATGGTAGCCAAATTAATAAACGAAGTCCTTGTGGCGATGGGATCATCGCTCTCAAGTAACCAGCAGGAGCGCCTGCGTAGCGTCCTGCACCAGACCTTTAGCAAGGTCGAGCTCATTGAAAAGACTGAATCCGACACCGAGAATGAAGATTCCTCTGTCATCCAGACATTCCTGGCCGCAAAGCGCGTGGAAGGATGCTCGGAGAAATCCATGCATTATTACGATAGCACAATCCGGAATGCATTGAAGTCCATCGACAAATCTGTAAAGGATATTTCCACCGATGATCTCCGGCATTATTTGGATGATTACCAGCAGCGAAGTGGAGCGAGTAGAGTAACGGTAGATAACATCCGTCGCATACTGTCCAGCTTTTTTGCATGGCTTGAGGAGGAATTCTACATTGTCAAGAGCCCGGTGCGACGGATTCACAAGGTGAAAACTGGCAAGGTGGTAAAGGAGACCTACTCGGATGAGGCGTTGGAATTGATGCGGGACTCCTGTGACAATGCTCGTGACCTCGCCATAATAGATATCCTGTCCTCAACCGGGATGAGAGTTGGGGAACTGGTTAAGCTTAACCGGGATGACATCGATTTCCAGAATAGGGAATGTATCGTTACCGGGAAAGGGAACAAGCAGCGGATAGTGTATTTTGATGCTCGGACTAAAATCCACCTTCAAAACTATCTGCAGCAAAGAACTGATGATAATGAAGCGCTGTTTGTGACGCTCCTTGCACCTCACAACAGACTGCAAATAAGCGGAGTAGAAATCCGCCTTAGGAACATAGGAAAAGACTTAAATATGACAAAGGTACATCCTCATAAGTTTAGAAGGACATTGGCAACAATGGCCATAGACAAGGGTATGCCCATTGAGCAGGTACAGCACCTGCTCGGTCATCAGAGTCTTGATACCACCCTCCAATACGCGATGGTCAATCAGGCCAATGTAAAGATGTCTCACCGTAAATTCATCGGATAGGCCTATGGTACACCAGTCGCAATTTATCTCGCAGTTTGGATTCCCTCAAGATGGCGCCGAAAAGTATCCATCAGCCACAATTGAATCCCTCTTGCAAGAAACTATTTCAGGTGAATGGGGAACGGATTGTTCTGACGATTCCGGGACAAAAGTGATACGAACTACAAACTTCACTAATGAAGGTGTTCTGGACTTAACGGATGTTGTCGTTAGAACAATCGACGCTAAGAAAGTCGAGAAGAAGCAGCTCAAGAAAGGAGATATCATCCTTGAAAAATCTGGAGGAACGAAAGATAACCCAGTGGGTAGACTTGTATATTTCGAGGAGGATGGCGTGTTCCTGGCCAACAATTTCACCCAGGTGCTCAGGCCAGCCGATGACATAAACTCCAGATACTTATTTGCCGCACTCTACTATTTGTATCAAACCCATAAACCCATAATTAAGGGATTGGGAAATCAGACAAACGGTATCCAGAATTTAAAAGTACCACAATATCTGCAGCTCCAAATCAGTGTGCCGGATAGAACCACACAAGATGTCTTTGTGAGAATATGCCAACAGGCCGATAAATCAAAGTATTTGAATTAAAACACACCACGATATGTTTACAGAAGACACCATTGAAAAATCCCTCATTGAAGTTGCCAAGAAAATAGGCTGGGAGTATGTTCCGGCGGACAGCATTCCCCGCGATATGCAGGATGTGCTGGTTGGCAGCTGGTTAAAAGACGCCATCATGCGCCTCAATGCCGGGATCACATCAAACCAGGCAGAAGAGGTAATTTACAGACTTCGATCTGCGGTACAGGCTGTCCAGCCGCACGATCTGGTTACTGCCAATGAGCGGTTCAAAGAGCTCATTTTTGAGAAGAACAGCTACCCCTTTGGTGATAACGGAGATAACATCCCGATTGCCTTCTTCGATTTCAAGAACATGCAGAATAATTACTGCGTGATTACCAATCAGTGGATGTATCCCAAGTCCAGCACCCAAGGTGGAAAGCGTCTGGATATCGTCCTTCTCATTAATGGTATTCCTCTGGTCCTTGGAGAAATAAAGAGCCCAGTCCGCAGCAGTATCACATGGGCTGATGGTGCCAATGACATTCTGAGTTACGAACAGAGCATCCCTCAGATGTTTGTTCCCAATATCCTCAACTTTGCCACCGAGGGTAAGACTTTCCGCTATGGTGGCATCGGGGCTCCGCTCACCAAGTGGGGACCTTGGTTTGAGGGAGAGGTCAAAACCGAAGGCACCGTTGAAGATGTGCATCGCTCTTTCACCCAGATGATGCAGCCTGCAAAGATTCTGGATATTATGCGTTTCTTTACGCTGTATTCCACAGACAAGAAGCATCGCAAGATTAAGATTGTATGCCGTTATCAGCAATATGAGGGTGCGAATGCTATCGTTGAGCGAGTGAAAGTTGGCTATCCTAAGAAGGGCCTTATCTGGCATTTCCAGGGGTCCGGCAAATCCTTGCTCATGGTATTTGCCGCCCAGAAACTTCGCATGCAACCGGAACTCAAATCCCCGACTGTCGTAATCGTGGACGACCGTTTGGATCTTGAATCCCAGATAACTGCCGACTTCAATAATGTAGACATCCCTAATCTGGCCGGGGCATCAAGCAAAGAAGAGCTGATTGATTTCTTTAAGCAGGACCAGAGAAAGATTCTCATCACCACCATTTTCAAATTTGGCGATGTAACCGAGAAACTGTCTGATCGCAGCAACATCATCCTCATGTGCGATGAAGCACATCGCACGCAAGAAGGAGGACTTGGCGAAAAGATGCGCACGGCTCTCCCTAATGCATTCTTCTTCGGTCTTACAGGTACGCCAATCAACAAGCTGGACCACAATACCTTTGCCACGTTTGGGGCAGAGTCCGACAAGTCTGGCTATATGAGCAGGTACTCCTTCTCGGATTCCATCAAGGACGGAGCCACGCTGAAACTGGAGTTCGAGCCTGTTCCGGTGGAACTGCACATCGATCAGGCGGCACTTGATGCCGAATTCGATGCCCTCACCGACCAGATATCACAAGAGGATAAGGTAATGCTGGTCCGGAAAACCAATACGGAGGCACTCTTTACCTCACCAGACCGCATCCGGAAGGTCTGCGAGCATATTGTTAATCATTTCCGTGAGAACGTAGAGTCCACCGGACTCAAAGCTCAGGTGGTTGTTTACAATCGCGCCTGCTGCGTCGCTTACAAGAAAGAAATCGACCTTCTCCTCGGACGGGAAGATGCCACGACCATTGTGATGCATACCGAAGGTGATAAGGCCGACGAATACAAGCAGTGGAGGCGCTCCAAAGACGAGGAGAGCAAGATTCTCGACCGCTTCCGCGATCCAATGGACCCGCTCAAGATTGTCATCGTGACATCGAAGCTTCTCACCGGATTCGATGCTCCTATCCTGCAGTGCATGTATCTGGACAAGCCCATGAAAGACCATACACTGCTGCAGGCTATTTGCCGTACAAACCGCGTCTATAATGACCAGAAGACACATGGCCTCGTTGTGGACTACGTGGGCATTTTCGATAATGTGGCTAAGGCCCTGATGTTCGACGATGCCTCCATGCGCAAAGTCATCGCCAATAAGAATGAGCTCAAATCCCATATTCCTGAACTCATGCAAAAGTGTCTGGATTACTTCCCGAATGTGGACCGCAAGGTTAGTGGATTCGAGGGTTTGACTCAGGCTCAGCAGTGTCTGCCGACAAATGACCAGAAAGATCAGTTTGCAGCCGACTTTATGGTGCTTTCACATACCTGGGATATTGTTTCTCCGGATGACTTCCTGACGCAGTACAAGGATGACTATGTATGGCTGTGTCAGGTTTATGAGAGCATCAAACCCGTCAGCGGTACCGGTTCCCTTGTCTGGAAGATGCTCGGCCCCAAGACCATCGAGCTTGTTCACCGCCATGTGACCACAATCGATATCGGCAAGGGCGAGGAGTCCCTTGAAAAGCTTGTTCTCGATGCCGCCGTTCTGGATGCTGCGATCTCCGAAGCTGATGCAAAGAAGAAGATTAAGGAAGTAGAGCAGCTGCTGATTCCCCGCATCCGCCAACACATGAATAACCCCAAGTTCAAGAGGCTGGCCCAGAAGATGGATGAGCTTCGCGAGAAGATGGCCCAAAACCTCAAAACCAGCATCGAGTTCCTGAAGGATATCTTGGAACTCGCGAAGGAAGTGCTTGAAGTTGAGAAAGATGAGAAGCCGGTTGACAACAGGGAACGTGCAAAGGCCGCCCTTACAGAGTTGTTCCAAAGCATAAAGAATCCTGAAACTCCGATTATCGTTGAGAACATTGTCAATGATATCGACCAGCAGGTCGTTGCCATTGTAGATCGGAA
>ERZ842401.7712-NODE-7712-length-10893-cov-2.675863_pt1 | contig 10893 bp, 10 predicted proteins | sample MGYA00521270_ERZ842401 | MGnify/ENA primary metagenome ERZ842401 (study PRJEB31892, sample SAMEA3878208) | bioreactor metagenome | biome: Moose rumen | place: Sweden | collected 2011-10 | study: EMG produced TPA metagenomics assembly of the PRJEB12797 data set... | reverse complement strand
GCGTTCGGCGTCTTTCTTCGTTCCACCATAATATATATGACGTATGCCCGCCCAGTAAATGGCACTCAGACACATAGGACATGGCTCGCACGACGTGTAAATCTCGCAACCGTCAAGTTTGAAATTGCCAATGCGCTGACAAGCAGCACGTATGGCTGTCACTTCTGCATGTGCTGTGGGGTCGTTGTTTGCCGTTACGCGGTTCACTCCTTCTGCTATCACTTTGCCGTCTTTTACGATTACGGCACCGAATGGACCACCGCCGTTTGCTACGTTGGCTACGCTCAGTTCGATGGCTCGTTGCATTAGTTCTTTATGTCTGTTAGTATTCATGTCGTTTGTTTATTTATAGTTAAAGTGTAAGGCGATTGTTGTCTTTCTGTGTCAGAAGGTGTTACGGTTGTTTCAAAAAGTTATGTTATGGGGTAAAAATGCGTTATAACATTTTCGTACATTCTCGTTTTTTTGTAATTTTGTAGGCGTTATGAGAAATATAGGTATTATAATAGCTTTTATGATATGTTGTGCAGGTGTGGCTCAGGTAAACGTGCAGCAGCCTCCGCGCGTGTCTGGCATGGGATATGGAACGCTGCATGATATGCCGATGTTCTGCGAGCAACTCAAATATGAACTGACATGGCCGTGGTCTTGGCGCAAGAAGCATGGTCGTATGTCATTCAAAAGGTGGCGTAAGGCTGCGCGTGCAGAGGTGTTTAAGACTATGCAGACAGCACCGCCTGCGCCTGTTGGCTACGGGTATGAAGTCATTGCATGTGAACGACGTGATGGCTACGAAGCACAGAAGATACGTTTCAACGTAAACCGTTGGGAGAGGGTAGTGGCGTATCTGCTGATACCAGATGCAATACCGAATTCAGCACTTCCGGCGATATTATTGTTTCATGACCATGGCGCTCACTTCTCTATAGGCAAGGAGAAGATGATACGTCCGTTTGACGTCGATACGTTGGTGATGCAGGATGCCATGAAATGGTCGGTAACCTGCTATGACAGTACCTTCGTTGGTGATGAGTTGGCAAAGGCAGGTTATGTTGTGCTTTGTGCCGATGCCCTTTTCTGGGGCGATCGTGGTAGAGAGGAAGGTGTGCGCTATGACTCTCAGCAAGCGTTGTCAGCCAATCTGCTACAGATGGGAACATCGTGGGGATCGTGGATAACGTGGGATGATATCCGCTCGGCAGAGTTTCTTGCCTCACTGCCATTTGTTGATGAAGAGAAGTTAGGATGCCTTGGATTTTCCATGGGCGCATATCGTGCCTGGATGGCAACGGCATTGACAGATGTTATCAAGGCTGGTGCGGCAATATGCTGGATGAACGATACCGATCACCTGATGAGTCTGGACAATAACCAGAATAAGGGAGGCTCGGCATACTCGATGCTTATTCCTGGCATACGCAACCTTATGGATTACCCTGATGTGGCAGTCATGGCGTGTCCAAAACCTATGCTTTTCTTCAATGGGACGAGAGACAAACTCTTTCCTGTGGATGGTGTAGAGATATGCTATGACATCATGCGTGACGCATGGCATTCACAGAAGGCAGATGGCAATCTTATAACAAGACTATGGGATGAGAAGCACTTCTTCAATCGCCAGATGCAACAAGAGGTCAGAACTTTTATGGATAAGCATCTGAAATAATCCTCTTGTCTATATGTGGTTAGTTCGCTTCAATGAGTGCTTCTACAGCCAATCGGTAACTATCAAGACCGAAACCGCATATTACTCCCTTGCATGCAGGTGACAGATAGGAGTGATGACGGAAGTCTTCACGCTGATGCACATTGCTTATGTGTACCTCGATGACGGGGCATTGTAGCGAGCGTATGCAGTCATGCAGTGCTACAGAAGTGTGGGTGTAGGCTCCAGCATTTAGCACGATGCCATCGTATATGCCGCCGTTCTGCTCTGCAAGGTATGAGCCTGTTTGCTGTAGTTTGTCAATCATTTCACCCTCAATGTTGCTTTGGTAATAGTCAAACTCAACATTTGGATAACGAGTCTTTAGCTTAGGCAGATAACTCTCGAATGAACTATCACCATAGATGCCAGGCTCTCGTTTGCCCAACAGATTGAGGTTGGGACCGTTAAGTATCAGTATTTTCATTGGTTTCCAGTCTTTTTATCCTTTGTTTTTTAATTCTTCAATCAGCCTTTTTACACCTTCGCTTGCTCCGCACTTGATATGAATGACGTTTGATTTCGCGGCTACATCCTTCGGGTCGATAAGGTATATGGGTACTCCTTGCGGCGCATACTGCACCAGTCCTGCTGCTGGATATACATTCAACGAAGTCCCGATAATGACAAACACGTCAGCCTGCTGAGCCATTTGCGCAGCGTCATAGAGATTAGGCACATTCTCGCCAAAGAACACAATGAACGGCCGCAGCAAAGAGCCGTCGTCAGCTTTCTCGTCGTGAGGAACCTCAAGACCAGTCTCACCGAAACCTTCATGCGGCAGAGTGATGTGATAGCGCGGATTATCTACATCGCGACTGCTGCACATCTTCATCATCTCGCCATGCAGGTGTATGACCTTTGTTGAGCCGGCAGCTTCGTGCAAGGCATCTACATTCTGCGTCACCACGGTGACATCATAGTCCTTTTCCATTTCAGCCAGCAGCCGATGCCCCTCGCAGGGCTGTACGTCCTTGTATTTTACGCGCAGCATATTGTAGAAATCATTTACATAGTTGGGGTTAGCCTCCCATCCCTCGTGAGTGGCTACTCGCTCCACGGGATAGTTCTCCCACAGTCCTCCTGCATCGCGGAAGGTACTCAATCCGCTTTCTACAGACATGCCAGCACCAGTAAGTACTACTATCTTCTTCTTCTTTGTTGTCTGTTCCATAAGTCACGTCGTGTTAGGAAATACAAGGTAAAGTTACATCTTTTTTTTAAGTTGACAAAGCAAAATACTTGTTTTATGTTTATAAAAGGTGTAAAATGGTTAATTTTCATGTAAAAAGATGCTTTTTTGAAAAAAAATATGTAACTTTGCAACGTTTTGTGTAGAAACAGATTGAGTGACTGTGAGAATTAAGAACTGCAGGGATTGGTTCTTAGGGTCAGACGAAAAGACGGAAAAACAATAACAAAGATAATCAAATAATGGATAAGACAAGTTATGCTCTTGGTATGGGCATTGGCCGTCAGCTGAAAGACATGGGTGCTGACAAACTGAATTTAGACGATTTCGCACAGGCAATCAAGGATTGCGTGGCCGGTAAGCCACAACTCAAGGACGTTGAGGCTCAGCAGTTGGCACAGGCTTTCTTTGCAGAGCAGGAGAAGGAACAGCGTGCTCGTGCTGCAGAGATAGGCAAGCAGAAGAAAGCAGAAGGCGAGGCTTATCTTGCTGAGAATGCGAAGAAAGAAGGTGTGATTGCTACAGCGTCTGGTCTGCAATACAAGGTGCTGACAGAAGGAACGGGCAAGTCGCCAAAGGCAACAGATAGCGTAGAGTGCCATTATGAGGGTTTCCTGATTGACGGTACGGTGTTTGATTCAAGCGTGCAGCGCGGTCAGACTGCTACATTCCCGCTTAACGGAGTGATAAAGGGATGGACTGAAGGACTACAGTTGATGAAGGAAGGTGGCAAGACACGTTTCTTCATACCTTACCATCTCGCATACGGCGAGGCTGGAGCAGCAGGTTCGATACCTCCGTACTCTACGCTGATATTCGATGTTGAGTTGATAAAAGTGAAGTAAAGACGAGGCAGGTATTCATATTGCATATTGCATAATAAGTAGTTAGGTAATTAAAGAATATAATAAAAACAATGAAGAAGTTCACATTCGCAGCATGTCTGGCAGTAGCCGCAGCTGCATTTACCTCATGTGGTAACGGCACACCGAGTGCCAATTTGAAGGATGACGTAGATACTCTGAGCTATGCTATGGGTCTTACTCAGAGCGATGGTCTGAAGGAGTATCTCGTAGAGCGTGCAGGTGTCGATACAGCCTACATCGATGAGTTTATCAAAGGTCTTAATGCTGGTGCTACCGCTGGTGACGACAAGAAGAAGGCAGCTTACTATGCTGGCGTGCAGATAGGTCAGCAGATAGGCGGTCAGATGGTTAAAGGACTGAACTATGAGATTTTCGGTGCAGACTCTACTCAGACAATTTCACTGAAGAACCTGCTTGCAGGCTTCGTGGCTGGTACTACCGGCAAGAAGCAACTCATGACTATGGAGAAGGCACGCCTTACTGTTGAGGAGAAGATGCACACTCTGAAGGCCAAGAACATGGAGAAGCAGTTTGGCGACTACAAGAAGAAGAACGAGGAGTACCTTGCTGCCAACAAGAAGAAGGCAGGTGTTGTGACACTGCCAAGCGGCGTACAGTATAAGGTCGTAAAGGCTGGTACCGGTGCCGTTCCTGCTGATACGTCAACAGTTATGGTTCACTATGAGGGCAAGACCATCGACGGTCAGGTGTTTGACTCAAGCTATAAGCGTGGCGAACCTGTTACAATGAAGTGTAACCAGGTAATCAAGGGTTGGACAGATGCCTTGACACACATGCCAGAAGGCTCTAAGTGGGAGGTTTATATCCCTCAGCAGTTGGCTTACGGCGAGCGCGCACAAGGGCAGGCTATCAAGCCATTCTCTACTCTCGTGTTCACAATCGAGCTTGTGAAGATTAAGTAATAACGCAATAAATAACCTCACTATCTTATTCCGGTTGTCATTAGTGGCAAGGAATAAGATAGTGTTTTCTTAATAAACATTTACTAAAATGAAGAAGATTGTTATGTTTGCTGCTCTTGCCATGCTCACCGCTGGCATGACGGCGAAGCCAAAGAAAGACAAGGTAGATGCCACAACGGCTGCTACCACACAGACTCAGCAGGGTCAGGGAAAAACCTCAGTTCTCAATAATGGCAACGACTCCATAAGCTATGCTGCCGGATATGCCAATACAAACGGATTGATTCCTTTCCTGCAGCAGAACTGGGACTTCGATGAGGCTTATATGGCTGACTTCATAGAGGGACTGAAAGATGCGCGCAAGCAGCTTAATGACCCACACTTCACGGCTCGCGCTGCAGGTGCTCAGGTCAGCTATATGATTCAGAACCGCATGATTGAGGGCATGAGCAAGGAACTGAAAGGTACTGGCTATGCAATGGATGCCGACCTTTTTTATGAGGGTTTCATTGCTGCCCTGAATAAAGATACTACGAAATTCAAGATGGATGCAGCCGACAAGTATTTTGGCGAGACAATGAACTATGTACGTAAGGTGAAAACAGAGTTGGCACAGAAGGAAGGCGCTGACTGGCTTGCAGAGAATAAGAACAAGCCAGGTGTGGTAACTACGGCTTCTGGCCTGCAGTATAAGGTCATCACCATGGGTACGGGTGAGCGCCCGAAGGCAGATCAGGAGGTAGAGGTGAAGTATGAAGGTCACCTCATCGACGGCACAGTGTTTGACTCAAGCTATAAGCGTACACCTAACACTACGAAATTCAAGTGCAACCAGGTAATCAAGGGTTGGACAGAAGGTCTGCAACTGATGCCTGTAGGTTCAAAGTTCGAATTCTACATTCCTTATAACCTCGGCTACGGCGAGCGCGGCATGGGACAGAACATTCCTCCATACGCTACCCTTATCTTTACGGTTGAGCTCGTTGGCATTACGAAATAATCACGCAGAGATATAAAAACAAAAGCTATCTGATTACGGTGCAATCGCATTGCGATTACCATGTAATCAGATAGCTTTTGTTATGTAATCAGGTAGCGATTACAACACGATAGGATAGTTCTTGTAAATCAGACTGACAGCCAGTGCTTTACGATATTATTTCTCTAACTCTAATACGTAAACGGAAGTAGGCTCCGACTTCACGGTTTTTTCACCGTCACCCTGATGCGTGTCCTGCACGAAGATGTGGAGTTTCTTCTGTAACTTCCATAATTCCGTGTCATAACTCGGCTCCCACGCATTGACAGAAAAGTCGGTGATGTCAGACAAAACCCATGGCTTTCTCTTGTTGATATTCTTCTTGTAATACACAGAAACCTTACTGCCTCGTTCCTCATCTCTTACGATATACCATGCGCGTTTGCCATCGGTCACGATGCGAGGGCGCGCTATAGGTATCATCTTTGTGCCGCCACCCTTGAGCGTAAATGGTGTCTTACGGTCGGAAACCTGCTCTTCGTGCCACTGCAGCCCGTCGTGCCATACAAGGCGATACTGTGGTATGTTGCTGTTGCCAGAGCGCCAATAGGTTGCAATATATGGGTGACCATCCTTGTCAGTGCTCATGCTCGTCTGGTTGATTAGCTCATAGCCCTGCGGTATGTAGGCAGCATACTCGGCGTTGTTCTGTGTGATAGGCAGGATGTATGGCTCTCCGTTTGATTTCTTCCATGTGCGTCCGCCGTCTTCTGACTTCGCATAACACAGGTCGTGATTTGTCTCAACATTCCATGTCTCGCGCCATACCCACGACAGGTGTATCACACCGCTCTCGTCAACGTACAGCTGCCAGTAGGCATTGCGCTTGTCTTCGCCGTCAATCAATACGTTATGCACGCGCTCCCATGTACGGGTCTCCAGCGAATAGCGGTTCATTACCAGATTGCCACGCCCCGAACTGCCAGAGCGATATACAAACAGCAGACTGCCATCTTTCATCGAATAGAATTCAGGATAGGTCACGTTATTCTCATCAAAGGCAGTCATGAGTATCTTACCGCCTAACTTCAGCGAGCCGGGCTCTATGCCACGACAGTAGTTGAGGCGGTTGCCGTGGTGGTCGAAAGCCACGTGTACGTAGCCATCGCCATCGACTGCCATACTGATTATATTGTGGCCGTCGGTCACCTTGCCCTTATACATAGACCTTTCTATCTGCCATTCCTCGCTGCCCAGACGGCGTTTGCCCAGTGTCAGGTAGCCGTCGCCATCGTAGTAGCTGATATATTGCTCGTTGCCGTGTGTCACTATGGAGTTCGTGCGGAATACTGCCGTATTGACAGAAGTCTGGCTGTAGCCCTTGCCTACTTCCACCAAGTGGCTCTTCAGACCACCATTTTTGTCAGCCGTGGCACCCATTGACAGTGCAGCCAGCAGTGATATGCAGAGTATGTATTTCTTCATTGTATTGTCGTATGATATCTCTTAAATCTTTATACCTTCAGTCGTTTATTCTTTCTGATATCCTGTCCTGTCGTTATCCGAAGAACATATAGCAGATGGCAATGCCTGATAGTATGCCTGCCAGGTCGGCAAGCAGTCCGCAAGCCACGGCGTGACGGGTGTAGCGTATGCCTACGCTGCCGAAATATACGGCCAGGATATAGAATGTAGTGTCTGTGCTGCCTTGGAAGATGCACGACAAGCGGCCTACGAAAGAATCGGCACCGTATGTGGTCATGGCGTCAACCATCATGCCTCGCGCACCGCTTCCCGACAGAGGCTTCATCAGAGCCGTAGGCAGTGCTCCTACGAAATCAGCGTTGATGCCGCATATCTCTACGCACCACTTGATGCCTCCTATCAAAGCATCCATAGCACCCGAAGCGCGGAATACGCCTATGCCTACGAGTATTGCTACAAGATACGGAATGATGCGCACGGCCGGGGAAAATCCATCCTTAGCTCCCTCGATGAAAGCATCATATACGTTGACCTTCTTTCTTACACCGGCAAGTATGAAACCCACGATGATAGTCATCAGCAGTATGTTGGCTACGGAAGTGGATACGGTGTTCATCATTTCCTTATCGATCTGTGTTGTTGATGAGATTGATGCGCTGGTACAGGCTCGTAACGATGATACCAGCCAGTGTAGAGAAGAACGTAGCCAGGAGTATTGGGATGAATATGTCAGAGGGTTGCGCGGCTCCCATCTGCGCACGATACACCATGATGCTGACGGGTATGAGCGTTAGGCCGGAGGTGTTGAGCACTAAGAACATAATCATGGGGTTCGTAGCCGTTGATTTCAGGCGCGTCGTAGTCTCCTTGTCTTGCTTCATGCTGTCCACATTTTTGCTGTTCAGCTCCTGCATCTGCTCCATGGCTTTTAGTCCGAGCGGCGTGGCGGCATTGTCAAGACCGAGCATATTGGCTGCAATGTTCATGAATATGCTGCCCGTTACGGGGTGTCCCTTCGGAATGTCAGGAAACAATTTCGTGAAGATAGGAGAAAGCAGTCGCGCTATGAAATTCACTACTCCGCCTTTCTCACCAACCTTCATTATACCGAGCCAAAGCGCCAGTACGCCCGTAAGCCCCAGTGATATTTCAAAAGCAGTCTTCGACGTGTCGAAGGTGGAGTTCATCATGGCAGGGAATACTTCGGTGTCGCCCATGAAAATGAGTTTTACGAGACCGATAACGAAGGCTATCACGAAGAAAGCCACAAAGATGTAGTTTAATACCATACTACTGTCATTTATTAGATGAAAAGAGCCCTGTCGGTAGTCCGAAGGGCATGATGTGGTTATACGATGGGCAATGATGTGCCGTTGATTTTCTGGTAGAAGTCGAGGGCAAACACATCGGTCATGCCCGAGATGAAGTCGAGCATAGCCATGATACGTGTCTCTATTGACGGAGAGTATATCTCATATTGGCTGCTGACGCGATGCAGCAGTTGCTGAGAATAGAAGCGGTCGGGGTTGATGATGGCTTCAGTCATCTGGTCAAGCAGGGTCTCCATGATTTTGTAACCGCCCAACTCTATGTCAAGCACGGGTTTGGAATGGTAGATGCTGCCGAAGGCAACGTCAGTGCAACGCTTGTATGCCTCGCGCTGCAGCGGATTGATGTATTTGATGAGGCTGCCCTGGAAGGTACCATTCAGTATCTGTTCTTCATTTCGCAGGAAAGCATCTACACATTCATTCTCAAGCTTGCCGATGACGCAGGCACGCATATACACCACTTGCTCGTTGCGGTCAGTGATTTTTTCAGCTTTTATGCGATTGAGTATGCTCTGTTGAGTCTTTGAGTCAAAGAAACTGAGAAACAGGTCGCGTGTCTGTTCAAACGAGATAAGTTTCAGCTTGTGGGCATCCTCTATATCCATTATCTCGTAGCATATATCATCCGCCGCCTCTACGAGGTACACCAAAGGGTGGCGTGCGTAGTGCAATGGCTCGCCGTCAGCTGACAATCGTTTCATGCCGAGGTCGTCGGCTATGCGCTGGAAGGTGTCACTCTCGGTGGTGAAGAAACCGAATTTCTCTTTTCCTCCTACTACATCAGAACCTGAATAGAACGAGGCAAAAGGATATTTCACTATGCTTGCCAGCATGGAATATGTCATAACGAAACCTCCCTCGCGGCGACCGTTGTAACGGTGCGTGAGCAGGCGAAAGGCATTGGCATTACCCTCAAAGTGTGTTATGTCGTTCCACAGTTCGGGCGAGATGTCTTTTTTCAGTCTGCAACCGTTGCCCTCGGTAAAGAAGGTCTGTATTGCTTTTTCTCCGGAATGGCCGAATGGCGGATTGCCAAGGTCGTGAGCCAGACATGCTGACGAGACTATGGTACCCAGTTCTTCAATCAGCGTGCCTGCGTATGATGGGGTGCGCCGTATGATGTCACGCGCCACATCGCTGCCGAGCGACATACCAACACTGGCCACCTCAAGCGAATGTGTGAGGCGGTTGTGTACGAAAATGGAACCGGGAAGCGGAAAGACCTGGGTCTTGTTTTGCAGCCGACGAAACGGCGCAGAGAAAATCAAGCGGTCGTAGTCGCGCTTAAACTCCGTGCGCTCGTCGTGGCGCTCCGTGTGTCGCAGCTCCTGCCCGAGGCGTTTGTTTGATATTAGAGACTGCCAATCCATGCAAGAATTATCCGAATGATATAATGTTGCTTATAGGCATATCGTTGCGTTGCTTGTCAGCAGAGGCATCCTTGCCCTTGTAGTCGTATGACAATCGTGAGATGTTCTCAAGCGATGAGCGCGTACGGCTAATCGTAGGACTGTTTTCTACGGCTAGTATCAAGTCCTCGTTGTCAAGGTCGTTGGCAGCAAAGTAATATACGTATGGTCTGCGCTTCTGCAAGGCACTCTTGCCGTCAGGACCGTAATACTGCCTTTGGCGTGCTTCCTTCTTGGCTTGTATCTCTGCATCTTCCGCATCCTTTATGCGCTGATCAATCGTTTGTTGGTTGGCGCGCCCCGCAAGTTCGTCGTCTATGTCGGCAAGACCGAAGCCTGTTGCGAGTATCGTGACCTTGATTCTATCTCCAAGCGTAGGGTCAATGGCAAGTCCCCATTTAAGGTGATAGCCTTCCGCAAAGCGGTTTGTGAATTCACGTATGTCGTTCATCTCGTCCATCATCAGACCTTTGTTCGGGTCATCGGTGTAGAATGATATGAAGATGAGCAACTTCTTTGAATTGAAGATGTCGTTGTCGTTGAGCAGGGGAGAGTTCAACGCATCGTTAATAGCCATCTTCACGCGGCCTTCGCCTTCGCCATAGCCCGTTGACATGATAGCCACACCACCATCCTTGAGCACTGATTTCACATCGTTGAAGTCAAGGTTTATGAGACCATGTACGGTGATTATCTCTGAAATACTCTTCGCTGCTACTGACAGTGTGTTGTCTGCCTTTGCGAAAGCGTTGATTACTGACAGGTCACTGTATATCTGGCAGAGGCGCTCGTTGTTCACAACGAGTAGCGCGTCAACGTTCTTTGCCATCTCCTCCACACCGTCAAGAGCCTGGTTTATCTTCACCGTACCCTCGAAGCGGAAAGGTATCGTGACGATACCTACGGTGAGTATGCCCATGTTCTTAGATTCGCGTGCTACTATCGGACCAGCACCCGTACCTGTACCACCACCCATACCGGCGGTGATGAAGGCCATGCGAGT